>Ga0326728_10007828_pt1 | contig 27015 bp, 21 predicted proteins | sample MB3enrmetagenome_FD_207602 | JGI IMG/M metagenome (GOLD analysis project Ga0326728, IMG submission 207602) | Lab enriched peat soil microbial communities from McLean, Ithaca, NY, United States - MB31MN | ecosystem: Environmental > Terrestrial > Soil > Wetlands > Peat | place: USA: New York...
TGAAGGAACCGACATGAATACTCGCTTAAACCATATTCAAAACTGGCCGGAACTCATGGAGAAAGCCAATTGGGCGATATCGGCCCTGGCAGAGCAAAGTGGCGTCTCCGTGCGCACGCTGGAAAGACATTTTCACGAGAAATTTGGCAAATGCCCACGCGGCTGGATTGGGGAGCTGCAACAACAGCGGGCAATGGAACATTTAAGAGGTGGTTTAAACGTCAACGAAACGGCGAGCAAGATGGGCTACGGGCACACGAGCAGCTTTTGCCACAAATTCCGCGGTTTGCGGGAAAAAGCCATGAAAACGGCTGAATCGTCGTCCGCGCAGGCAAATATGTCGCAAACTCCTAATTCTTTTCACTTGCAAGCCGGTTCCAGATGCTCTAATCTCCGACCATTATGATTGATTGGGCATTTGAAACGTTTCGGCCCGGCTTGGCGAGGCTGCCAATTTCATCCCTTGGATGTGCCAAAATGGGGAGTGTTATTTCCGGCTTCCTGATTTCAGGATCATGAAAAATGAGAAGTGTCATTTTTCTAGGACCCTTTCATATGACCCTTTCATACGTCAAAATCATCAGGCTGTTGGGTTTGAGCCTTTTGGTGGGGATATCTGATTTAACTCTGGTTTTTGGCCAGTCTGGTGTCGGAGCGGGAACAATTTCGATATCTGGAAAGTATTCCTATATTTTCAGCAATGGTGCCCCGCCAGAAACGAATGACTACCAATTTACTGCGATTACATCGGCTAACGGGTGGAACATTTCAATGACGAACACGAGCGAGCCCAAAGAGTGGGGAATTATACAATCGGATGGCACCAATATATACACACTCAGTACGGATTCGCTGAACGGTTATAAAACTTTCGGATATGCGTTTTTGGGGCCGTTTTACGTGCCGGCCGCCGCTCAAGATTCCGTCAGGTTTTTTTTCCCTTGGATGGTCTTTCACCTGTCACCGCAGATGATTCTCGATTTGGAGAGAAAAGGCATTGTTGATCTGCCCGCTCCGTGGGGCAGTCGTGATTCGCTGATTAATTTTGGATTCAGTTGGAAGACCACTTACTCCGACGGGGGGAGAACAATACAACGAATAGAAGTTGTCCGCGATTCAGCCCTTGATCTAAAATCTGTCGAGGAGGAGCTTCGCCGGACGAATATTAACTATCCTTTTGAATTCTCCTCGAGGGAACGCCGGCTTCTAACGCTGCAAATACGAAAGGATATTCCCAATGGATTTGTGCGAGCCATTTACGAATGCAATATTCTCTACAAAACCAACGACTGGGTCATTCCTTCCGCCGCGCATTTTACGGAATACTGGCCCAATTTCAAAGATCCGCAAGGGCCGGTCAGGTTGGTTTACGAAATGCAATTGAGCGCCGAGAAAATCAGTATTCTGCCAAACGAGCGGCTCCCCGAACTGCTTTCCCCGTCCGATGCGCGGGTTTGGGATTATCGCTATGAAACTGCAACTGACCGCACGAAGTGCAACTGTGCCGAGTACATTTTGAAATCTGGGGAACCATTTCCAACAAGCCACGATCCAAAGCTCATGGCTCAAGCCAATGAATTGCTGAAGCATGGACCGACGTACGACAATCTGAATTCCAAGCGCACCAAAGTTTTGGCTGGAATGTTCGCAATGACAACCATCGGGGTCGGATTGCTGGCGTTTTGGCTGTTTAGAAAGAACAAAACATAGCAAAACATAACAAAAGGAACCACATGAAAAAAATGGCAATGCTCCTCTGCACACTGTCACTCTTTGTCGCAACAGCGCTTGCATCGTCTCACGAGTACGATACATGCAAGGGCAAGGACCCCTGCACCGGCAAATGTAAGTACAGTGATTCCATTCCAGATACCTTCCATAACGGCAATTGTAGCGATACAGGCCATTTCGGTTGTACCTGTGTTTCATGACGGCAATTGTAGCGATACAGGCCATTTCGGTTGTAGCTGCGTTTGAGCATCAAAACTCGCAGTGATAATTGTTTGGCTGTTGTGCATCGAGTGCAACAGTCAAACGGTATTTGTAGGCGCTGTCAGCCGGTAAATTCAGAGCCAAGGCGAGCGAATGAAGCAACATAATGGCATCTCTTTTTTTGTAAAATCGGCCGGCATTCTCCTGACTGTTACCGCTGCCGCTAAAATGGTGAGCAGCTTTGGAACAGTGCGGATTGAAGACAAGATGGACCCAATATTTTCCATTCGATTCCGCGATCTTTTTCGTATTTTTGGCGCAATTGAAATGGTTGCAGCAGCCTTTTGCTTTTTGTCCACGAATCGCAAATTGCAGGCCGGACTGATTGCCTTATTGGCAAGCAATTTCCTGTTATATCGGCTGGGTGTCAATTGGCTGGGCTACAATAATTTTTGCCCTTGCTTGGGCCACTTGGCAGATGCGCTGCGCATTCCACCGCAGGTCGCCGACTCCGCATTGAAAATTATGTTGGCATATCTTCTGTTTGGCGGCTACGGCACGTTGATTTATCTTTGGCGGGCAGGTGAAAAGGACAGACCTAAAAACTTATCTCTTCCTGCTAAATGACCCGGGTCGGCGGCATTACGATCGCGGGGCTGTTGGCCGTGCTTGTCAGGTGTCTTTTTGAGTTTATATTGCATCGCCAAAGCGCCATCTTTAGGGGATTTGAGGATGACACTCTCTCGGTCCAATGGGCTGTGATACCTTGTCTTTTGGTTTGGTTAATCACTTTTCTTTGTTTTTCCTTTTGCTTGGACGATTTGCCCCTCATTGCCCTCCTTTTAATCGCGTTTGGGAGCTATCTAACCGCTGCTGCGTCGTTGCAGGTTTCAGACGCTGTCGCTCTATTCGGTGGCGTAACCCTGGGTAGAGGAGTGGTGACGATTCTGAATAGAACAAAACAACAGCGGGCAATTCAAATCAGAGCCTTTCTCCTTGCACTGGTTCTGATGTTGGCATTTGCTTCCTGTTGGCACTTGGAAATTCCTGGGAATTTTTATAACGGCCCTCGTTGGATGGGGTTGTGGAACAATCCTAACGACTACGGAATGTTGATGGGCGTTGGGCTTTTGCTCGCCATAGGGCTGCTCGCGGGAAGGAAAAAGACAGAACGTAGATTGCAGAAGAGCGTGGCAGTCATTCAATTTATCGCTGCCGGAATGATGGCAGTGGGCCTGCTTTTTAGCTACAGCCGCGGAGCGTGGCTCGGGGCGGCTCTGGGATCGTTCTATCTCGCCAAAGTCTGTCGGATGCGGGCTTGGAGGTTTCTGCTTCTTACAATGTTCGTCGCGGCATTGGTAATTTGGTCAAGTTGGGGTACAGGGGACTCGGCGTCGTGGCGTATTAAGCGACTGGATTTGAGCCGTGCCTCGGTAACGCATCGGCTGGAGGCGTGGCGGGCGGGTTTTCAAATCATGCTGGATCACCCGTTTGGTGTCGGCTGGGATAATACTGTTGAAATCTATAGGAAAAACTATTCGCCACCTTCGCCAAATGCTGAGCTTGCAATTACCACGAATGATTACTTAATGCTCGGCACACAACTGGGCTGGCCGGCGTTGATTTGTTTTTTGACATACCTGATCCTGTGTTTCAGACCTCGCCCTCACCCCTTACCCAATCCGGTTGAAGAGGGTAACATCTCTCCGATGGGAGAGGAGGTTTATCAAATGGGGACAGGCGGGGTACGCTGTCGTAGTGCCGAGCCCGACGCGCAGGGGAATGCGACACTCTATCGACGGTCATCCTGCGCCGGTAATTGCCAATCCTCTGATTGGCTGGCGACGGCGTGCCGTGCGGGCGCCATTGTATTGATCGTTGGCTTTTGGTTTGACGGCGGTCTGTTCAAATTGCCCACTGCGGCCACGTTTTGGATTTTGCTGGAATTGGGTGCTGCCACACCTCCGCGAACACACGCTATGAAGGATAGCTCTGCTACTGAATCTCATGAGGGAGTTTCTTAAACAGGAGATCGCAGAGAAAACAGAGTTTTTCTCTCCGTTGCCTCCGCGTCCTCCTGTTCAAAAGCTGGAATTGGGCAGTGCGGGGAACCACGAACCACGCGCATGTCGCGCCGTAACTAAGTGAAGGCGGAAACCACACGAATATGATTGAGCCGCAAGAAAACACAAAGATATCAGAGGATAGGAGCACCAGTTTTTCTTGTGTTCTTTGCGCTTTCTTTCGGCCATTCACCGGTTTCATTCTGCTCTTGGTCATTTTGCTCTTCCTTGGCGCATTGTTCTGGGCCAGGGAACAAGACCCGTTTTCCCGGAAATGGTTCACTCTCAAAACGGTCAATGGCGGTTCTATCGAATGCGTCACTGTTCTGCGTAAACCAATCCGCCCATGCCCGGTAGTCATCTACGCCCACGGGGCTGGCGGCACTTTGATGAATGACGGCAATGATGTGCGGCAAATGGCGGAAATGGGTCTGGCCGTCGTCAGCCTGGAATACAATCAAACCAATCCGGCCACTTTCGGCCCGCAATTCGAGGCTTTGCTTCAATATGTTGGCCGGCAAAAATGGGCGGACACAAACGCCGTCGCCTGGGTCGGCTACAGCATGGGCTCAATTCGGATGTTTGACTTCGCACTGCAATACCCGGAACAACAGGCGCGATTGCTCGTCCTATTGGGTGGCCTCGGTCTGCCGGAGGGACAAACCAACAATCGCCTGCAATCATTGCATGGCCCGGTTCTTCTGATTCATGGGGAACAGGACCAGACGTTTCCCGTGGCCGACACAAAGCGACTGGCTTCAATTCTTCAAACCAATGGTCTGCCGGCAGAGTTGAGGATCATTCCCGGCATGACGCATGGCATGGAGCCAGACCGTGGCGTGGTTTTCCGCAGCATCGGTGAATACTGCCTGACACATCTGTCGGGCAAAGAGGCATGGCAAAACTACCATTCCATCGCGCAGTGGCAGGCCGAAGCGCCGCCTTTCTGGCTCTTCTGCCTTCCGGCGGCGGCATGGGGAGTGGGTTGGTTTGCATGGTCACGGCATCGCAAGCTCGGTTCACCCGAAAAGATGAAATTGAGCCGTGGAGAAATCGCGCTCCGGTGGCTTGCAATTCTGCTCACAACGTGGGCATTGGCAGAATCGGGCATTCATCTGGTCCCGCCTCATTTTTCCGTCAACAACACAACACTCTCCATCGCCCACCGATTTCTGGTTCAACCAAAGGAGCGCGCTGATTTTGAATATGTGGCCGCGCAGCCAATCTGGCAGCGCGAGAAGCTCAAAACCCTGCTGGAACACGTCGAACTAGCCGGCTACAACCGCGAGTTGATCAACTGGCGTCTGGAGGACAATTCATATCGAGATTTTGTGCTGTCTCCGGTCATCACGGGTCGCGCCGGCGAACAAATCAACTGGCGACGTCCATTGTGGGAAGAATTCTATCCCCGCATCCGTCACGAATCCTCGCCCGAAGAAGCTACCAAGATCGTCGTGCGTCATCTGCGCGAACGCCTGACCATCGCGCGGGATTATCCTAAACAGCGCGGTGTGGAGACTATGTGGCGCGCCCAGATCGTCAATCCCGAGGATTTCGAGATCATTTACACAGCGGCATTGCGGTCGGTAGGGGTTCCAGCGCGCCTGGACCGTAAAAATCGAACTGAATTTTGGGACGGGAAGGATTGGCAGCCAGACCCCCGGCCTGTGTTTGAAACCTGGGATGACGTTGAGAAATGACTTGTAGAGCCAGATGAATATTCCGCCAAACCTCAACGCGCGACCCAAAGGGGATGTCGTGGACGCGAAAACTCTGTTTCGACGCCATCGTTTTGCCATATCATGTGGTGTTGTCATAATGCTTATCGCCCTTCTGATTCTGGGCCTTCTCATGTTTACGCAGCCGGTGTAACGGTGAGCAAGTGAATACTGCGTTTATCAGTGGGTAGAAGACTTTTTCCGCCCTCCCCAAAACTTCACTTTTTTGCCTTGCTGTCATCCTGCCATCATCCTCCCCAGAAATGAAAATGGTCGTCAGCTCGGGCAAAAGCCCCTGCTCAGGCCCCCTCCAGCGCACTTAAAAACGAACGAAATGTACTCGAGAAAAGCGCGCTTCAAAATGCGTAAACCATTCCAAATCAACCGATATCTTTCCGCAACTGACGAACTTGGGTCGGTGTTGTCTAAACACGAGTAAATCACGTTGGTTTCTCATGTATTTCGTATTTAAGTGCAATTCAACAAAATGGACGGCTCTCAAAAACAAAAGAATCGTCAAAAAAGAACCGTCAAAAAAGCTTGACATTCGGCCAAGCGGTCAAATAAGTTTGACGCGCTATGGGAAGCGTATGGCCAGCAATGTTCTGTCGCCGGTGCGGGCAGAGTGGACTCGTTAGAGTTTGCTCAGGCCACTGGTTGTCCACCACTGTTCCTCATTGTTTCCTTGCATTTCTAATCACGGTGATTTTGTGCCAAAGCAGGCTGGATTCAAAGGCTCAGTCAGGGACTGCTCTGGGTTTCGACCCGTATTTGACAATCTCCGGCAACTTTGATTTTGGCTTCCAAGCGACACAGTTCTATGCCCCTCACCAGGACGCGGTGGTTGGGGATTGGGACACCCGTGTTGAACTCTGGTTGCCACCGTATCGCACGAATTTTTCCTGGGCGCCATATTTGCGCTTTGCAGGCATAGATTCCTCCAAAGGTGCCACCGGCAGTTGGTTTGATAACGCTTTACTTTCCGCGCCAGGCGCAGGATTTCAGCTTTATCCATTTAGCTTGCCTTATTTTCGTGAAACCAACCGCACATTGGGGGACATATTTGGACCAGTCAGGCTTTTCGGGGAGTACAACCGCGTGGATTACTGGGGAACGGCCAATACATGGCGCCCCACGGACCAGATTCGCGCCGGAATGGAATACTGGCGTGCCCGCAATGTGAACGACACAAGGAAACCACTTTGGAATGAAATCTGGACCGGCCTTTATTATCAGTCGGCCAATGACTTCAGTCGCAACTACGACACTGCCGTTTTCGCCAATTCCCTGCGGTTTGGAGCACGGGTGCCAAGACAGGGCTTCATTTCAACTCTCTCGCCCTATGTAGTCGTGGAAAGCTCGTTCACCGGCCACCCAAGTTACTTCTGGGAAAACCGGCTTCTCCTCGGAGCCGGCCTAAGGTTTACCCCTCCCCTCAGATACTTGCCGGATGGTATGGGCTGGTTAAACCGGGTGGTTCTTTTTGCGGAATATCTTAACACTGCGAGCTATTACTATGGCTCGCCATCCGCTTCCGTTCCACATTACGATGTGCAGGCTGGACTCAGCTTTAGCATCGGAGAATGGTATCACTGACTCGCTGCACACTCGATGATGCGAACGGTGTAATCCCTTTGACGAAAAGACTTCTATGAGCGACCATCACGATCAAGGGGACAAGAAGAAACCAACACCCCAACCAAATGAAGCAACCGAACTCTTGCCAGCGACTTCGAAATTCATCAATCTATTGTTCAAACATTATTGGAAAGAAATTTTAAGCTGTGTCGTAACCCTGATCGGCGCATCTTTACTGTTCCTCTGGCACAATTATAATCATCGGTTTGACCCATTAAATACTAACCTCATTCAAATCAATAAGCGATTGGATCAATTCGACTTGTGGTTGAACGGGCGGTATCCAAGCAATGGCCTGATTGCTGAATTCAGTGGTTCTACACAGAGGGATATACGCACGGACTACGGTGAAGAATTGTCACTCCTGTCGGACAGTGCTCACGGTGGATCGTCGTTGGTTTGGTATGAGCGGATCCTTCATGACCCAACAAAAGGCCTGAATAGTGACGGATTTTTAAGGATTCACTATCACCTGAATCCGAAGAACGATGCGACTGTCGTGCCGTATGTCGGAATATTTGCATATTTTGCAAATCCGCCCAAGATGTTCGACGTTTCCAGTTTCAAGGACATACAGGTTATAGCACGCATAGACCACACGAATGTATCGGCTTGTGAATATTCTTTTCATTTGTTGGATCTTATAGCAGCAAGCTATCATGATTATCGGTGGGCGGAATGTCAGTTATATCTGCCGATTGGCAGTGGTTACTCAACGAATAGGATTCGATTGGAAGATTTAAAAACGCCCCGTCCCTTTCCTCCGACTCCTGTAGACCTAACGCATGTTTTCGGTTTCGCAATTCAAATTCTGGCAGCGGACAACAAGGAATCCGAGGGTTATCTCGACATAGATGATATTCGATTTCTTCCATGAGGAATCATCACATCAAGAGTCATTATGACACGCATGAAACATATTGCTAATATCGTGAAGAGTTTAGCGGTTAGCGCAGCCTGCGTCATCATGGAGAGTTCTGCGCTTGCGGCGGGGGGCAGAAATAACTCACTATCTTATTTGGAGTTGGTTCAGGATCAGTGTCGTTCCAACTTCTACGTATTCAAGTATGCTGGTTCCGCGGCAAACCACTTTTTCATGCGCGCTCGCATGGGAGAAGGCAGCGGCAATTTCACTTCGTTACTGGATGGAAACGCCGGCGAAGACAGTGTGCTTGTTGGAGCATTTGACCCAGATCTTTCTTCGTGGGCGGGTTGGTATCTGATGAATGGTATTTTACGCACCGGCACATCCGAACTGGCCGCGAATTGGGGCGACGTTCCGAATGCCGGTTACGATCTGAGGGGGGCGCGAGCTTTGCATTTCCGCGCCAAAGGCAGAGTGGGTGGCGAAATTGTGAAATTCGTAACTCTTGGCGTGGGGTGGAATGCCGACACAGGCAGACAGGAAGCCCGCTTTGGAGATTCCTCCAAAGTTCAGCAGATCGTGGAAACGCTATCACCGGATTGGCGAAATTACGAAATTCCGCTTGATGGCATGAATCTCCAGTACGTTATCGGTGGATTCGGCTGGATCGCAAATGATCGCAACAAGAAACCGGTACAATTCTTCGTGGAGGACATCTATTTTGACGTGCGGCGCCGCGATGATCTGCAACTGCTCCAGAGCTACGATGTGACCGGCCATCACACGGAGGTTGATGCGATGTTGGATGGCGTCGCATTTGTGTACGACAATGCGCTTGCTTGCATTGCGTTTCTGGCGACTGGGGAAAAAGCGCGGGCGCAACAAATCCTGGATGCGTTCATTTTTGCCCAGGAAAACGACCGGTACTATCACGACGGATGCCTGCGGAATGCCTACGCTAGTGGTGACCTCAAAACACCACCCGGGTGGGAGTGCGGTCGCACGCAGGACCGCACGAAGCCGGTTGCGAGATTGCCGGGAGTTTACCGCCCCAACCTGCCACCACAGCCGTGGAAGGAGGATGTTTATCATGTGAGCCTCAACACTGGAAACATGGCTTGGGCGATGTTGGCCTTTCTGGCCTATCAAGACAGCCAGAAATTGCCCGCCGACAGCAAATACATGACGGCAGCACGCAGATTGGGCGATTGGATAATTAGTAATTGCAGTAGTTCAATTGGCTTTACCGCTGGCAAAGAGGGGTGGGAAGGCGAAGCCCACCCGTTGACCTACTTGTCCACAGAACACAACCTGGACCTCTACTCTGCATTTAGTCGGCTCGGAAGGGCTGATTCGGCTGGACGAGACAAATGGAATCGGGCGGCTTTGCGTGCAAGAAGCTTTGTCGAGCGTATGTGGGATGCGAAGGAAGGCAAGTTCTGGACCGGCAGTGACCCTTCCGGGAGTTTGGAGAACACCAATGTGGTTCCGCTCGACGTTCAGCCATGGACGTTGCTTGCCCTCAACCGACAATTTACAAATTACGCCTCATGTCTCGACTACGCCGAAAACCACCTCAGATTCCCCGCCAGAGGCCCAGGGTTTCGATTCAGCCTCTGCACAAAGGAGCCTCCGCCCGGAACCACACTTGATGGGGTATGGTTAGAAGGAACCGCCCAGATGGCCACGGCATACAAATATCTGGCGGATTTCGCGGGTACTCCTGCTACGAGAGATGAATATCGGCAACGCGCAGAGATCATTTGGAGTTGGTTGCAGTCCAAATTGCTACAAAATGGCGCGTTGCCTGCTGCCACAGTGGATTTCCTCTGGACCGGGTTTGATCTGCCCAAACCGCAAAACGAGACATCGCCACCCAACCCATGGTGCTATCATTGCAGGCCCCATATCGGCGCCACCTGCTGGTATATTTTTGCAGAGCACGGGGTGAATCCCTTTTGGTTTGGCGATCCAGCTTTCCCATGAAGAGTAAATCCTGTTCCAACATTCGAGACTTATGAAAAACATGCCGCCGATTCCCATATTAACAAGAGTTTTTAAGTTATTAGTGCTCGGTGTTTTTAGCCTTGCTCTGGCAGGCGAAACAGCATTGGGCGATTCAGAGACCTACGCCGTCTATTCGAATGGACTCATTCCTCCTCCTCCCGCCGAGCTTTTCACATGGTCTGATCCAGATTGCACGCCTACTTACAATGCGACAAATCAAGATCCCACGGCACCACAAGGAACGGTGTCATTCCTGTCGTCAGGCTCTTCTTGCGCCTGGTTTGGATGGGGCGTTTTTTTGAACATGAACATGAGCGCGTATTCGAACGGTCAAATTAGCTTCTTCTTGAAGAGCACCACAAGTCTTGAGGTTCAACTGCAAGATCAGCAAGGCAATAAGCCTACTGTGTTGACTCCATCAACAGACGGTCAGTGGCAGCAAATGATCTACCCCGTGAGCACATTCACGAGCCAAGGAGTGGATTTGAGTGCAATCTACGGTCTATTCTTGATCACTGACACAAACGGCCCTACCACCTTTTATCTTGATGATGTCGTCTGGTCTAACAACGTCATTCCGCAAACCGGATCGCTTCAAGTCACCATCAGCCCGGCGTCGGCGATCACCGCTGGGGCGAAATGGCAGGTGGATGGCGGGAAGTTGCAGAATAGCGGTGCGACGGTTACCAATCTCTCGGTGAGCGATCACACGGTAAGCTTTAGTACAGTCGCCGGCTGGCGGACACCCAGCAATCAAATTATCGCTGTTATCGCCAACTCGACAGCAACGGTGAGTGGAAATTATGTCGCTATCGGCTCGTTGGAAGTCACCCTCGAACCTGTGGTGGCGATCACTGCCGGGGCGCAATGGCAAGTGGATGACGGGACGTTCCAGAATAGTGGCGCGACGGTTTCGAATCTGTCTGTGGGTGACCATTGGGTGAGTTTCAGCACAATCAGTGGCTGGACGACGCCCACCAATGAGACCGTTTCGATCAAAGCCAACGCGGTTGCGAAAACCACAGGAACCTACACTTATAGTGCTCAAGGAACTTACAATGGTCTTTTCGCGCAGGCAGATATCAACGTAGGATCATCGGGAATGCTCATGAGCCTTTCAGTGACGGCTTCGGGGACGTATAGCGGGAAGCTTTTGATCGGCGGCAGCACCAATACCATAAGCGGCGGGTTCACTGCCTCGGGACAGGCCAGCAACAATGTTCCTCGCCTTGCAATCCAAGGCGGGCCGCTGACACTGGAAATGAAGTTGAATTGGAATGATTCGCCGCCAAGTATAACTGGCACGGTTTTAGGGACCAATGGCGGTCCTTGGATCGCCGGTCTGACGGCCGAGTTGGCGAGCAACAGCTTGGGATCGGCGGATTACACCGTGTTGTTGTTGTCTAGCGGTACTCCACCTGGATACGGCTACTTATTGATTACCAATCATGCGGGCACCGTTACTCTCAACGGGGCCTTGGCGGACGGGACAGCCTTCAGCCAGGTGGTTCCCGCGTCGGGAGCGGGTGATTTGCCGGTGTATGGCAATCTCTACAGCAGCACGGGTCTGCTGCTGGGTTGGATTGGTTTAGAAACCGGTTCACCAACCGGAAACTTGACGTGGATTAAAGAGGCATCCCGTTCCAGCACCCTTTATACGAACGGTTTCACTAATCTGGTGCTTCTGCAAGGCTCGCCTTGGATCAAACCATCGCCGCATACTGCGGCGATTGATCTTCCATTGGGGCAACTTGACTTTTCGGGGGGAGGCTTGGTTTCGGCACTGTCATTCAACGTCGCGGTGAGCAACAATAACGCGCTGGTGAAATTGACGGGAAGCCCGACAAATTCATTGACCGGCTCGATCAACACCAATACGGGTTTGTTGACGATAACGTTCGGCAATGGCGCGGGCAAGGCAACAACGGCGGGCATAGGAGCGGTGCTTCAGAATGCGAACAGCGCCGGCGGGTATTTCCTGGGAAAAACCAACGCGGGGTCAATTTTCCTGCAACCATAGTTGGCAGAAGAAGGTTTTTTGGTCTGGCCGACAGAGAAGGAATGGACGGATGGATTTTCCGGAAGACTCGCCGCCTCCATTCTTGGAGTCTTACTGCAATGTTCCTTTGTTCCCCTCCTGTGCCGTGTAATATCCTGATGTGATTTTGCCGTAATCCTGGCCGTTGACCGTGATTGTCACCGGCATGAATACGGGGATTCCCGGTGTCATAATCGTTGTGTTCAAGAGGCCCTCCTCGTTCCAGTTTGTGTTTCCCACTGCGCATTGCAACCTGGCTGAAAACGCCCAGGTGTTCTTTCCGGCCGTGATGGCGATCCTGCCGCTCTGGTTCTCCCAGTTGCCTCCACTGACGGTGGCGACTCCGTTCTTGGCGACAGGTGTAAACAGCCAGTTGACTGAGCCGATATTGACCGCCACGGTTGCCCCTGCGGCTTTGGTGTCCGCGATGGGGACCGTCCCGGACATGGTGACAATGTCAGTGGCGTTCGTCGCCGTACTGAAGGAACGGGTGATCTCCAACGACCCGATGGTGGTCACGGGAGGGTTGGTCGTGCTTCCCTTGTAGCCAACCGGGCGCTGGACGTCGGTGTAAGCCACCGCGATCGAAAATATCTCCCCAGGGACGCTGTAATCTCCTCCTGCCGCAGGCGGCGTATAGTTTGAAGGCACAACGAATACCTCGTACTCCGTCGCATCCTGGTCATACCCGCCAGTTACGGTGTCAACGGTGAAGGTTCCATCGGGGTTTATCGGAACGGTTGGTTGGTCAAAGTAGGGTTTAGTCCACCACCCGCCAAACACGTTAATGTAGGTTGCCACAACGCAGTCGGCCGTGTTCACCCCGGATACCAACCCTGCAATTCCATTCATTGAGCCGTAAGCCGGGATTGTGGTCAGCTGTATGCTGGGCGGGCCAGGCAAGGTTGAGGGCGGTATTTGTCTCATCAACACCGCCTCGGGAAGCGTGTATCCTTCATAGACCAGGGTCATCCCTTCCTTGAGCACTCCCGTGCTGGTCCGAATCCCCCAGTGGGCTTCTTGCGGTTCCGTCGGTGTTGCCTTCCATGCCTCGTCGTACGCTTCAAAGTAGAATACGTTCACGTTTTTTGACTGGGCCCAAGAATTCACCGCCAACCAGTAGTAAGCGGCGTTCTGTGAGTTTGGCACGGCCAAGTTGACGGCATTCCCGCCGCTGGGCCACCCGGTTTCGCCGACCCAAACAACCTTGGTACCCGCTGCCCGCGCCAGCCCCGCGTATTCGTTCTCCAATGATACGATAGCCCCGTCGATCCTGGTTCCCTCCCAATAGGGATAAAAGTTTCCCAGGATGATGTCCGATGCGGCCATGACATTCTGATTTGCCTCCAGGACGCCGCAGGTGTCGGCGGTCGTCACCGGAATGCCTGCGGGCACGGATGATCTGACTTGCTGCATGTAAGAAACCAACTCCGTTGCGGGGAGGTCTCCGCGCAGCAAAACCTCGCTCCCCACAATAAGCATGTCCGCCTCGCCCCGGTTGGCCGCCGCGATCAGGTTCGAGATCTCCAGTTGGTTGGCGGCCAGCCCAACACCCGCTGCATCGTCTTCCGGGCCAAGCCAAGCCTCCAACGCCGCCTTGAAGCCGGCTTTGTGGGCAAGTGCTCCCGCAGTTTCGAAGCCATGCGTCACACTGTAGGTGCGTATCCATATAGAATAGCCGCGGATCTCGTTGAGGCGGCTCGCCACTTCGTTGGTTTTGAGCACAATGCCCGTGTTCGGATTCTGCCCATTCTCGTATGGGCTGAAGTTGACACCGAACGGCACATATTTGGGCGCCGCTAAGACGCTGGTTGCTGCCAGGATTGAGAGAAGGCCCAGCCGGCGGCTTACCTTGTTTATACACTTGATCCCCACGCCGGCGACAATACTGCCTGGCCCGTTTGACTGCAAGGAAAAACAAGGGCCATCGAATAAGTTTCAAAGCAGCGAGCAGCCAATCCCACGCCCGGCGAGATTTCACTGGCGCACCACGGTGTTCTACTCCTCGACGAACTGCCTGAATTCAAAGGAGGCGTTTTAGAAACCATGCGTCAGCCGCTGGAGGAAGGGTGGGTCACAGTTTCGCGTGCGGCTGGCACAATGACCTTCCCAGCACAATTCATGTTGGTTGCAGCGATGAATCCCTCGCCGGATGGGAAAATGCCGGGGGAGTCTCGCAGATCGCATCGGGAGATTCAGAATTACTTGGGCCGTTTTTCTGGCCCGTTGCTCGACCGGATTGATTTGCATGTCGAAGTGCCGCAAGTGAAGTTCCGCGACATAAGCAGCGAACGGACCCGGGAAGATTCTGCGACCATCCGCGAGCGGGTGGTTGCGGCGCGGACACGGCAACAGATCCGCTTTGCCAACAAGCGTGCTGTTACCTGTAATGCCCGGACGGGTCCGCGCGAGCTCAGAGCTTATTGCGCTTTGGAAGAACCAACCAAGGAACTCCACAAATTCGCCATGACCGATTTGAATGTAAGCGCCCGCGCCTACGACCGCATTCTGAAAGTGGCCCGCACCATCGCCGATCTGGCCGGCGCCGAGAAAATCACCAGCGACCACATCTCCGAAGCCATTCAATACCGCTCGCTGGAGCGGCAGTTGTGGACATGAACATTCAGCATTGTGTCCGTTGTCGTCTGCGGTTGCGTTTTGTCAGATACAATTAACCATTTATGATCTCGAATGAACATTCCCCGACGTTTGGTCGCCAGCCGTATAGCTACGGGCCACCCAGGCCTCGTGTTGAGGAGGAGACATTAAAAACTGAAACCATTCAGATCGATCGGAAGACTTTCATCTTTACCTTGAAAGAGAATCCGCGCGGCCGATTCCTGTGCCTTTCCGAGGTCGTGAATGGCCGTCGCGCCAATGTGATCATCCCCGCCACCGGATTGGGTGATTTCCTCAAGATTGCGGAAGAGATGGTGAAGGCAGCCGCTGAAATCCCCGGCAGGGAGCAATAATTCCGTGGGGCATTCTGCTTTAGGACTTCATTGAACTGGCCGCGACGACGTCCCCATCGTGCCGTTTTCAAGAGCATTTTGTGCGCCTTGCAAAGCGCGGTGCATTTCCAATGCCGATGCGTAACGGTGCGCGGGGTCAGGCTGGCAAGCCTTCAGAATAATGGTGTTCACCGCAAAAAACTCCTCTGCCTCTATGTTCTCCGCCAGCGTGGTCGAAATTTCGGGAAAGAACGCTGGATTGCGTCCGGTACTCAGCACATAAAGCACAACCCCCAAAGCGTATATGTCCGCCTGCGGAGTGCCTGGGAGTTCCGGAGGCGGGGGCATATAACCAGGCGTGCCCACCAGGGTTCGCTTTTGATCCGGGGGGCGGATTTCAGCGATGAGGCCGAGGTCCGCCAGTTTGGGGCGGCCGTTCACGAAGATAATGTTCTGCGGCTTGATGTCTCGGTGCGTCAAACCCTGACGATGGAGAAAATCAAGAGCATCGCTCAATTCAAGGGCGATACGCAAACATTCCCGGGTTGGCAGCCTTCTTCCTTGCGCCCGCGCACACTCACTGGCCAGATCGCGCGGCTTATAGGTTGACGGTTCTCGTTCCCATCCGGGCTCAAGTGAATCTCCCAACTCCATCACATAATAAAAATGGCCTGCCAGCTTTTTGCTGACAAAATTAACCCGCAAAAGGCTGGGATGGTTATCGGATATCGTCTGGTAGCGGCTGATACCGTTGAACTCGCGTTCATACGGGCCGGGGGCATTGTCAAAGTTTGCAAGATAGATCACTTTAACCGCGCGCCATTGACCGGCGTTATTCCGTGCCAGCCAAACCCGTCCATACGCGCCCTCCCCGAATGCGGGGGAAAGCAGTTCGTAGCCGGGAATGTCCGGCAATTCCTCGGCCTCGGCCGCTTGCAGGTGAACATCCTGGGCGCTGACGGGCGATTCTGATGAACGACGGGCTTTTGGGAGCAGCAGCGCCCACCCCAGAGCGCACGGCACTTGTCCGCCGGCAATCACGAGCCACGGAAACCAGTAGTTGGTGAAATAACTGCATGAGACGGCGCCCAGCATGACCGCGACGGCAACCACCGCGGCGCAAACAGAAGCCGTCAGCGGTCGCATCCGGCACAATGCTGCCCCAAGCAATGCTCCTGTGAAAACGAGGGTCAACCCCTCCATCCAGCGGTCTGGTCGCCGCAGCCAGTCGTCATTCACCAGATTCAGAAAAGAGGTCATCATAATTTCTGCACCGCCGGTTGTCTCGCCGGTCCAGCGCGTGTAAGGCGTGCAAAATTTATCTTTTTCTTCGTCCAATATGGATGTTGTTGGTTGATTGCCGATGAAGACGATTCGATTGCGGAAATAATTTGTCGGTTTCGTCAACGCGAAACGGTAGCTCATTCTCGTCCAGGCGCCATCCCGACCGTAATAACGCAGCCACTTTTCGTGAGGAGATTTACCCAATCGCGCCCCCTCCAGGCGCGCGGCGGTCTCAGGCAAGCTCGGATATGGACCGGGAGAAGGAAATGGCCAATGTCGGCGCACGATTATACTTGGTTTTGGGTCGAGCCCAGCGACCCCACAATTCTCGGCGGCGGCGCTATAAAATGGTTCTGCCGGAAGCAGCGGGTGGATTGCAACCAGTGTCAGATTTGTTGCGGCGTCCGCCCGCCGTTGTGTCACCTCTGACTGCTCGGCCATCAACGCAATGTGGGGTTGGCGTCGCATGGCATTTGCCAACGCCTCGTCATGCGCCAGATTGTTGGTTTCGCGGAAAAAACAATCCATCACCACGAGGGCACAGCCGTCATCGGCCAGCCTGTTCAACAACTGGGCGTGCAACGCGCGATCCCAAGGCTGGCCGCGTGTTTGATGGAAATAATCGTAAGCCTCATTGTCCATCATGATAAAGGTGACGTTGTTCGTGAGGGCGCGCGCTCCAAAGCGAAATAAATAATCGTAGCTGGCGTTTATCCACGCCTCGCCCAGCGACATGTTCCACAGCATCAGGCCCAAGAGCACCGCCAGCACCGCGCCTTGCACGGAACTGAGGATTCGTTTTTGGCTGATGGCTTTGGCTTTCACGACTGAGCGTATTTGAAGTATGGATGGGACCTGAGGAAAAAGCAGGCCTTTTTCGTGCTGATTTTCAAACAAGTTGTTGCAAAGGCTTGTTGCTCTGGCGTTTACAACATCTCGGAGGCGGGGTTATGAAACTTCTTTCGATTATCTTTGATAGATTCTTTCAAAAGTCACGTATTGCTTGCAGGCATAACAATCGCCAACAATCAAAATACAATTTATGAAGAAACAAACATTACGAATTTACGCAATCGCGGCAAGTGCAGGATTGCTTATCGCTGCTGGAAGCATTGCTTATCCCCAGCAGATTGGAGTTCCGAATACGGGGGATGGGTCGTATGACCAGTTGGTGCAGCTGGGCGAGCCTGTTTCTTTTTCGGTGAATGCCGTGGACGGCGTTTCATATCAATGGCTGCGCAACGGCGCCGCCATCGTTGGCCAGACGAATAGCACCCTGACCTTTGAGAATACCCAGATCAGCGACGCGGGGTACTATTCCTGCAAAATTGCCAATGGCGCGGCTATCGTGCCTACCATTTCGGCTTCCTTGGAGGTTTACACCATCACTCCTGATTTTCTGGGTGTTGTTGTGTTTGCTACTCCTATAACGAGCACTGGGAATCTAGGGACGTGCCCCGGGCCATACACGGGCTATGTCACCTATATTAAAACAGCGGCGCAAGGCTGGGGCTGGGCACCTTCCAGTAATACCACAATATATACAGCCAGTGATACCACCCGGACAAATACAAAGGTTCAATATGGTGGGGCTTATGGTGATAGCGGATGCGCTCAAACTACCGTTACCATTCCTTATCCAGCCGTCAGCCCAGCATATAGGTTTGCCATCTATTTTACAAACAATGTTCCGTCCACCAATTATCCCATCACGCTGACCGGGTTTAATCCTTGATTGCTGTTCCATCGAAAGGTTAACGGAAGAAGCCATTCAGAAGTTCAATCGCAAGCGCATCGTGAACGTCCGTTGGTGGGAATATTCTTCGTGGAGGTTGAGCGGGTTCAGGTTGTAATCCTGCCCGCCAATGTTGAGCAGTCCGAGCCTCAGTTCGGCCCTGCGGTGCAGAAAGCGGTAGCCAGCGAATGCGTTGAACTGCCAGAAATCATCACTTGGCAAATTGGGCGTGTAACCGGCATTGCTTTGGTCATTCCACATCGCCTCTTCCCGGAGGAAGAAGCCGGACGGATGATTGTAGATGGCGAACAATTCTGCTTGTTGCAGGATGGCCTTCGTGTTTTGGCGTGGCACGAAATTCACGAAATGAAGCCCATCAGGCACGTTGACGAAATCGTTGTTCAATGTGGCCTCGCTAATTCCGTATTGCGCGCCCATAGCCCATTCTCTCCCCAGCAATTGGTTCACCGTGAATTGAAGCGTTTTTTCATGATAATCCAGGTTTTCATGCAATCCTGAAGGAATGGCATAGGTGGATTCAGGGAACACCACATCGAAGGAACCGACGACCTGCCGGTCCAGGGAATTCAACATCTGGCCGGAAAGCTCCACGTAAGTCCTAGTGCTGAATTTCTGCTCAAGCGAAATCCCATAAGTCTCGAATTCGGCACCGGGACTTTCGGCGGCCACGGATTCAGGGAGGAGACTGCGGAAGGATTGGATGAAACCCGCCAACTGTGATGGTTCCAACTGGTAGCTTTGATCCACACTCGCTCCGCCCAGGGAGCGCGTATAGGCGAAACGGACAGTTGTATCTTTTAGCGGTGTCCAGATCAGGCCTGCTTTGGGAGAAAGCTGGCTGGAAGTTCTTTCTTCGTAGGAAACGGGTGCGGTCAGAAAGTTTGCCGGGAATTTCATCCAGTCGTAAGTCAGTCCCCAGAACAGTTGCAACGGATTGAGAATTTGCCACTCGTGATAACCATAAAGGCTGACACGTTTGAATTCGGAATTCAAGTCCTGTTGCATGGCTGGAGATGGCGGCGCTGGGAATAAAAAAGCCAAGGTGGAAGGCAGGCTTTGCAAGTTGGCGGTGTCAAAGTCGCCATATTGCAGGCGTCCCCCAATAATCGTGTTGTGTTCGGGCGTTTGCCAGATTTGTTGCAGTTCCCCGGAATAGATCGTCACCTGGTTCTCTAGGCTTTGATGCATGGCGATGCCGTCCACAGCGGTTAGTGTTGTAACGCCAGGCATGGAAATGGGGTTGAGTTCCGGCCGGAACGAGATCAATGTTGGCTGCGCTGAGTTGGTGAATGAATAAGTGTCGTTAATCCTGGCCAGCAAAAGCAGCGTGTGGACACCCGGACTCCATTCGTGGTGGTAGCCGAGAACGATGGTTGGGTCTTGCGTTTCCTTGAAGCGGTAATCCGGGCTGGCCATGCTTGGGGCATAAAACTGATGCAAGTCCCCGCCATCTGCGTCATAGCCCAGCGCCTGCACATAGACCCCATCTTTCGGCGTGACTTGTTGCTTGAGCGTGAGGTTCAAAACGCGCTGTTGGAAATCGTTGTTTAGCCGTTCGCCGGGATCAGATTTGTAATCCTCTTCAAGGTTATAGTTGAAATTTCCGTCCGTGCCGTATTGCGCAGCCACTTCATTCCAAGCCCCACGGCTGAGATATTCCGTGTCCGATGTAAAACCGGGCTGGTCGCGCTCAAACAGCTTGGAATACTCCTGCTGGGAAACGGTCGGAGACATGGCCCCGGCAGCCGCCGGAGAAAGCAGGTTGGCGAGTAGATATTCGTTTTCCTCCACCGTCTCGTAACGCAAAGCGATTTCGTTCGGATCAACGAGTGAACCGTAACTGTTCGCCAAAAAGAGGTGAGCGGAATAATTCGCGTAGTCGTAGTTGACCGCCCGTGAAGCCTCTCGCACACTCAAATCGTCCATGCCAGCGTCAAGATACAACGCAGCCAGATTGGCGCTGCGAAGCGCGCGGTCCTGATCCAGCAACAATTGGGAGCGATAAACGCTTCGGTTGTCATTCAAGGATTCCGACTTTTCCAAATCCCGGATCGCGTTGTTGATTCGATTGTCTTGCTGTTCAAGCAACGCGGTGTAAAGCCATGCCGTTGGGTCATTGGGGTCCAGTTTCTCCGCCAATTGAAGTTCCCTGAAGGCGCGCGCATAGTCACCCGCATTGGCGTAAGCCTTGCCCAAATAGCTGCGCAACCCGGCGCGCTGCGGTTCAAGCGCGGCGGCCACCAGCAAGTCTTCGCGCCCGCCCGCCGCATCTCCACGGCGGATGCGGCAAAGGCCGCGTCCCAGCCATGCGTTGCCGAGAGCGGAATCCACAGCAAGCGCGCGGTCGAACCAGACGATGGCTTCCCGGGTTTGGTTTTGCGCGGCGAGAAGGAAACCCTTCAATGCGAGCGCCTGGGCGTTGCGGCGCGTGAACATCATGGCTTTGTCCAGGGCATCAAGTGCGCTCTGAGCATGTCCGAAACTGAACTCCAGTTCGGCCACCCGCTCCCAGGCAAAGCCGAATTCCGGCGATTTGCCTGCCGCCTGTTTTGCCAGCTTGAGCGCGGCCTCCAAGGAAACCTCCGGGATTGCCCGCGATTGCTCATAATAGGACTGTGAAAGGAATTCGGTGGCAAATTGCGGATTCGGCAGCGAAGGATTTGATTGTCGTTTGACCGCGGAAATGAGTTGGCGGATCGCGCCGGCCAGATGTTGAGAGCGCCCGGAAGGCTCCGCATCGGACAAGGAAGACAGCAAAGTTCCAGCTTCCTCGATCTGGCCGACACAGAGCAACAAGGCAGCGTGATAAATGCGCTCGCTGTCGGAGGCGGTCTGCCGTGCAGCCGGGTATTTTGCCAGGGCAACCAGTAAATCGCCCGCACGATAGGCGTCGAGTGATTCCTTGAGGACAGCCTGTTCGTCTTGCGTGAGCGCCAAATCAGCGAGGTCGAGCACGGCAGGGTAGTAAAAACACCATTGCAGAATGTTGTTGGCAATAAAACCCGCGGTGCGAACGGGCGGATTGCCCACATCGGCAATGGCCTGCTGGCTGTTGGTCAGCAGGAGGGTGGCCTGCTCGTTACCAAATTTTACGTTGCCGTCAATCACAGACACCGTCGTGCGATCCGAATCATTCACAGCCAGGACAAATTCAGTCCCTTCCACACCGGCGAACGCGGCGCGCGTGATCACCCGGATGCGGCCCGGCTCATCACGATGAAAGAAGGAGAGCATCCCCCGGATTAAATGCAGGCCGGATTGCGCATCGGGCGAGTCTGGCGGCAGAACTTCGATCTCCGTTGAAGCGTTGAATTGTATAATGCTTTGATCGGACCACCGGAAAGCGACACGGCTGTCAGTTCCGGTGCGCAACCGATCGAAAGGATGCAAGGTTTGGTTGGTTTGCGCGGAAACCCAAGTCGTTGCGCCGACGGGGCTGATTTCGACTGTGCCTTGGATCTCCACGATGCGGATTTCGATTTTTATCTGGCCGGCCGTTGCATCCTCAGCGAGAGACTTTCCCACGCCGGTCAAAAAACAGCACAAAATCGCCGCAGTCAACACCCCCCGGCCCGCGTTTGACCACCGGTTCAACCGCTTCCGTTCCTGTGTCTGATGGCGCATGATGGAGCGAAGCATTATCTGAAAGTGCGACTCATATTCTAAGAACCGGCATTCCACGGACGCTGTGATTGGATGAATACAGCCATTTTAGGCCCATTTCGTCAATGGTCAAATTTGGTCAAATTTGATTTGCCAACCGGCGTCCAAGCCCGTTTAATTGGGCCATGCAAATTCCGGACGATGAATTGATTCGGACCCGAACAACCCTGATCAACCGCCTTCAGAATTGGCAGGATCAGGCAAGTTGGCAGGAATTCTTCGACGTCTATTGGAAACTCATCTACGTGTACGCGGTCAGGAGCGGCTTAACCGGGACTGAAGCGCAGGATGTTGTGCAGGAAACGATGTTCTCGGTTGCCAAACACATGCCCAACTTCAAGTATGACCGAAAAATAGGCTCGTTTAAGACATGGCTCATGAACATGACTCGCTGGCGCATTACGGACCAGTTCCGAAAGCGCGCCCCGGTCTGCCAGTCCTGTTCGCAATCCGACGATGAGTCCAATTCCACCAATGCTGACAAGTTGGAGAATCTCCCTGATCTGGCGATCCCGGACCTGCAAACACTTTGGGACGCAGAATGGAAAACAACTTTGCTCGAGGCTGCAATGGGGAAAGTGAAACGGAGCCTCGCCCCCGAGCATTTTCAAGTCTTTGACTTGTATGTGAATAAAGAGTGGGCGCCAGACAGAATTGCCAAAACCTTTGGGATCGCTGTTGATCAGGTCTACGTGAGGAAAAACCGCGTGTCGAAGGCGATCAAGGAAGAAGTCGAAAGGCTACAGAATGTAATGGCCTGAACTTTCTGTCTTCGATCAAAATTGCCGCTTCCGGACAATTCAGAGTTGTCGTAAGTATTTGTGCAGTAATACTTTACATCTTCCATCAAACCCCTGACTCCGGGTTCTCATCCCCGTGAGAGACAGCCCCATTTTGACCCTCAGATTCTGCAACCCACATTCCGCATATCCGGAACAGGCAGTTTGGGATTTTTTTTGTGAGCGCCATGCGAACCAGCGCAGGGTGTTGGAGGGGCACGCGCGGAACGGAATTGCAGGATTCGATGCATTTCCTCTTATTGATAGAGCGAGGCAGGAACCTCCAGTAACTCGAGCAATTGATGCTGTAAGCGATTCAACTTGGCGGGGAAAAGGGTGACACGCTCTCCCTCCACCACCTCGTAGCGTTCGACCTGGCGGAACACGCGCACGATATCAAACAGGGTGGCCAACTTGCAATCCGCCACGGAGATGAAATCGGCTCGTTGGAGCAACCGGCGCAGGCGCTGATGGTTCTCCGGGTGCAGGCGGTCGTCGGTTTGGTGGCCCGGATAGACTTGATACACCAGGGGCACCGCCCTGTCCGCCGTCACCGATAATCCCACGACCAGTTGCTTGAGGTCGGGGCGGTGATCCTTGTTGTGGCCGTGGGTCAGCTCCTCCGGCGCCCGCCAACCGGCGTATTGGCCGCTGAAGGAGACTGTAGTGGTGTCTTGATGAATTTGCGCGCATTCCAGCCCGAAGGTTTTGATGGCGCGCAGGGCCAAGTGAAAGAAGACGTCCTTGTGGCGGCCATGGTAAAAACGCTCCAAGGCTTGGCCGACGCGGTCGTCGTGCAGGCAGCCCGCCTGGGCTGGCTCCAGTCCCAGGCACGGTTCGTCCAGCGGAGCCAGCCAGTCGGCCAGGGCGTACATCGGCATGGGGGCGGTCAAGCTATTGTGGATGAGCAGGCAGAGGGTTCGCTCAATGGGCAGCTTGACCCGTTGGTCTTGCGGGATATAGGTGGCGATCACTTCCCCGATCCTGAGTTGTTGGAGATAGTGCTCGATGATGGGATGGGCGCCCAGGACGAACTTTCGGAGGAGGGCGCCTGGGCGCCAACTGGGTTGCGTCATCATAACGGCAAGGGTGCCTTCCCGCCGGGAGCGGGACTCGCCTTTTTGTGGCCAAACCAGTTCATGGGGTCTTGACTCGGGCTTAATCTGCGGTATAGTTACCGCAGAAACGAACGCCTGTCAAGACTCATGGCTGAAAAAATTATTTCATCAGGTGCGCAAGCCAGGCTGGCCCAGCTTCGCCAGGACTACGAAACAGCCAAGGCGAAAATCCAAGCCCTGGGTTACGTCCTCCCAGGAACGGTGCAAAAGCGCCAATACCGCTGCGGAAAACCCAACTGCCATTGCGTGACCGAAGGCCTCCTGCACGGGCCCTATTGCCAGTGGACTCGCAAGGTCAGCGGCAAGACGGTCAACATCAACCTGGACCCTGAATCCGCCAAGAAGGTCAAGAAATGGATCCAAAACAACCGGAATCTTCGCAAGCTATGCCGTCGGCTGGAGAAGACTTCCTTGGCGGTGCTCCAGACCACCACCACAAATATGGGCAAAACCTAACCAAAGCCATTCTTGACTGCCACTCCCTAAAAATCAGAAACTACCCCTCACGACATGCGGAATGTGGGATTAAAAAGATCGAAAAAACAATTTGGAAGCATCGAAGGGGCGCTCCGCAGCCGTCACGGCGGTTGAACAGTCACCCGGCATCGGGAAAGAATTATGAGCAAAAAACTTGCAGAAATAGCAGTTGGGGATTTTGTCTTGCGCTGGTTCGGAGGAATTCCAAAACCGATGCGGTTGAAGGTGACCCAGCTCACGGCGGATCGCATTATTTGCGGCGGTTGGGAGTTTGATCGCCAGAGCGGGGCGGAGATCGACGAGGATCTCGGCTGGGGCCCGAGTGGTGTCACCGGTTCATTTCTTGAACCTGAAACAGGCACGGACCCGGAAGAGGACTTTCGGTCTCGCGCCTTACAACGGCTGGCAGCTCTTTTGGACGGTGGCAAAATGGAGCGGAACCGAGGAGAGAGCATTCCGTGGACGGCGCGGCGACGGATTGGCACCTGGTGCATCTGGGATCGCGCGCGGTGGGCGGGGCGGGTTTGGTCGTCGCGGAAGCCAGCGCGGTTTCGCCGGAAGGCCGGATCACGCCCGGCGATGCCGGCATCTGGGCGAACAAACATGTCGAACCGGTGGCGCGCATCAATCGCTTCATCAAGGAGCATGGGGCGGCGCCGGGGATTCAGATCGCGCACGCAGGTCGCAAGGCCTCGGCCGCGCGACCGTGGGAAGGCGGCGCGCACCTGGCGGACGACGCGGGCGGCTGGCCGGTCATCGCGCCGAGCGCGCTGGCTTTTGGTGGTGAATTGACCAAGGTTCCACGCGCGATGAGCCTGGCGGACATCGCCCGCGTGCAAGGCGAATTTGTCGCGGCGGCGAAGCGGTCGCTGGCGGCGGGCTGTGAGTGGCTGGAGCTGCACGCGGCGCATGGTTATTGGATAGGTGCCGTTTGCCGAACGCATCCGGCGGGAAGCGGGCATCGCCACGGCGGCCGTCGGCGGCATCACCGAACCCACCCACGCGGACGAGATTATCCGCAATGGCCGCGCGGACCTGGTGTTGTTGGCGCGGGAATTTTTGCGTGAGCCGTACTGGCCGCGCCTGGCCGCGCGCGCTTTGGGCCGCAAGGATGAGGTTTCCGGCCCGGTTCAATACTGGAGAGCGTGGTGATCGCAGTCATGAGTGGCATCTGATTCCCGATTGACGCTGCCGCAGAATCTCATATCAACTAATCCGAATATTTGAATTTGAGTGAAGTAAACAAATCTCAAAATATTTTCAAATAGTAGTTGACGACATGAACACGCCATGATAGCTTTTGCATAAGTTCAATGAAAACTTGCTTAAACATATCAGCCACGAGTTGGCCGATTACGGCGGTCCCAATGACCATTGGGACACGTCATGGACGGTACAACCCGGGTAGTGTGTTTAGCCTCAGCCTATCCAGGACCGCAACGAAACAACAGGCCGAATTGGATAGACTCATGGCAAGCAGGTAACGAACGAAACAGAACTTTTCCCACCCTGCTTGCCGAAATGCAAGCAGGGTTTTTTATTTTCCCTGAACAACATGAATGTGAACGAGTAACGACGAAAGACGGACAATCTGTGAACAAGAACAACGCGACATCCAGGTGATGTCTCCTGGCGACAACTTGAATTTGGCGGGGACGAGCAGAGAAGCCTCACCGGTGGGGTCTGCCCACGGCCGGAAGACAGCGTCATCAAGACGAGCGAGACGAATTTTAGATTTACATATCAAGGGCTTTGCAGGAGGTGTGCCCCTAAACACCGAAACAGCCGCCGTGAAACCGCGGGTTGGGATCGAATAGATCGCCAAGAGGTGTTTGTTCTTTGTTGAAATGGCATGGGCCGGGAGCGATTCAAATGTAGAATGCACAATGCAGAATGCAAAATCGTTTCCCGGCCCATTTTTTCGGTTGAATGCCAGATTGAGGATTATTCTTCCACACCTGGACTTCGCCTTGCAGTATTGATAGAGGAAATGCAGATGGCGACCAACTCATTCGCTTCACTGAGCAGTGGCGCCGCTGTTTGTTCATTCACCTTCCCAGCTTGCGAAAGGAGTTCGATCCAATATGCGCACTCGTCCGCCTCCTCGAGCACATCGCCCATTTTGGAAATGAAAGCCGGTCTAGACTTGGCGCGGCACGCGGCCCGGTAATTCGCGCCGACTGAAGTGCCGGCACGCAACAATTGCCGTCTCAGAATCTTGCTCGTTTCGTCGTTTGGCAGTCGTTCACTGAATTGAATGACCTGAAGCGCAAACTGTTTTGTCCTGAGTTTTAGATCACGATTTTTCATTGGGGATGATTCTACATTGTGCATTCCCAATTCTCCACTCAAAAAGGCTGAGCGTCAGCACGCGGCCGAGTCTCCAAAACTCAGCTTGCTCCGGGCAGCACGGAGGCAGCCTGCCATTTTTCCGGGGTCGTGGCAGACAAGTAATGCACTTGCCCTGCAAGCAAGCGGATGCGGGAGCGTTACCCGCCGACTCCACCAGCCTTCGCCCGCTGTTGCACAGCGGGCGAAGGCTGCCGCGCCGGAGCGCAACGCGCGAAGGCGGGCTTATGCGTTCGCATGAGCGGGCTCCGGCTCGGCAAGCCATTTTATTGCGGGGAGAATGAGATTCAGGCGAGCCCCATAAGCTCAGCCTCCGTGGGTGCAACTCCCACCCCCGCTACCAGCCTTCGCCCGCTGCGTGTCAGCGGGCGAAGGCT
>Ga0326728_10007834_pt1 | contig 27004 bp, 13 predicted proteins | sample MB3enrmetagenome_FD_207602 | JGI IMG/M metagenome (GOLD analysis project Ga0326728, IMG submission 207602) | Lab enriched peat soil microbial communities from McLean, Ithaca, NY, United States - MB31MN | ecosystem: Environmental > Terrestrial > Soil > Wetlands > Peat | place: USA: New York...
TGGCCTTTGATCCGACGGCGGTTCGGTATGTCAGCGCCTCTTTGGGCAGCGGCGCAACGGGCGCCGTGGTTGCTTCAAATGTTTTGAATGCCGCCAGCGGCAAAATCGGATTTATCGTAGGGCTGATGCCGCCCGGCACTTTTGCGGCTGGCACGCAGCAAATGGTGACTCTATCCTTCGCGTCCACGTTGTATTCGAATAATGTGCCGTTGATTCTGGGCAATTCGCCGGTGGTGTGCCAACTGGCTGACGCCAACGCCAATCCGATTCCAGCCACGTTTCAAAACGCCACTCTTGCGGTGGGCGGGGCGGCCTGGCCGGCGCTGACGATCAATCCGGCTGGCTCCAATGTCCTGTTGTCTTGGTCATCGTCGGCCGCCGCTTTCAACCTTGCGACAACGCCGAGTCTGACGGCAGGCTGGTCGAACGTCGCGGGACCGTTGACAACCAACAACGGCGTTATTTCAACCACCATGCCCATCTCAACGAATCAAGCATTTTACCGATTGCAGTATCCGTAAACGCGGATGTCCAACCACACGAGCGTGCCGTTGCCTTGACAAATCTCCCCGGCGGCTCACAGCCCGCTGGGATGGTCCAGGAACGTCCAGGGCAGGCCGAAGGTTTTCGACAACTCGGCGGCCAGGGCCTTGACGCCGAAGGTCTCGGTGGCGTAATGGCCGCCATAAAAAACATTCAGCCCCAATTCCTCCGCCATCGCTTGCGTCCAATGCGGGCCTTCGCCCGTGATGAATGTGTCCACGCCTTCCTGCGCCGCCGTCTTCAGGCTGCCGCCGGCGCCGCCGGTGACGACGCCGATCCGCTCGCATCGCTCGCCGCCACCGGGCAGCAGCAGCGGCGCACGGCCCAACACGGCCCCCAGCTTTTCGGCCAGCGCCCCGCGTGAGATTTTCGTCCGCGTCCGCCAGCCGATGTGCCGGCCCTTTTCCAGGAAAAACGGCTTCAGGTTTTTGAACCCCAGCGCCGCGCACAATCCGGCGTTGTTGCCCAGGCGCGGATGCGCGTCCAGGGGCAGGTGCGAACTATAGACGGCCAAGTCGTTCCGGATCAGCACTTCGAGCATTTCACGCCGGCGGCCCGTCCAGGGAACGGCCGGACTCCAGAATAATCCGTGATGCACGATCAACAGATCGGCCCGCGCCGCGGCGGCCAGTTTGATCGTGGCCAGCGAGGCGTCCACGCTGGCGGCGATTTTGGCGACCGTGCCGGAGTTTTCCATCTGCAAACCGTTGACGGCTCCGTCCCAGTCGTCAAAGGTTTCCGGGCGCAGCAGCGTCTGGCAGCGGCGGACGATGTCGGACAGTTTTGCTTTTGGCATCTGCGCATCAGAGCAGAGAACGCGCGCGCTGGCAATGCGCGGAAAAAACTTTTTGCAGATTTTTGCAACCGCCTATTGAATTCCCCGCCAGTCTTCATATAGTTCGCAACAGAGTTTGAAATGGAAATGAGTCAAGTTGTTTCTCCGTCGGCGGCGGCCTGCGACATCCAGGCGGCGCGCGACCTTTACCACATCAATCGTTGGGGCGCGAAGTACTTCGACATCAATGAGGCCGGGCACGTCGTGGCCACGCCCTTGCGCGAGAACGGGGCGGTGGTGGATTTGACCGACGTGATCGAGGAGGCCAAGGGCCGGGGGTTGAAGTTCCCGGTGCTCATCCGCTTCCAGGATATTTTGCGCGACCGCGTCGAGGCCATCAACCAGGCCTTCGCCGCCTCGATCGCGGAGTTCAATTATCAAAACAACTTCCGCGGCGTCTTTCCCATCAAAGTCAACCAATTGCGCGAGGTGGTGGAGGAAATCCTGGACGCGGGCAAGCCGCACCAATTTGGCCTGGAGGTCGGGAGCAAGCCGGAGTTGTTCGCCGGCCTGGCCCTGCAAAACCAGCCGGGCTTCCTGATTATTTGCAACGGCTACAAAGACGCCCTTTTCATCCGCATGGCGCTCATGGGCATCAAGCTGGGGAAAAAAGTGGTCATGGTCGTCGAAAAGCTCGAAGAGCTGCGCCAGATCATTGCCCTCTCCCGCCAAATGGGCGTCGAGCCGCTCATCGGCATCCGCGTGCGGCTGGTCAGCAAAGGCTCGGGCAAATGGGCCGAGAGCGGCGGTGAAAACGCCAAGTTCGGCCTCAACACGGCCGATCTGCTGGCCGCCACCGGGATCTTGCGGGCGGAAAAAATGGAACACTGCTTCCGCCTGCTCCATTTCCACATCGGCTCGCAGGTGCCGGAGATTCTCACCATCAAAAAGGCCGTCCAGGAGGCCGCGCGCTTTTACGCCAAACTTTTCAAAATGGGCTTCGCCATCGAGTCCCTCGATGTCGGCGGGGGCCTGGGCGTGGATTACGACGGCAGCCGCTCGGCCTTCGACAGTTCGACCAACTATACCTTGCAAGAGTACACCAACGACATCGTCTTTTACATCGGCGAGGTTTGCACCCAGGAGCAGGTGCCCCATCCGCAGATCATCAGCGAAAGCGGCCGCGCCATTGTCGCCCATCACAGTGTCCTGCTGGTGGAAACCTTCGGCACCATCGGCAAGATCAGTTCCGGCGACGCCATTCCGTGGGGCGGAAACGAGCAGGCGCTGGTGCGCGACCTGCTGGACATCCGCAAGAACCTGCCCTCCCTCAACCGGCTGGAGGCCTTGCACGACGCCACCGACCGGCGCGAAGAGGCGCAGCAGATGTTCATGCTCGGCCTGCTGGATTTGCCCGACAAGGCCAAGATCGAATCCCTTTACTGGGAGATCGGCCAGGGCGTCGTGCAGAGCTTTCGCGGCCAGGCCTACGTGCCGGAGGAAGTCCGCAAGCTGGAGGACAGCCTGGGCGACCAGGTGCTGTGCAATTTCTCCGTCTTCCAATCCCTGCTGGATCATTGGGCCTTGGACCAGCTCTTCCCCATCATGCCCATCAGCCGCCTGAACGAAAAACCGACCCGCGAGGGGACCCTGGTGGACATCACCTGCGATTCCGACGGCGAGGTCAAAAAATTTATTGACCTGTACGACGTGCGCGGCACCCTGCCGCTGCACGAGCCGCGCACCAACGGCAACGGCGCCGAGCCTTACTACCTGGGCTTCTTCCTCATGGGCGCCTACCAGGACATCATGGGCGATCTGCACAACCTGTTCGGCCGCGTCAACGAGCTGCACGTCTTCCTGGATCCCGACGAGCCGGCCGGCTACTACGTGGAGGAAATCATCGAAGGCTCGACCATCGTGCAGACGCTGACCTCGGTGCAGTACGACGAGAACGAACTCAAGCGCCAGATGAAGATGCAAATTGACGAGGCGATCAAATCCGACCGCCTCAAGCCTTCGGAAGGCATGCGGCTGCTGGATGAATACGAGCGCGGCCTCAAGGAGTACACCTACCTGGCCATTTGAAACCAGATGGACGCCGCGAAAGCCGATCTGATACGGGCGCTGGGGCGGCTGGTGCGCGGCCTTTCCACACTCTTCTGGGGCATCCCCCTGGCCTTGGCGGCCGACGTCGAAACCGCCCGCTCCGGCTGGATGGATTCCCTGGGCGCGCTGGGCTTCGCGCCGGCGTTTGTTTTCAGCAGCCTGCTTTGGTACGGCCTGCGCCAGATGCGCGATTTCCAAAAGCAGGAGCGCGTCTGGCATCACGCCCTCCATCGCGCCGAACTCTTCGCCATCGTCAACGCCGGTCTGGCGCCTTTCCTCTCCTGGTGGCACCGGTTTCCTTTCGTGCCCTTCTATTTGGCCTGCGTCATCCTTCTGGGGGCGTCGGGCTATCTTTTTCTGATTTGCGTCAATCAAGTGCTGCGCCGCCTGGCCGCCATGCTGCCCGATGAAACCCTCCGGGTGGAAACCTGGGCCTTCGCCGCCTGGAACACCTGGATGCTGGCCGCCGCGCTGGCGGGACTGTGCGTTGATTTGGCGCTGACGGATTTCCCGGGCGCGCCCCGCCTGCCGGCCCGCCATTTCGTTGACCCGCAAAGCATCGGGGAGTGGCTGATATTATTTTTGACGTTGACCTCGGTGGCGGTGACGCTGGCGCTGCTGTGGAAAATCAAGGAGGCCATTTTCACCGGCCTGTTTGAACTGGAGCGGTGACTGGTCCATGACAATTCAGGTGCGCTACACTTTGAGCTTGAGCGATGCCGAAAGGAAAAGAAAATGCGACAATCTCGACTGACCGTAGCTCTCGCCATTCTGACGTTGACGTTCATCGCAAACGGCAGAGCGCCCACCCGATAGCGGATGGATGCAGGCAAGGCGGAGCCCACACGCTATGACGGCACCGTCGCCATCTGGTATGGGAGCCATTTTGAAAACACCGGAAGCCATGACTGAAAGCCGATCAAGGAATGGAACAGGCCTTTTTAGCCGCATAGCCGCTGCACGGCACCAGCGCGAAAGCGTATTGCTGGCGTGGCGACGCTTGCCTCTAAGCAATGAATTTTCCTGATCGTGACCTTGTAAAGCTGGCTGTCCAATTAAGGCGAGGAAATCCGATAGAATCCGCCGGCTGCGTTGGTCAGGCCGGCGCTGAAGCTCGTTGTTTGGCCGGTGCCGAGCCCGCTGTAAAGGTCGCTCCAGTGGATCAAATCCGGGGATTGTTGAATGCGGTATGTGACGTCGGGCTGCACGTTGTAGGACAAACAGAACTCATTTGACATAATCTGGACTGAAGTGAACGCTGGCGGCAGGTTTCCGGATTGAAGCAACATTCCTTCCGCACCTCCGATGAGGAAGGACCCTTTGTACGGACAGACGGTCGCATAACAATTCGGAAAGTCCGTTGCGTAATAACCGAACAGGCCCAAGGGGCCTGGCACCGTGGCGAAGAACGGCGCAGACAACCCCAGCGAATTATAGGGCATGGTTGACCCTGTGGCCTGCCAGTTGCGGCCGTCTGTAGATTCAAACATCGCGCCGGACTTGCCTGAGATCGCAAGGAAGATTCCTCCATTATAGGCGATTCCCGAAAAAGCTTCGCCGCCTGGTTCGGTAAATCCGGCTTGCCAACTCAGCCCGTCAGACGAATAGAGAATGTCCCCGGCATACGATACTCCCACAAACAGACCGTTGCCGTAAACCATCTTGCTGATTGGCACTGGCGGGTTTGTAGGCGCTAGCGTCCAATTGGCGCCATCCGTAGAGACAGCCGACACTGTCCCGGCGGCAACATAAAGATCATTGCCATACGCGATTGCGTATAGAGAACCCGGCGTGTTTATGGAATGACCACCCCAGTTCGTCCCGTCAACGGATGAACAGATGGTCCCATTTTCGCCAACTGCAAAAAAGCAGCCATTGGCATATCCGACTCCGTAGAGGGAATTTGTCGAGATATCGTTGGTATCCCAATTGTAACCATCGGTCGTTGTGCAAACGCCAGCGCTGCAAACGCCGACAAAGGTCGTGGGGCTGCAGGCCAAATCACTAATGCTCGAGAAAGGATGGGGGTCGTCAGATAGAAAAATCGGCCCAATCCCTGAAACGGTCCAATCTATGCCGTTTGATGAGACGAGCGTGCTGAAATCGGGAAATCCCCAAGAGTACCAGATGGAGGCCGCGGTTGCGATGCAGAGATTCGCGTTGCAGGCCAAGGCGGCGATAAATCCGTGGCGGTCAGGAATGGCCTCGGTCCAATTGGTGGCATTGGTGGAAACAATAATGGACCCGAAGTCTCCGACGCCGACATACACGCCGTTGCCGCAAGCGATGGCGTTGAGATTGTCTTCGCAGACTGACGAGGGAAGTTCAATCCAATTCGTCCCAGTGGTCGAGTACATGACCACAGCGGGGTGGTATTCCAGACCGTAGCCGGTATAACCGACGCCGGCAAATCCCTGCCGACCACCAGCCAAGCCTTTGAGAACGAAGTTTTCGCTGAGATACCACAGTGTCTGAAAAGGCGGCGACGAACCGACGCCGCCGACCCATTGTTCGCTTTTCCAGGTCAATGCTTGTGTCAACGAGTATAGAATTTCATCCTCCGTAGTGTAAAAGCCTGATGGGAGGTTCAAATCACCTGCCGCCACGTAAGTTACATAATTGGATGTTGCAATCGCGTAGAGGTTTCCTGTTGTGCCGACATCATTCGAGGGGATTTGGGTGGGCCCCGGATAATCCAGGTAAAGCACAGTGCCGGCTTCGCCGACAATCGTGTAATCATCTGTGACTGCGTAAAGCGCGTTTGTTGTGCCGGAGGGAGTTAAAAACCAGTTCGTCCCATTTTTGCCGGCGAGCGCAGTGCCACCATCGCCAACGGTGACAAATTGCGCCAGAGCACAGTAGTAAGGATCAATGGCCCCCGCGATCGCGCGCAGGGTGATGTTCGTCACTGTTGGAATTTGCTGCCAGACCAGGGCGTTCGACGAGATCAGAATCAGGCCTTCATCCCCAACGGCGGCATATTCACCTTGACCATAAGCCACCCCTCGAAGGCACGCGGAAACGCCCGAGGCCTGGTTCAACCAATGAGCCCCGTCAGCCGATGTGATGATGGTTCCGTTGTCGCCCACGGCAACGAATAACCCACCGCCGTAAGTGATCGCCGTAAGGATGTTGCCTTGGGGATTGGGAAAGCGCCATGTCCATTCGTTCAGCGGACCCGCCAGCAGTTCCAGCGGAAAAACGAGCAAGAAAACTCTCCACGCACGGTTCAGAAGCCCCGTTTTCATTGTTTGTTTTATAGCACACGTTCGTGCAATGTCAATCCTCTAAGGCTCTCTGCCGAAGCGGTTTTACCAAGGCGCCATTCCTTTGACTTGTCTTCATCGTGGAGCCATTTGGCCCCAATCGCGGGATTTGTAGCGGCCCTTAATTGAAACCGCTGGCAAAGTCTCCTCCGGGATTGTAGTGATCCTAAATTGTGTGGGAAAAACTCAGTTGTCTGCGGACAATTAAGAATTGTCCCAAATCCCGCATGGACCTTCGGGTCATTTTCCAATTAAGGTTTGTCACAAACCGTTTTCATCAACCTTGGCCTCAACCAAGCGAGCCAATTAAAGTCTGTCACACTTCGGACGTCCAGCCCTTTCCATTACGGCGTCATAAGCATGGCGCGGTAGAACTGGGTGGGATTGCTCATGTTGGTCTCGGTGTAGGACCAATTGCCGCCGGCATCGGCAGCATTCGTGACCAGCGGCTGCCAGTTGACGGGCGGTGTGAGGTTGGTTGCCACCAACAACACATACGGAGTACCCGCCGTGCCGGCGAATTGAAATTGCACGCCGTGCCCCGCGCCCAAATAGGCGTTCAAGGGCGGCAATGCCACATTTAAATTGGCAATGCTGCTGGTAACACTGCCGTAAGGGCTTGTCACCACCAGGTCGTACATTCCGGCGCTGGCCCCGCCGATATTTGACAGCGCGAGTGTCGGCGTTTGATAAAGAACTTCGCGGATGCGGTCATTCTCAAAGTCCGCAATAAAAACGTTCCCGGCTGCATTCACGGCCACGCCGATGGGAAGGTCCAGTTCCGCATTGATGGGCAACCCACCATCGCCGCGAAAACCAGCCGTCCCGTTGCCTGCCAGTGTGGTAATCGTGCCAGTGGCGCAAACTTCGCGCACTCGGTAATTGGCGCCGTCAGCGATGAATAAATCGCCGAAATCAGCCACGGCCACCGCGTAAGGATGGTCCAGGGCGGCATTGGTTGCCGGACCTCCGTCACCTGAAAACCCCGCCGTCCCATCGCCTGCCACGGTGGTAATAAAGCCGTCGGCATCGATCCGTCGAATACGAGAATTCCCCCAATCCGCGACGAATAAATTGCCGGAATTATCGAAGGTGATGCCCCAAGGACCATCAAACGTCGCGTTGGCCGCCGGGCCGCCATCGCCGGAAAAGCCGGCCACGCCGGTCCCTGCCACCGTAGTGATGATCCCGTTCGTGGTGACCTCCCGTATGCGGTTGCTGTATGTGTCCGCGAAAAACAGATTGCCAAGACTGTCCACAGCCATTCCCCGAACGTACGACACGGTGGCATTGGTCGCTGGGATGCCGTCACCGTTTGCATTGGTTCCACCGCCGGCCACCGTCGTGATGGTGCCGTTGGTTCCGACTTTGCGAATAACTGAATTTTCGTAATCCATGATGAATACTTCGCCGATGTTGTCCACGGCGACAGCGTAAGGCTCTGACAGAGTTGCGTTGGTCGCCGGTCCCCCATTGCCGGTATAGCCATACGATCCGGTGCCGGCCACGGTGACGATAATCCCATTGGTGGCGATCTCACGAACCCGGTTATTTCCCGTATCGCAATAAAACAGATTGCCTGAGGTATCCATGGCCATAGCGAGAGGCGCCCGGACGTAGGCATTGACGGCCGCGCCTCCATCCCCGATGCCGCCGCCCGCGATCGTATTGATGACGCTTCCGACCTTGGTCCGGCGCACACGGCCATTATCAGTGTCCGCAATGATCACGTATCCCGAAGAGTCCACCGCGACGCCTTGAGCATAACCCAATTCCGCGTTGATCGCCAAACCGCCGTCACCCGTGAAGCCTTCCACCCCGCCCCGCCCGGCAATCGTGCTGATGATTCCATTGGTTTCCACTTCGCGGATGACGGAATTATTGCCATCGGCGATGAAGAGGTTGCCGAAGGCGTCCACGGCCACGGCCGTCGGATAGTAAAGAGAGGCGTTGGTCGCCGGGCCGCCGTCGCCGGAGTAAGCCGCACTTCCGTTTCCGGCGACAGTCGTGATAATGCCGTTTGTCGCCACCTCACGAATGCGCTGGTTATTTTCATCCACGATGAATAAGTTGCCCGATGCGTCCAGCGCCAACCCCGTGGGATAGTTCAAGGTGGCGTTCAGGGCCGGGCCGCCATCGCCGGAAAATCCGTTGAGGCCAGTGCCGACCACGGTTGTAATGATGCCATCGGTCAACTCGAGGATGCGGTTGGTGCCGCTGTCCGCGATGAACAAGTTTCCGTCAGGATCCACAACCAGGCCTGAGGGGCCGCTGAGTTCGGCGTTCGTGGCAGGACCGCCGTCACCGGAATATCCGTAAGTGCCGTTCCCTGCTATCGTAGTGATAATGCCGGCAGTGTTCACCTGGCGGATGCGGTTGTTGTCCATATCCGCAATGAAAACGTTGCCCAGGTTGTCCACCGCCACAGCGGCTGGGAGAGCCAGATTGGCATTTGTCGCCGCGCCACCGTCTCCTGAGTAGCTTCCAAAACTGCCGTAGCTGAGAGTGCCGGCCACAGTCGTAAGAATTCCGTTCGTCCTCACTTTGCAAATCCGGTCATTGAACTGGTCGGCAATAAAAAGGTTCCCCGCCGCGTCCGCAGTCACGGCTGAAGGATCGTCGAGCGAGGTATTGGGCGCCAAACCGCCTGTGTCCTGGCCTGCGGCGGTGATAATGACGGGATTGGGCAGATTGACGCCATTGAGTTGCCACTGGTAAGTGAACGGGCCAGTGCCCGAAACCGCGACGGTAAATGAGGCCGCGCCCCCCACAAGCGCAGTCTGGCAGGAAGGCTCCGAGTTTATGACCGGAGCCAATCCTACCGCCAAAACCGCCACGGCGCTCGTTACGCTGCCGTAATTGTTGGTGACCACCACAGTATAACTGCCGGCTTCATTGGTGGAAACGTCCGCCAATGCCAGGCTTGCATTCGTGGCATTGTCCAGGTTCGTTCCGTCAAACTGCCAGTGATACTCGAACGTCGGCGGACTAATGACCGCAACGCTGAAAGCAGCGTTGCCCCCAACAGGGGCGAATTGACTCAACGGTTGCGCCGTAATGAGCGGCGCCGCCAAGACCGTCAATAGCGCCACACTGCTCGTGACGCTTCCGTAAGGACCAGTCACGATGACATCGTAACTGCCCACGTTGTTGTAAGACACATTGTTCACGAGAAATGCCGGACCTTGAATGATCACCCTGGCAACCTGAGGCGGCTCAACATCACTTTGTGCCATAAAGATGTCCCCGTAAGCGTCCACCGCCAATCCAACGGGCCATCCCAGATAGGCATTGGTGGCGAGTTGGCCAAGCAGGCCGCTTTCGGATCCGCCGCCGGCCACAGTGGTAATGATTCCATTGATTGACACCCGTCGCACGCGCCTGTTCTCTCCATCCGCAATAAACATGTTGCCGGAGGTGTCCAAAAGGACGTCGAAAGGCTCCCAAAGTGAAGTGTTGGTCGCCGCGACTTCATCCCCGGAGTAACCTCTATTTTCGTCTCCGGCCACCGTGGTAATGATGCCGTTGGTCCCGACTTCGCGGATGCGATTGTTGCCGACATCAGCAATGAAAAGATCGCCCATGGTGTCAACCGCCACACCCTCGGGGCTGTTGATTTTGGCGTTGGTTGCCGAACCGCCGTCGCCCGCGTAGCTTCCGATGCTTGGAAAACTGGGGCCGCTTCCCGCCACCGTGGTAATGATGCCATTGGTGGCAACCTTCCTGATCCGGTTGTTGAAGGTGTCGGCAATGAAAAGCTGGCCCGTCGCGTCCACCGCCACGGAATGGGGATCGAACAGCCGGGCGTTGGTCGCCTGGCCGCCGTCGCCACTGTAGCCGTTGGTCAGGTATCCGGCGACAGTCGAAATGACGCCATTGGTATTGACCTTGCGGATGCGGTTGTTGGCGGTGTCGGCGATAAAAAAGTTCCCGTAGGCGTCCGCAGCCACGCCAGTGGGCATATTCAGGCTGGCATTGGTCGCCTGGCCGCCATCGCCGGAATACCCGCGGCTGCCTTTCCCCGCCACAGTGGAAATGATGCCGGCGGCATTGACCTTGCGGATGCGATTGGTTCCGGCGTCGGCGATAAATACGCTGCCGTAGGTGTCCACGCTGAGATGGGCGGGGGCGGTTAATTGGGCGTTGGTCGCCGGCCCTCCGTCACCGCTATAACCGGCCGCGCTTGCACCGGCGAACAAGTTGATAATATTGTTGGGCAGGTTGGTCCCGTTGAATTGCCACTGATAGCTGAACGGGCCCGTGCCGGAAACCGTGACGGCGAAAGTGGCGTTGCCTCCAAGCAAAGTCGTCTGGTTCGAGGGTTGAAGGACGATGACAGGAGAATATCCAACTGTCAGTATCGCCACACTGCTGGCAGCCGACGCATAAATGTTGCTGACAACCACTTCATAACTGCCCGCGTTGGTCATTTCGACTGGGCTGAATGACAAGGAGCTGTTCGTCTGGCCAGACAACAGGCTGCCATCAAAGAACCACTGATAGTTATACAGCGTCGTCCCGGCTGTCGTCACATTGAACGTGACGCTCGATCCCACGCCCGCGCTTTGACTTTGCGGCTGCCCCGTCAGCACCGACACCGTCAAGGTGGCCACGCTGCTGGTCGCCGCTCCATAGAGATTGGTCACCACCACGTTGTAACTACCAGCGGTTGTCAGATAAATTCCTGTCAGAGAAAGGGTGCCGTTGGTCTGGCCGGGCATCGCGGCCCCGTCAAAATACCACTGATAACTGGAGGTCGGGGGCCCGATGGCAGCCACGCTGAAAATGGCATTGCTGCCAGCGGGCACAGTTTGGCTCACCGGTTGAGCCATGATGGCAGGAGGCGCCAAAACTGTCAGCGTGGCCACGCTGCTGGTGACGCTGTCCGCGGGACTCGTGACCACCAGGTCGTAAGAACCCGCGTTGAACACGTTCACGTTGCTCAGGACAAGGGTTGGTCCAGGGCTGGCTACTTCGAGCACATCATTGCCCAGATAAGCGGCGGCGAAAATATTGTCGGATGCGTCAACGGCTAATCCGAACGGAACGCCCAGGCTCCCATTCACATTCAACGTCGTGAGCGCATCTACGCCCGCTTTCGCTTCGGCAAGGATGTCGTTGTAGTCCGCCACGAACAGGTTGCCATGAGCATCCACCGCCACGGCGATGGGATGGGGCAAGCTGGAAGTCAACGAGGTGAGGACGCCGTTCGTATCCAACTTGCGCACGTAGGTATCGCCGAAATCCACGAAGTAAAGCGCGCCAAAAAGGTCCACGGCAACGCCGATCGGCTCTGATCCGCTTGCCACCGTGGAAATAAATCCCTGGCTATTCACTTTGCGCACGACATTGTTGCCAAAATCGCCGATGTAAATCTCGCCGGCAACACTCACGGCAACTCCACGAGGATTGTTTAACTCGGCATTGGTCGCCGCGCCGCCGTCACCGGAATAAGAGGCGGTTCCGTTGCCGGCGATTGTCGTGATGATTCCACCGGGATTAACCATCCTTATGCGGTTGTTGTAAGTATCGGCAATGTACACATTGCCGTAAGCATCCACCGCGACGGCGCAAGGGATATCCAGGCTCGCATTGGTCGCCGCGCCGCCATCGCCGGAAAATGAGGCGATCCCGTTCCCGGCGACCGTTGTGATAATCCCGTTGGCATCGATCTTGCGGATGCGATTATCACCGGTATCGGCGATGAACAGATCGTCGAAAGCATCGACCGCCACGCCGCAAGGGCCGGAGACCGTGGCATTGGTCGCGGCTCCTCCATCGCCGGAATAGGCAGCAGTTCCGTTTCCCGCAATGACCGCAACCGTGCCGCTGAAAGGCATGTTTGTTCCATCAAATTGCCATTGAAAGTCGAGCGGGCCGGCGCCGGAAACGCCCACGCTAAAGGTCGCGTTACTGCCCGCCAAAACCGTCTGGTTGGTGGGTTGTTGTGTGATACTGGGCGCCGACTGCCCGCGCGCGATTCCCGCTGCAAAGAGGAGCAAGCCAAATATGGCAAGGATTCTCCTTTTCATTCTTGTGATATCTTGGGGCAATTTCGTGGCTTGTTCAAGAGAAACAGGTTAAAAAAACGGGCCATTTCTTGTCGCTCGAGGCGCAAAGTATGACAAAGGCTATTTAATTAAATGCAGGCTTGGGCCTCATCCCCTAGCGCGGTGACAGCCATGCTTCCGCAACGCCTGGATGAGTCGCTTTGGAATGTGACAGACTTTAATGATCTGTGACAAGCTTATTGTCCACGGACAGTGACTCAGTTCAACAGGTGGTACCAGTTGTCCCGCTGGCGGGCCTCGTAGCCCAGTTCCTCGATCAGCCGCCGCATGTCCGCCACGCTCATCTGGTGGGTTGTCCCCGCCTGTGAAACCACGTTTTCCTCGATCATGATGCTGCCCAGGTCGTTGGCGCCAAATTGGAGGGCGACCTGGCCGATTTCCGGCCCTTGTGTCACCCAGGAGCTTTGCACGCTGGGAAAATTGTCCAGGTAAATCCGGCTCAGGGCCTGCGTGCGCAGGTACTCGTGCCCCCCGACCGTCGGCGCTTTCAGTCGGGTGTGTTCGGCCTGGAAGGTCCAGCCGATGAACGCCGTGAACCCTTTGCTTTTGTCCTGTTGCGCCCGCACCCGTTCCAGGTGTTCCACCCGGTCGGCGATGGTCTCGACGTGCCCGAACATCATTGTCGCCGTCGAATTCATTCCCAGCCGGTGCGCCACGTCCATCACCTCCAGCCAATCGTCGCTCATCGCTTTGAGCGGCGAAATCCGCCGGCGCACCCGGTCCACCAGGATCTCCCCTCCGCCCCCCGGAATGGAGCCAAGGCCGGCCCGGACGAATTGCGAAATGATTTCCTCCAGCGGCAGTCCGAAGACTTCGCGGAAATGGATGAATTCGCTGGGGCTGAAACCGTGGATGTTGACGCTGGGGAACTTGCCTTTGATATGCGAAAGCAAATCCAGATACCATTGCAGCGGCAACTTGGGGTGGTGCCCCCCCTGCATGAGGATTTGCGTGCCGCCCAGGGCGATGGTCTCCTCGATCTTGCGGTCCAGTTCCTCCAGGCTGATGACGTAGGCGTCGGCGTCCGGCTCCGTGCGGTAGAAGGCGCAGAACTTGCAGTACACGTTGCAGACATTGGTATAGTTGACGTTCCGGTCCACAATGTAGGTGACGATCCGGTTGCCGCGGCCCTCGTGCGCCGCCGCGCGGGCCAGTTGCCGCCGCCGGTGGGCGAGCATCCCCAGTTCCTCCAGCGGCAGGCGGTAGAGGCGCAGGGCTTCCTCCGCGTTGATGCGCGCTCCCTCCCAGACCTTGTGCAACAATTCGTCTGTTGGCGGTTGGCTATTCATAAAACCGCCGCCCAATCTGCCCGGCGCGCGGCGGGATTTCAACCCCGCGTTGGGCGGCACCCCCCTACCCCCCCTGCGATATTCTGCAATGATCGCAGTTTGGCGCCCAAAGGCCCTATTTATTGCAGTTGCGCGGGGAGCCCATCCTGTTCATCCTGTAAATCCTGTCTCAACTTCTTCCTGGCGCGATTTCGATCTGCATGGTTACGGCTAAGGATTTCTTTTGCACCGCGAACCATGCGAAATATGCGAACAGGTCTGGAGTTTTCGCATGTTTCGCGTGGTTCGCGGTTTACTTGGCTTTCCCATCAGATCTCTGCCAATTCCCCATCCTGGCAGGCAAGGTGCCTGCAAATGGGCGGTCGGAAGATGTTGGAAGTCAGTAACTTACAAACCATGCCCCTTCAACATCCCCGTTTTTGGCCGAAAAATCGGGCCATTTTGCAGGAAATCAGGGGTTCCGCGGAAATTATTTTGCACTTTTTTTTGCGTTTTTCCTGTTTTTTGGGACTTTTTCCGTCGCAACCCGTTGTTTCCCGGCAACTTGCGCCCGCCCATCCCCTCCCCAAAAAATCGTGCCAAAAACACTACCGTAGGTTTTCTTCCCGCCCCGCCCTATGCCATGATCGTTGTATGAAGGTCGAAATGACAGGCCGGAATGAGGGATGCGAAGGATGGACGGCGGCAAAACGCCAGCCCGCCTTGTGCGCGAAGCGTTTGGGAGTGCGGAACCACCAACGCAAAGGGAAAGGCAAAAACATGGGGGCAAAAACATGAAAGCAGGACATTTTTTTGCCGCCATTTTTCTGCCTGCCGTCTTGTCCCTTGTAAACGCAAAGACGCCAGGGCGCAAAGGCGCTGGAAAAGGCGGAAAGGGAACGCGTTTCCTGGCGACTTGGCGTCTTTGCGTTATCTCAGTTCCGCTTTTGGATGCCAGCCGGAAAGCGGCGCTGGCGCGCGGGCGCCAGAAACTGCAATTCAGCCCGGCCCGTTTGCAGTTAGTATAAGTGAATACAAGTGAATATAAGTGAATATCACCAAATAAAAAATTTCGAGATGAACCGGCCAGGCAAAAAACGGGGTCGGAAAAATGGCCTTCTCCTGTCTTTTTGTCCCCATCTTTCTGCCTCTCCGGGCCAGGGAGGGGTCGCCTTTGAGGGCGGGCCGGAGGAGGCTGATTGCGCTCCATTGCACTTAATTGCGCCAAAAAATTTGTTGCTTGTGGTGACGCTGGTTTTTGCCCATGCTTGAATCCATGAACGCTCAAAATTCCGCAACCCCCTTCTCTCCCATTTCACGCCGGAACTTCGTGGCCCTGGCCGGGGCCGTCCCCGCGGTGCTGCTGGCAGCGGAGGGCGCGCCATCGGCCGATGCCGCCGCCGGGCCGATGCCCGCGGGAAAATATCCCATCGGCCTTGAACTCTACTCGGTGCGAAACGAATTGGCGCGGGACCTGCCGGCCACCCTCAAAGCCGTCGCCCAGATGGGCTACGAAGTCGTCGAGTTTTATGCGCCCTACTTCGGCTGGACCATACCATACGCCAAGGAGGTCCGCACCCTGATGGACGATCTGGGTCTTCGGTGCTACTCGACCCACAACTCTTTCGAGTCCTTCGCGCCGGGTGATGGCATGGGCAAAGCCATTGAGCTGAACCAGATTCTGGGTTCCAGAATCATCGTCCTCGCCAGCGCGCCCGGCACTGTGCGCGGACCGGATGGCTGGAAAAAACTCTGCGAGCAACTCACCACCGCCTCCGAGCAACTCAAGACCCACGGCCTGGCGGCCGGTTTCCACAATCATCAGGCCGAGTGGGCGCCGCTGGAGGGCAACCTCCGGACAATGGACGTCGTGGCCGCCAACACCCCAAAAGACTTCGTCCTCCAGTTGGACGTCGGCACCTGCGTGGAAGCCGGCGCCGATCCCGTCGCCTGGATCAACTCCAATCCGGGCCGCATCCGCACTCTCCACCTTAAAGACTGGGCGCCCGGCGACGCCGCCCAGCAGAAGAGCTACCGGGTCCTCTTTGGCGAAGGCGTCTGCCCGTGGAAGGAAATTATCGCGGCAGCCGAAGCCACCGGCGGGGCGGAGTATTACCTGATTGAGCAGGAAGGCAGCCGGTATTCGGAACTTGAGACCGCGCGCCGCTGCCTGGAAACGTGGAAAACCATGAGAAAGAGCGCTTGATGGCGGATAAGTCAAAAGCAAGTTGACAAGAATATGGAAATGAAACCCGAGACCCTCGTAGCGATGGGGTTGTTGTGCCTTCAAACCATCGTGTTTGCCCAGGACTCCAACCCGCCGGCGCAACCGGCGCAACCCAACCCGCCAAAGAGACTCCACCTCTGGTGGCGGGATCCCGCTCCGGGCCAGAGGCCCTATACTGCCAACAACAAGCAGATGCCTCTGATCTCCGTCAAGGGTAACAAGTTCGTGGACCCCAACGGAAACAAGGTGTTATTTCGCGGATTGGCCATTTCGGATCCGGACAAACTGGAGTTCCAGGGGCATTGGAACAAGGACCATTTCCTCAAGGTCAAGGACATGGGCGCCAAGCTGGTGCGCATCCCGGTTCATCCGGTGGCGTGGCGGGAACGGACGCCGGGGCAATACATCAAACTGCTCGACCAGGCCGTGGACTGGTGTACGGAACTGGATATGTATGTCATTGTGGACTGGCATACGATCGGGAACCTGGAGACGGGAGTTTTTCAAGACCCGATGTACAATACTTCAAAGCAGGAAACCTTCAATTTCTGGCGCACCATGGCCCGGCATTACGCCGGCCACAACACCGTGGCGTTCTTCGAGCTGTTCAACGAGCCGACCACCTTTCGTGACCAGCTCGGCCCGCTCTCCTGGTCGGATTGGAAGAAAACCGTTGAGGCGGAAATCACTTTGATCCGCGCCTATGATCCGCAAGTCATCCCGCTGGTGGCTGGATTTGATTGGGCGTACGATCTGACGCCCCTGCGCCTGGACCCGATTGCCGCCGAGGGCATCGCCTATACCATCCACCCTTATTCCAACAAGCGGTCCAAACCTTGGGAACCCAAATGGGAGGAGGATTTTGGCTTCGCCGCTGAAAAGTTCCCGCTCTTCGCCACCGAATTCGGCGGCTTCGCCAGGCCGCCGTCCACCGAGGGCCAGCCCGCTGACGATGAGTCCACCGAAGCGGGCACTCGCGATGCCAGCTATGGCCCGGCGATCATCAAGTATCTCGAGGGCAAGGGCATCAGTTGGGCCGTCTGGTGCTTCGATCCGGAATGGGGACCGTCGCTGCTGCGCAATTGGGATTACCAACTCTCGCCTTCGGGCGAGTTCGCCAAGGCGGCGATGCACGGCGAAATCAAATGACGCCACCGCCGAATGAACTCCAAAATGAAAAGGATTGTGAATGCGCCGGAAGCTTGGAAGGACAGCCCGGACAATTCGTGAATTGACTATCTGAACGAATCCAATTCAAGCGTTGACGAGCGACGCCTCTTCGTCCCGCTGGCCGGCCCGCTGGAGAACTTGTTCGATGTGGACTTCCACCTGTCTGAGGAAGGACGGTGAAACGGCGTAGCCGTCGCTCTCGTAGGTCAGCAGCGGCATGTCGGCCAGCAGGCTCAACGGTTTGAGAATCGCTTCCGATATCCGGTAGGGCAGGCAGTTGAACGGGCCGATCAGGAAGATTCCGTCGTAGCCTTCGTTGGCGGCCTCCAGGCCTTTGCCCACGCTGGGAATGACCTCTCCAAAAATGGCCGGCGAAATGTGGCGCGAGGCCTTCTCAAACAGGGACGATACGTTGTTCGGCCCGGCCACCAGCAGCCCGCTCTTGCGGAAGAGATGCCGGTAGCGGCTTTCCAGCCACCGTTCGGCCCGATAGTTCACCCACTGCCGCAGATACTGCTTTCCGTCCGGATGAAACATTCTCAGGCACGCCTTGGCCAGCGCCGTGTACCCCGGCTTCATACCCCACTCGCTCGCTCTTCCCGCCACGTCGTGATAGGCGGCGTATTGAACCAGATCGCCCAAATCCACCGGCTTGAGGATGATGCCCCTGGCCGCATAAAGCGCGTGGACCCCTTCCATGAAAAAGGGACTGAAGCGGGTGAAAAAGTCCCCTGTAATCACTACCTTGGGACACGTCCCTGGGTCTCGCTTGCGCGGCAGAGCCGCCAGCCAATCGGCAAATGCCGGCAGTGTGGCATTGAACTCCTCCAGTGAGCGGGCCGCATCCAAAAACCGCCGCCATTGCGCCCGAAGTTGATCCACGCTGCCGGGCTGTCCCACCGTGCGCAAGACCTGCTCGATCTCCACCAGAATGTCGGCCACTTGGATGGCCGGGGACACACTTTGGACCAGCGCCACGCGGTCCAGGCCGCACCAGCCGTTCTCCTGGCTGGGATTGAGCAGAAACAGATCGGGCAACCGCTCCTCGGCGATGAACCTTTCAAAATAACCCATATAACAGTCCGAAACGCACGGCGCGCCTCCCCGCACCATGTAGAAACCGGTGATCTCATCCGGCGGGCGCTGCTCACTGATCTGGAGCAGTTGCCCAATGCAGATGGGCAGCGGCAGGCACTCGCGCCCCGACGTGTGCTGCAGGCCGCGGTCGAGCTGGTTGCGGTCCAGCGGAATTGTCTCGCCGGCATTGAGTCCCAGCCAGCGGGCCGCCACGACCAAGCCATCCGAGTGGTATTGGGAAAAATTGGGAAAGCGGATTCTCACCCGCGGGTCATTGAGCCGGACCCACTCGCCATTGGTCCGAACCACCCGCCCGCCCGATACCATCCGGCAAGGACTAAAGGGCTGGACGGAACTGCTTTGCCGCCCCTCGTAGTTGGCGGCGATGTCCAGAAAGGCCTCCAAGCGGGTCTGAATGCCGGCGTCGGCGGTATGCGCGTCAATCTCAAGAATCAAGTGCGGTTTTGAGCCCATGACGGATGCCAGCATGGATTGGGTGAAGGCGTCAATGGTGCAACTGAAATTGCTCACGCAAAGGAGGAACAGATTGGGATGCTTTTTCGCAGTGGCCGCCGCGTTGAGAATTTGATTTGCGAAATGCCACGCCGTCGGTCCTGCTTCCACCGGCGTCAGGCCGTCGGCCGGGATCACGGTCACTCCCATGCTGGAAAGTTTTCTGGCCACCGATTGCGAGGCTTCCGGCGCGAATGCGCTGTAGCTGTGGCCGGCCAAAACAATCGCCAGCTTCCCCTCGGCCACCGCCTGATCCAGCGCCTTCTGGCTCAGTCCGCGAAGCGTCCCTTCGGCCTCCACCTGGGCGCGCACCGCCGCCGTCCATGCGCTGCCGGCCAGTTCGCGCGACATCCCCAAGTCCCTCACGGCCATCTCCACCATGCCTGAACAAACGCCGTAGCCCTTGGAGAAATCCAGCAGCGGCGACAGGAAATGCAGCTCTGGAAAGGCCTTCGCCATGAAAGATGGACTGGCCTGGGTGATCGGGCACAAATAACAGTCGCCGCACCCGTTGGCTTGGGGCATGTGCATCACCTGCGGCAGGAATATCCGGTCCACTCCCCGCCGCGCCAGATCCAGCACCGCGCCGTGCGCGATTTGCACCGGAAAACAGAAGCCGGCGTTGGACTTCAACTCGCCCTGCGGATCCACGCCGGAAAGGACCGTTTCAATTCCCAACCCGGAGAAAAATGTGGAAAATAGCGGATGCAGCGAGTGCGTCAGCAGCGCTTTGGGAAGGCCAATGCTCCGGCCCCCGTTTGCCCCAACGCCTGACGGACGGCCAAAGAAAACGCCGGTTCGCTCCTCCACCAGGTCCGGCGCCGCGACTGTGCGCGCTTTTCGTTTCCACACATTCTCATACAGGCTGCAACGCCCCCCGAACGGGAACACTCGTCCGCCCACTTTAAAACGGTCAATGCCGCAATAGAGCTTGCAGGCATGACAGCTGAACCGGCCCACGCGCTCCAGTTCCGGCGCCGCCAGGGCGCGCAGTTCCCCCGCGGAATCCGCAAGGCCATTGGAACGTTTGAGCGCCAGCAACGCCACGCCCAATGCTCCCAGCAATTCCGGCTGGGGCGGAATCACCACTTGGCAGCCGACATGATGAGCAAAAGCATGGCCCAGCGCGCGATTCAGCGCCACGCCGCCCTGTAGAAAGACCTTCCGGCCCACGCAACGCGGCCCCTTGACCTTGGTGAGGTAGTTGGCGGCGATGGCATAGACCAACCCCGCCACTATATCGTCGTGCGAAAGCCCCTGCTGCTGCGCGGCGCGAATATCCGAGTTGATGAATGCCGCGCACGTCGCTTTGAAATGCGCCGGTGACGCCGCCCTCAGCGCCACGCCGGATATTTCGGACACTGTGACTCCCAGGTCGCTCCGCGCGCTCTCTTCCAGAAACGAGCCGGTGCCGGCCGAACAGGCGTTGTTCATCGCATAATCCACCGGAACGCCATTGCGCAGATGGATGTACTTGGAATCCTGGCCGCCAATTTCCATGATCGTGTCCACCTCGCCATCGAAATGGCTGGCGCCTGCCGCGTGGGCCGAGATTTCGTTGAAGACATATTCGGTCCCCAGGTACGCTCCCACGATTTCCCGCGCCGAACCGGTCGTTCCTATCAGGCTAATGCGGCGGTCTCCCACCTGATCCGTCAGGGCGCGCAGGCAGGCGCGCAACGAAGCCACCGGGTCGCCCTGCGTGCGCAGGTAATGCGAAGCCACCACGCCGCCGGTGGCCGGATCCAACAGAACGGCCTTGGTGGTGGTTGATCCCGCATCCACTCCCAGCACCATCGGGCCATCGGGGGGTGACTGCCGTGGCGGCGCGGCAATGACCTGGACCCTGTCGGCGTAGCGGCTCAACGGTGGCAGCCGGCCCAGACGCGGCTGAAGCGACAGCTTGGGCGAGCGGTGGACGGGCTGGTCCCGCGTCAGCAGAGCAGCGCCCCAGGCCTCGAACCACGGACTTTCCGGCCGCACCACAAACTCCGTTTCGGGCAGCTTGGCCCGCAAGGCCGCCAGCATCGCCCCATTGCGGCTTACGCCTCCGATCAATAGCACCCGCCGCCGCGGCCGTTGCCCTTTCTCCAGCAGCGCGGCCACCTTGTTGGCCATGCTGTCGTGCAAAGTGTGAAGGATGTCCGCCGGCGTCGCCTCATTCCGGTTGAGCTTGTGGGTGATGTCCGATTTGCAGTGAACGGAGCAGCGGGACGCCAACGGCACGACCTTGCCCTCCAGCGAAAGCTGGATCGCCTCCTCCATCCCCAGCCCCATCCGGCCGATTTGCTGCACAAAAAACTCCCCGCTTCCGGCGGCGCACTTGTTGTGGGAAAGGACATTGGTGATCCGGCCGCGCGTCAGAAAATAAACCAGGAAGGCCTCTCCCCCCAGCGACGCCACGGCATCGAACTCTTCATCCAGTTCACGCAAGGCCCGCCCAATGGCGGCCACCTCGGTCAGGTGGCCCAATTGTCCCGAAACTCCGAAATACTCGACGCCGGCAAACTCGCCTTGGGCCAGCATCTCCTTGAGCGTCTCCAGCGGTCGCCCGCAATGGAGCGCCACGCGGGCCTCCCTTCCCTCACCATCCAAGGCAACGGCCTTCACCGACAAGGCGCCAATGTTCACACCCGCGAAAGACATGATTTGATCAAGGCCCGCCACCATGCGTGCCGCTTACAGAATATCTCCGCGCGACCATTTTAGCTACCCTTATCTTGGCAATAACCAGTCAATTGTTGCCTGTTGAAAGGAGTTTTCAGATTTTGCACGAATTATCTGGCAGCCCCCGGCTATCGGGCCTATGGTATTCATTGCATTAACTGCGGAGTTCGCAATGAAGATTCTTCTCATCAGCCCACAGACGCCGGACACGTTCTGGAGTTTCAAACACGCCCTCCGTTTCGTTTCCAAGCGCGCCTCATTCCCGCCTCTGGGCTTGCTCACCGTCGCCGCCATGCTGCCGCCCGATTGGCACTTGCGCCTGGTGGACATGAACGTCGAACGCCTCAAGGACGCCGACTTGCGCTGGGCGGACTTCGTCATGATCAGCGCCATGATCGTCCATAAGGACTCAGTGCGAAACATCGTGGCGCGGTGCATGGCCCAGGGCAAACCGATCATCGCCGGCGGGCCGCTCTTCACCACCGGACACCAAGCCTTTCCTGAAATTCAACATTTCGTCCTGGGCGAGGCCGAGGAGATCATGCCGCAAGTCGTCGAAGACCTGCGCCACAACCGCCTTCAACGCTTCTACAAACCTTCCCGCTGGCCCGACCTGGCACTGACTCCCATCCCGCGCTGGGATTTGATCAACCTGCGCCACTACGTCACCATGCCCGTCCAGTTCTCTCGCGGCTGCCCCTTCAATTGCGAGTTCTGCGACATCATCGTCATGAACGGCCGCGTCCCCCGCACCAAGTCGCCCGAGCAGTTGATCGCCGAACTGGAAGCCCTCCGCCTTCGCGGCTGGAAGGAAATCGTCTTCATCGTGGACGACAATTTCATCGGCGACAAAGCCAGCACACGCGCCTTGCTCCGCGCGATGGTGCAATGGCGCTCGCGCACTCGCTCCAAAATGGGTTTCTTCACCGAAGCCTCCGTCAACCTCGTGGACGACGCGGAACTATGCGCCCTGATGGTCGAAGCTGGTTTTACCAGGGTGTTTGTCGGCATTGAGACGCCCTCCGTTGAATCGCTGGAGGAATGCCGCAAGCTCCAGAATCGCGGCCGCGACCTCATCCAAGCCGTGCGCACCCTCCAACAACGCGGCCTGGAAGTCATGGGCGGATTCATCGTCGGCTTCGATAGCGACAAGGCCGACATCTTCAAGCGCCAGTTCGACTTCATCCAGCGTTCCGGCGTCGTCACGGCCATGGTCGGCCTGCTCACCGCCCTGCCGCAAACCCGCCTCTACCAGCGCCTCAAGAACGAGGGCCGGCTGGAATCGGAAACCACCGGCAACAACACCGGCTCCACGCTGAACTTCAAACCCAGGCTCAATCGCGAATTCCTCCAATCCGGCTACCGCGACCTGATGAAAAAGCTTTACGAGCCGAAGGTCTATTACCAGCGCGTGCGCACCTTCTTCCAAAACCACAAGCCCGCCGCGCCCCGCCTGCCGCTTTCACGCGCCGATTTCCTGGCCTTTCTGAAATCCTTCTGGCTGCTGGGCGTCTGGTATCGCGGCCGCGTGGCCTACTGGCGTTTCTTCTGGGAGACGCTTTTGCTCCGCCCCCGTCACTTTCGCAGCGCCATCCAGTTCGCCATCGTCGGCTATCACTTCCGCCGCATCGCCCAGGCCTGTTAAAGAAGCGGGGGTGCCAGAATAGTGGCAGCGGCGTCCCCGCCGCTGGCCTTGCTTGGCAACAGAGCGGGCAGAATATAAGTCCCATTCGTCCCATCGCATCCCATGCTTTTCCTCGATTCCGACAGACCGGACAGGATTTTACAGGATGAAGGCAGTTTTAGCCTTCAGCCTTTTTCCTTTAGCCGTTCTGCCTCGACCGCCCCGCCGCTTCACCCACGAAGGACGGCCCATCGAAGTAACCGAAGTGTTCGACCGCTGGTATCAGCAAGAGAGCCAACCCGAGTGGTCCCGCGCCGACTATTTCAAAGTGCGAACCCTGGACGAGCGTCAGTACCTCTTGAAACACGACCTCGTTGGGAAAATCATGGCTTGCCCAATTTCGTCATCGTGGACACCGCCGCCGAGCACGACAACAAGCGGGCGTGCGAACTGTCCGCCGATTTGAGAATGATCAGTTGCAAATGCTCGCCCTGCTGTACATCGGGCAGCAACTGCAATTGGTCGTCCCACTCCCGCGCAGTCGAGATGGAATCGGCCAATTGGAATCCTGTTTATCGGGCGCGTCGTGAACCCCGGAGCTTGATCCGGGCGCCGGCGGAACTAATTCTGTTCTAGCGGTGGGCTGCATCCTGAACCACGAATCGATGGGTGATCCCGTCGGCCAGATTCAATGTGAAAGTGGTGTACCGGCCGGATTCCTGGTGAGGCAAGTCCTTGCCGTCCTGGATTACTCGAACGGTCTTCACATCCGGTGGCAACAGCGATCTCACCTTCTGCCCTCCGGCTTTTCCGCGCGCCCAACCCGTCAGGCTGTCGGAACGGCAAACATACCCAATGTCCCTGTCCTTCAAAACTCCCGGGTTTTCAATCCCGAATCCGGTGCTGTACCAGGCTGTGGGCACGCAAGGATCAATCACAATGGCGCCCCTGACGTCTGCGGATATCCCCAGCAAGACCTCACCGACCACCGTCGCGTTGTATTCCGCCGGATATTCGGCATACTTGGGCGTCGAATCCTGCGCGTCGTCTCCGGGCGTGAATTTCCCCAAGCCGTAGCGTTCGCCAAAGAAGCCCGGGCCACCGCCTGAAGGACGGCGATATATATCATTGGCGTATTGGATGGTCTTGTATATGCCCTCACCATCCTTCATACGCTTTCGCATCCAGACATCATGCCGCCAGATCCTTCCAAAGGCCGTCCGGTCTTTGTCGGGGTTGATGGAGTTCAGATCTTTCTCGGAATAGAGTTCCGGCAGTTCGGTCGTCCAGGTTGGGCAACTGACACCGCCGTAAGTATAGAAAGCACTTTCATGGGCCTTAAAATACTTCCACACGCTGGCGGCTTGCGCCTCGTCGGCCACTCCGTAGCCGAGGAGGGCAAAATTGACATCGGACATCCCGTGAGTGGATTTCAAATAGGGCTCCTCAGTAGGAGTGATTTCAAACTCGGCCACTCCCGCGCTGCCGCCGCCTTCGCCCTGCATTTTGTCTCCGGTGAATTTGACCCAACTGACCGTACGAGACTTGAAAACCACCACCGCGCGCGAGCCGAGGCCCGGGTTGAACTCCACACGCACGTTGGAACCATCGCTGAAATCAAGATGCCCCGCGGCAAAAGTCTCGCCGAGCCGTACCTCGGGGGCTTGCCGGTTATACAGTATCAGCCTGTTGATGGCTGTTGGGACCTTGAGGTTGACTTGAATCCAGGCGCCGACCGTTTCATTTTTGGCGGCCCATTCGCTCTGTCCCGCCGCCTCGCCTACGCCAGCCGCATCAAGCCCGTACCCTAGAATGCCATCAATCGCCTTTGAGGCGGCGTTGTCCGGCCCCTTCTCGGAACTTGCGCCCCCGATGGAACCCAGGAGGCTGCTCCTGGCAATGTTGTTCACCTCGGCAAACTCCGAGAAATAGCCCAGCTTGGGGTCCCACAGGTGTTGCTTCGCCGCCCTCGCCAGCCGGTCGGCCACGGCTTCGCAATGATCGCGATTGGCGCTGTTTCCCAGCACATCCTCCAACGCGGCCAGTTTCCTGAACGCCATGCACGCGGACGCCTGCGCCGTGCCATCGGTGCCGCGCCTCATCAGAGAGTCGTGGTCGTAATCATCGCTATAAAGCATGCCTTGGTCATCAATCCAGCCCTCCAGCCAATGGGCGGCGCCCCGCATGTAATCCATGTTGTCCTTCAGCCAGCGAGGGTCCTGCGAAAAACGGAAGATCATGTCTCCGGTTAAGAGCAGATCAATTGTTCCGGAGGTTCGAAGCGCATAGGTTATCGTGGTTCCGTCCTTGGATCGGAACGCATAAGCCGTCCCTGGGTTGCCGTGTATTTCGGTCGATTGAATGCCCCCGTTGGGGAGCCGGCAGTTTAGCACCGTGTGTTGCCATCCAGTCAGAACCAAAGGCAGGTTCTTCTCGCAGAACAGATAGGCCCTGGTCTGGTACTTGACATCAATCCCGCAGTACCAGTCGGGATATCTGTTCCCAACATCAACTCGCCAAGGCCGCTTGCTGGAGTCGCCACATTGAATCTGACAGGGCTTGAGCGTGTTCTCCCAGTTCCCGCGGAACACTTCACTAATTTGTGGGTCAGGTGTATTGATCGTCGGCAGCACCGCCGCGTCTCCTCTCGACGGCACGGCGCTCATCAGCAGCGCCCACAACCACAGGCTCGCGCAACGGCCTCTCGTGCTTTTCCTGATTGTCATAAATTGAATCGCAGCCATCCCACAGAAAACCCCAATAAAGTTTTTGTGACAACACTATTCTGCTTGCTCGCCCCGCCAACTTGTCCGCCATAGCTTCGGCGAAGGCGGAATTCCAGCGGCGGCGGGTGCCTTTTCGCGGCTGATTCACGCCCGCGCGGCCCTCGATACCCCACACAACAGGAGCACCTTGCGGATGGCGTCTCTTATCAAACGTTGTCTTTGGCGGAAATTCCTCCCCCTCCCCGTTTTTCGTCTTCGGCGTTATCCGCGGCGAACGCAAATGAAAAATAAAGTTTGCATTCCCATTAAAACGTGGTAATATGGAATGTGTGAGGCGCCCGCGCGCCCGTTCTTTGACATTTTGCGGCGGGAAAGGGCCGGGGAGACAAGGCCCAAGGATGAAGGCAAAAGGCCGGATTCTCTTTGAAGTGCAATTCCCAAGAACTGTTCATTTTTGGCAAAGTTTTCCAAATCGTCTTGCCGAATGACAAATGAGAAATTCTCAATGGCAAATTTTCAATTCAGGCTCAGGGCTTTGGTTGCGGCTTGCCGCGCTGCGTCGTTGCGTCCTTGCGCCTTCTCGTCCGCCAAAGTTTTTACGACGGCGGATGCGTTGAAATCGAGCGCAGCGATCCGTGGGCTCGCCGGGGAGCTAAAGTTGCAGCCAGTTGCAGGGGGGACACCACCCCCCCCGAGCGGTACGGACCGCCCCTCCGGAACCGCTGAGGCGCCAAGTTATGGTAAGTTACGCTAAGTTACGGTGGGGACACCTTCTCATGCGCCTGTGGCGCGACCAGACGGCTCGGACAAGCCTCGCCCTTGTCCCGCGTCCAGGTGGGACACACGGCTAGTGACAAAGTTCAGTGCCAGAACGGCCGGGGGCCGGTGCTCGTGTTTTTCGACATGGGGAAGCTGGTCAATGCCGCTCTGGTTGAGAAAAAACCATCGGAGGCGATAATTCCTTGAGG
>Ga0326728_10007836_pt1 | contig 26999 bp, 21 predicted proteins | sample MB3enrmetagenome_FD_207602 | JGI IMG/M metagenome (GOLD analysis project Ga0326728, IMG submission 207602) | Lab enriched peat soil microbial communities from McLean, Ithaca, NY, United States - MB31MN | ecosystem: Environmental > Terrestrial > Soil > Wetlands > Peat | place: USA: New York...
CGGCCAAAGCAACACTCACATCGCGGATAAATGCATGCCGAGTCAGAGCCCGGCATGCATCCGTATCCGCGAAGACACTAGATTACTTTCCTGGCTGCTCAGCAGGGATCGAACCGCTTCGCAGCGTAGCAGTTGTCTAATACCGAGCCGTCGTCCACTTTGCCAACATCATGCTACGATGTGGACATTGAACTCGCTGCGTTGCTGAAAGTGTTGCTGAGTGCAGACGCCAGGGTCTTCATCGTCGCAATCGCAGCCAGCGCAACCAATACCAGGAGCAGTCCGTATTCCGTCAGATCCTGGCCTTCCTCGTCTTGCCACAGATGCCGTAACATATTCCTCATCTCTCTCTCCTCCTCAAGCAAACATTGTATTGTGCTTGTGCTCCTACCCCATCCTTCGACGGGAATAGTTCACGTTGGCAGCTTGGACGGATTTCTCAGAGGCGTCAAGAACACCTAAGTACCCGTACCCTATTCAGAACCGTGGGAGGCCATGGCGGAATATGGCTCGCGACTACCGTGAAGCACCTTCCTGTGGACCCCGCCGTCTCCCAGACGTATCTCAACGCCTCACCTTACCACTGTACGGCGCCGGCGCTGCAAGGCTCCCGGAGCGCTCTTGTCGATCAAACGGCATGGGTGTGGATTGTTTCCACGGTCGGGCACATGATACGCCTAGAATTCGGCCTCAGGGAAGGGCAGGCGGCAAAGCGAGCGACGGCGGGGCATCAAGCGTAACCCTACTGTTCACTCGTGAAGCTCTTCGCCACGACCAAAATTACCGAGTGCGATATATGGGTTGAGCGACTTCGACTTACTCTACGGCGTTCGCGATCTATCCCGGCGATTGCTATGCCACCACAAACTTCCTCGATCAGGGTTTCGGAAGGACCAGGGATTGTAGCTGGCAGTTCATGCAAAGCGCGCGGTACTCGTTTGACGGGAAGCCGACTTCTAGGCCGAATCCCCATAACCGGCGGAACTGCCTGATCGGCAACTACTTGCATTGAGGTGAGCGAAAGAACTCCTTGGGGTATAACTGGAGATCAACCTCCGCGTCCGCGACAATGTCGGGGTTTCTGGGATTCCGGAAAGCCCCCGCACTCCCGGGAGGAACGCTTCCTTTCGCATCTAAGATGTCTACTCGTGGCGCAGCGCCACCATGGGATCGACTTTCGTCGCCCGGCGTGCGGGAATCGCGCATGCCAGGGCCGCCACCAGCGTCAGCAGTCCCGAGACCGCCACAAACGTCGCCGGATCATTCGGTGCAACGTCGAACAACATGTTTTTCAACAAGCGTGTGAGTCCGAAGGCGGCCACCATGCCAACGGCCATGCCGGCGAGGGCTAGCGTCATACCCTGTTTCAGCACAAGCCTCAAAACCTCCCGGCGATTCGCGCCCAATGCCATCCGGACCCCGATCTCGTGGGTTCGTTGGCTAACGGAATAGGCCAGAACGCCATAGAGACCGATGCACGCCAGCATCAGGGCAACGGTGGCGAAGAGCGCGAGAGTGACAGAGGTCGTGCGTTGTGGCGCCAGCGAGTCGCCAATGAGTTTCTCCATGCTGACCAGATTCTCCACCGGAACGGTCCGGTCGTGTGCCAGGACCAGCCGGCGCACGCTTTGGGTGATCAACTCGGGATCCTGGGCGGTCCGGATAGCAAAGCGCAGCGTCGTATCCGGAAATTGGTAGTACGACAAGTATATGGTCATAGGGGCGCTATCGCCGACAGAATCGATGTGGGCGTCTCCCACGACTCCCACCACCTCGAAGGTGGTCGGCTGGGGGCCACCCATGTCCACGGATACCCGCCGCCCAAGCGGGTTGAGGCCTGGAAACAGGGTGCGTGCCATCTTTCCATTGATGACTATGGTGAGAGGTGCGTTCTTGCGGTCGCTCTTCTCAAAGTCGCGACCGATGGTGAGCGGGATGTGCAAAGCATCAAAGTACCCGGGCAGCACTATACGTTGGTCCGCCGAAGGAGCGCCGGCCAGCTTCAGATTCTCCGGCGGGTGATCGGCATCCCAAACTGTATTGTTGTTCCACGGGTCGCGAATAGGCAGTTGGCTGATGAAGCCGACCGCCTTTACCCCATGAATCGCGGCAAGGTCTTCACTTAGGCCGTCGAAGAACTGGATGCGCTGATTTCGGTTCGGATACTGCGTTTCAAGCAGTTGGATTTCGCCGGTAAGCAGGTGCTGGACGTCGAACCCTGGGTTGGTCCGGGCCAGATGCACGAAACCTCGGATCAGCAGGCCGGCGCCAACGAGCAACATCAGCGACACGGCCACCTGCCCTACCACCAGGACGCTGCGCAGCGATACTCTGGTCTTCGTATCGGTCGTACGCACACCTGCGGCAATATCTTGGATCAGGTGGGACGAGGACCCACGCAGGGCGGGTGCTACCCCGAAGAGGACGCCGGTCAGGACCGAGAGCGCCAGCGCGAACAGCAATACCGGCCAGTCCAGGCCTTTGGGTACGCTGCCGGGATCGCCCAGACCGGTCGCCAGCGGCAACAGCCGGTTCAGCCAAAACGCAATCGCCATACCTAGAACGCCTGACAGCAACGCAAGCGTCACACTTTCCACCAGCAACTGCCGGGTTATCCGCACCCGAGAGGCGCCCAGCGCCGCTCGCATTGCCAGTTCGAGGCGGCGTACCGAACCCCGTGCCAACAGCAAGCCAGCCACATTTGCGCATGCTATGAGAAGGACCAGGCCAACCGCGGCCATCAGCACTAAGAGTTGCGGTCTCTGCTGTTCCGCGAGCGCGGCTTGCAGCGGATCCAACTGCAATGCCTTATTCGTGTTGGAAGCCGGGTACTGCCGCTCAAGGCGCTTTGAGATGACGTCAACTTGGCGCTGCGCGCCCTCGCGCGTCACGCCGGGCTTTAAGCGTCCCACAATCACCCAATTGTGGCTCTGCCGTGTCGCCCCGGCCATATTTTCGCCACGACGCATTGGCATCCAGGCGTCGAAATCATCTAGAAAATGAAATGTGGTTGGCATGAGGCCAACCACCTCATACGGCTTCCCGTCCATGATGAGGGTGGCTCCCACTGCTTTACGAGAGTCGCCGAACCGGCGCTGCGCAAATCGCTCGCTCACCATGACGACGTCAGGGGACCCAAGCCGGCCTTCCTCTGGTGTGAACCAACGCCCGGCTGCCGGGGCGACACCCAAGGTTTGGAAAAGATCGTGCGCAACGTAGGTGAAAGTGTTGCGCTCTGGCTCGGTATCTCCCGTGACAGTCGTTTTCAGTGGGAATGGGAACACAGCCGAGAAACCTTCGAAATCATTGGCCTGCTCGCGATAGTCGTAGTAATCCGGGGCAGACACCCATGGATTGATTTCGCCACCGAACGTGCAGCGGGCGAACACTAGCCGCGCGGGATCTCGGAAAGGCAGAGGCTTCAGCAGCACCTCGTGGATGATCGAGAACATCGCGGTGTTGCCTCCAATGCCCAGCGCCAGCGTCAGCACGGCCACCGCCGTGAACCCCGGATTCCTGCGCAACTGACGCGCCCCATAGCGAAGGTCCGCGCCCAGCTCATCCCACAAGCGCAAGCCCAGGGATGCGCGCATGGCATCCTTATGGGACTCGATCCCCCCGAACTCGAGCCGTGCCCGGCGCATTGCTTCCGGCCTGGGAACGCCGCTCCGCACCAGGTCTTCGGCATAGCTCTCGAGGTGAAAGCGCACCTCAGCCTCCATGCCGGTTTCGAGCTGCTGGCGATTCACGACCCACTTCAGCCATGAACGGATCTGCGCAAAGAGTTTCATATCTCCTCCGGAGTCGTGCGTAGAATGCTGGCGATCAGCGACGCCATGCGGTTCCACTTCTCCGTTTCAGTTTGGAGTCGACGCCGGCCGGGCGCGGTCAGACGGTAGAACTTCGCCCTGCGCTTGTTGTCCGATTCGCCCCACTCGCTGGAGATCAAACCCTGGTGCTCGAGCCGGTAGAGCGCCGGGTACAGCGATCCTTGCTGGATCTCCAGCCGTTCATCGGAAATCTGCTGAATGCGCAGCAGAACGCCGTAGCCATGCAAGGGGCCGAGCGACACGGCTTTGAGGATCAGCATGTCCAGGGTGCCCTGCATCAGATCCATCTGTTTATCCATGTTCTCTCCTCGAATATCTAGGAGAGACGATAACATAGCTCTCCTAGTCCGTCAAGGAGAGAATTGTTTCGTGAGAGAATTGTTTCGCAGGATCGAGCCCGAATCGCACTCGACCCGGAAAGCTCTCCCCGATTCTGGTGGACGGGGTTCAGCCGCGGTTCGGATTTCAGCCTCATGGCTGCGTTGGAGCGGCGGGGTGAGGGGAGGCAATTTGTGCGCTTGCAGAAAGCGAAAACAGCCCCGGACAGCCCAAGTCTGGATTCTGCCCGATAAACGCCCTTTGTGGACACCATTTTTCTCTTGACACACTATCCTATTAGTACTATATTGCTAGTATTAGAATGAAGAGCCACATCCTGACGGGACAAGAACTGGAAATCATGAAGGTGGTCTGGGAACTCCAGACGGCTACCGTGCGCGACATCTATGAAACTCTTCTGCGCCGGCGGAAAATCGCCTAGACGACAGTAATGACGATGATGAATATCCTGGAAGAGAAGGGATATCTGCGGAAGAGTGCGAAGGAGAAAGCGTACGTCTACGGGCCGTCCAGAACGAGGGCGAGCGTGGTCAAGGGGATGGTGAAGGATTTTGTCAAACTTGTGTTTGACGGGTCCGCTGAACCACTTCTCGTGCAGCTCGTGAAGGACCGGCAGCTTTCGCCGGAGGACCTGGAAAAGATCGCGCGTGCCATCAAGGAGAGCGCATGAATCCCCCACTCTGGTTTGCCAACCTTGTTTCCTACTGCTTACAGGTGGTCTGGGCGGTGCTGGCGGCCACGGCGCTCGCGGCTGCGTTTCGTTTGCGCGCGCCGCGCGCGCTGCTCGCCTTCTGGCAGGGTGTGCTGGCGGCTTGCCTGATGTTGCCCCTGCTTCAGCCCTGGAGGTCTCCGTCGTGACTTCCCTCAGGACCGAGGCGACGGTTTCGGTGACTTTTCAGCGCGCTCCGGCGGATGCTGCCCACTCTTTTCCAGTGTACGCCATCATCGTCGGCGTGCCGCTCTTGGGAATGCTGGTTTAGTTCAGGAGGTCGCCATGTCCAAGTCGCGTCTGCTTATTTCGATTACGGCAAACGTGGGATTGTTGATTGTCGCGGGAGCCGTGGGTGCTTGGGCGTTCCCGTTACGAGCTCCAGCCCAGACCGCCGCTCCCAGCCGCCCGGCGGGGAAGGAGATCTCGCCGCATGTAATCACGGCTATCCAGCCAGTGAAGGAGGTCCCGATTGTCTATCCCCCATTGGCGCAAGCGGCCGGGATTGCGGGTAAGGTTAGGCTGCGGGTCGCCATCAACACGGACGGCAGCGTCGAAGACCTCGTGGTCTTGAGCGGACACCCGGTGCTTGTCAAACCGTCGCTGGAGTCGGTTGCAAAATGGCGCTACTCGGCGAGTAAAGAGGAGCGCGTCACGATTGTAACCATCGTCTTCGCCCACCCACAAAACGCCGCGGTCCCGCTCTCGCGCCCGGCTGCCGAGAAACTCCCATCGCGTCCGCTTCCCTCCCTCAAGCCGGTCAGCACGGTACCACCTGTCTACCCGCCCGCAGCGAAAGTAGCCGGCATCGAAGGCCGCGTGACCATGCGAGTAGACGTCGACAAGGACGGCAAGGTCACAAATATCCGGGTGTTGAGCGGGCCGCCGGAACTGGTGAAAGCAGCGCTCGACGCCGTACGACAATGGCGATACGCGCCCACGGACAAGCCTGCGATTACAGATGTGACTGTGGATTTCACCCTCTAGAGCGTGTTCACGATCCGCGCCTTGAGCGTTTCATACTCCGAGTCCGAAATCAGACCTTTGTCGAGCATCGCCTTCGCCTTCTCCAAGCGGGTCACGACATCGTCCTGGGCGCCCGGCGTGCTTGCACCGGGGCCGGGAGACCCCAACTGAATTCCACCGGACCTGGCACGCAGTTCTTCAAGCTCCCGCACCCGCCGTTTCTCCCGCCACGCTTGGACTTCTGCCTGGCATCGGCGGTAGACTGCCTCCGCTTGGCTCTTCTGGAGCCCGGAGAATACTAGGGTGGCCACGTTGCCCGCGATCGCCAAATCCGGGCCCCCGAAAAAGAGAACCGTAAGACGCGCCCCGAACGTCTCAACGTCGAGGCGCGCTTCCTTCATGTCTTGCCAGCGCACGGTTGTGGGGTGGAAGCCGCCAAACAGGCCGCGCCGCATGCCGATCAACCGTCCGGATGTGGCCGCGACCAGTGTGCGCCGGTGGGTCAAGGCGAAAAGTCGCCGCTGCACTGCAAGAGCCTCGATAGTTTCGCCCGGAACGAGGAGCGATTGGAGCTGTTCCAGCGCCTGCACGAGACGCGGCTCGCCTTGGACTTCCCTGGTCATCTCTGTTGGTGCGCTCACGGCTCCTCCCAGTAATGAGACTTAGCCTATTTTGGCGGAGAACCTTGCGGAGCGGTCGAGCCCATTACGTCATACACGCGCTGAACGGTAACCGGACCTTGCAGAGAAGAGTTCTCGAGCCGTGAAACCACCGTGAGCTGTTTCCCATCGTCGCTCAAGCGGAATGATCTGGTGAGTTTGGTGCCATGGTCCAGTTTTGTTTCGGCCTCGAGTGTATTGCCTTGCCACTCGGACTTGGTTGAAGAAACTTTCTTCCCGTTCTCGTCTTTGTCGTCGTGCTTCTTGCCGTCCAGGTAAAAGGTTTGGGCGTGGTCGGAGTCGTCGGTGAGCACGATTTGGTCAGATTTTTGATCGATCTGCAAGAACTTAGGATTCGCGCCCAGCCGATCCCAATCCTCGGCGCTCACGGTGCTTCCACGATTGCCTTGCTGCCCTCCGCGGCGGCCCATGCCTCCACGTCCCATCCCGCCTCCCGGATATCCGCCCCCGCCGCCCGGGTAGCCGCCTCCACCGCTTGGCCAGCCGCCTCCTCCACCCGGATATCCGCCGCCCGTGCCGCCGCCCGGGTAGCCGCCACCGCTGTTAGTATTTGAGCGCTGGCTGCTCTGTGCGTCACTGATCTTCTGCTGCGCGTCGTCGCTCTGGTCCTTGTTAAACTGCCATCGGCCGCTCAGTTTGGGCTGATTATCTCCGGCGTGAGCCACTCCCGCCAGTGACGTTACCAACAGGAATGCGGCCGCCGTAACGACGCTTTTTACCACAAATTCAAACTTTTTCTCCATGAGTCCCCAACCTCCTTACCCTTGATGTCCCTGTGTCTTCTGGTTCGATTCCACGCCCGGGCTTTCGGTTGCATGCCCGGTAGCGCAGGGCGGCGGATCCGCATGAAAACTTGTCGGGGCCAGCGGCGCTGGCCCCGGGGCCGAACGCCGTTCGGCCCTACGTGTGTCTGCGGCCACTACAGCACGAAGGTGAGAGGTTCTATTGTCCGCCGCCGGAACGTGGAACCCGTGGGGGCGGCTTGACCACCGCCATGGGCAGGCGCGTGAAAGCCACCCGCGCTGTCCCCGGATCGAGCACGTTCACCTGCACGGTGTATCGCCCCACTGGAAATTTCTCCAGAGGAATTTGCGCGAAATATGTGGTCTTAGCCGTGGAGCCCCGTTCCGCTTTGGCATTGAACGGAAGTGATCTGACGATTGTCAACCTTGCACGGTTACAGGCAGTACTTTTGAGGCATTTGCTTTCGACCATTCACTCTGTTATCCTCACGCTGAAAAATGAGAGGTCCGTTAGCTCTTACCCTCTCTCCATCCTGGATTAATGTTGGTGGCCAAGGCGATCATGGCGCTCCCTACCGAGAAGGTACACCCTAAATCAGGGGTGCGCCCGCGTCAGCATGCTGTTCTAATTCTGATGGCTTTTTCTATCTTCGCCAGCGTCTCTGCTGCTCAGCAGAAGAAGGGCGAAGCCTCGCGCGACGGGGTAACTTTGGAGACCATTCGCGACGTCAGGGATCTCCCCTCTGAAAGTGCCCGGCTGAGGTACCCGATCCACGTGCGCGGTGTCGTGACTTATGCCGACAAGACGCTGAACGATCTCTTCGTTCAGGACTCGACGGCCGGGATTTACGTAAACTCGGACGCCACCGCTCTTCCGCTTCACTCCGGCCAACTCGTGGAGATCACCGGCATGAGCGGGCCTGGCGATTTTGCTTCGCAGATCGAGAACCCCAAGATTCACGTCGTGGGCCACGCACCATTGCCAACTCCCAAGAGAGTCTCGGGCGAAGAATTTGTTACTGGGGCCGAGGACAGCCAGTTTGTGGAAGTCGAGGGTATTGTGAGGTCCGCAGCAGAGATTCAAAATCGGCTGCTGCTGCACGTAGCCTCTGGGACTGTCATTATCCCTGTATACGTGTTGGATCACAAACCCACCCCTGAAGATCTTTTGGGAGCCAAGGTCGTGGTGCAGGGCGTTTCCGGGGGAACTTACAATCCCCGGATGCAGTTCCTTGGAGCCATCCTGTTGGCGCCGTCGTTGAAGAATCTCAGCGTCGAGGCGCCAGCGCCGGCGGACCTCTTTTCAATCCCGGTGCGTCCCATTCACCTCGTGCAGAGGCTGGCGCCGGTGGGCAGTTTCAATCAACCCGTGCACGTTCAAGGTCTTGTCACCCTGCAGCGGCCTGGGAAGAGTATCTTCATACGCGATGCGCAAGAGGGCTTGGAAGTTGAAACTCGGGAAACGACGCCCTTGAACGTAGGCGACCGCGTAGACGTTGTGGGCTACCCGGCGATAGGCGATTTCAGCCCCATGCTCCAGGATGGGGTCTACCGGAGAATTTCCACTGGCATTGCGCCTCCTCCGCTGGCCGCCACTGCGGCGGACGCGCTGTCGGGGATATATGACTGCGAACTCATCCAGATTCGCGGTCGAGTACTCGGCGTTTCGCTCCGTAACAATCAAAAGCTACTCACCATCAATGCCAACGGAGTGATGGTCGAGGCCGAGATTGACGGGCCCCCGGTACAAGAATTGCCCAACCACGCCCGAACCGGCAGCATGGTGGAGTTGACCGGGATCTGCAAGGTCAGGGTTGACGAGAACCGAAGCCCTGTGGGGTTCGGGTTACTCCTGCGCGCGCCCGAGGATGTCGTGGTGCTGCAACAGGCTCCGTGGTGGAACCTTCAGCGTACGCTGATCCTGCTCGGCTTCGCCGCCCTGCTGGTCGTCGGTATCCTATTCTGGGTGGGCATGTTGAGGCAGCGCGTGGGGCATCAGACGGAGACCATCCGGGCCACGCTAGAGTCCACGGCGGACGGAATTCTGGTGTTGGACGCTACGGGAAACATCGTGGCCCACAACACGAAGTTCGCAGAGTTCTGGGACATTCCCAAGTCGGTTTTTGCCTCGGGCAAGGACCGCGAATGGCTAAACTTCATTTTGCCCCAAGTGAAGGATCCCGACGCCTTCCTCGGCAAAATGCGCAGCTTGTATGAAGACTCAGAGGCCGTCTATGACGACCTGGTGGAATTCAAAGATGGGCGAATCTTCGAACGGCATTCCGAGCCTCAGCGAGCTTGGGGGAGAAACATCGGGCGGGTGTGGGGATTCCGAGATATCACCGAAAGGCGACATGCAGAGAAGGCTTTGGAAGAAAGCGAAGAGCGTTACCGCTTGCTGTTCCAACGCAACCTCGCCGGAGTCTACCGCGTCAGCCTCGCGGGCCGAATTCTGGATTGCAACGAAGCCTGCGCGCGCATTTTTGGTTACTCCGGCCCGACTGAGTTGGTGGGGCGGAACGCCTCGGACCTTTATAGCAGCCCTGCGGCTCGAGTGGGCTTCATTTCCACGCTGCAAGAACGTGGCTCGGTGACCAATTTTGAACACTGCCTGGTGCGCAAGGATGGCACGCCCGTGTGGGTGCTGGAGACCGCCACTCTGATCAAGGACGGCGACGAACTGATCGAAGGCACCATGATCGACATCACGGCGCGCAAGCAAGGCGAGGCAGAGCTGCAAAAAGCGAAGGAGACGGCGGAGTCCGCCAGCCGCGCCAAGAGCGAGTTCCTGGCGAATATGAGCCATGAAATCCGCACCCCGATGAACGGCATCCTGGGCATGACGGAACTCACGCTCAGCACTGATCTGAGCGCCGAACAACGGGAATTCCTCAGTATGGTCAAGTCTTCGGCCGACTCCCTGCTGACGGTGATCAATGAAGTGCTGGATTTCTCGAAAATCGAAGCCGGGAAGCTGGACTTCGATTTAATCGAATTCAACCTGCGCGATAGCCTGGAGGAAACTGTTCGGATGTTTGCATACCCGGCTGACCGGAAGGGCATCGAACTGATTTGCGACGTGGCGCCGGCGGTGCCGGATGTGGTGATGGGCGATCCAACGCGTCTGCGGCAAATCATCGTTAACCTTCTCTCCAACGCGCTCAAATTCACGGAGCACGGGGAAATTCTGCTGCGCGTTGAAGGGGAGGCTCTTGACCAGGACGATAGTGTGCTGCACTTCGCCGTCCGGGATACGGGGATCGGTATTCCATGGGATAAACAGCAGTACATTTTCGAGGCCTTCGCACAGGTCGATAGCTCGACCACCCGGCGCTTCGGCGGAACCGGACTGGGCTTGACGATTTCGGCGCGCCTGGTGGCCATGATGCGGGGCCGCATCTGGGTGGAGAGCGATTACGGGAAAGGAAGCACTTTCCACTTCACGGCGCGATTTGGCCGGGCCAAGGCAGGCGTGGCACCGAAGAAAACCTCGCCCGTGACGCTGCAGGGTGTGCCGGTCCTGATCGTGGATGACAACGCGACGAATCGGCGGGTGATGGATGAGACGCTTTCTTTCTGGGGCATGAAGACATGTTTGGCGGCGGATGGCTTTCAGGCACTCATGGTGCTCAAGCACGCCCGAGAGAGCGGAAATCCCATTCTTTTCGTCCTGACGGACGCTCACATGCCGATGATGGACGGCTTTCGGCTGACTGAGGAAATCAGGCGGGAGCCGCAACTGGCGGGTACACTGGTGACCATGGTGACGTCGGGAGGACAGGTCGGCGACGCGGCACGCTGCCGCGAACTTGGAATCTCCGCCTACCTCACCAAGCCGGTCCGGCAGGCGGACCTGCTGGAAGCCATCGTGAGGGTTCTGGGCTCCAAAGCGCGGGCGGAGGACACGGCTTCGCTGGTGACGCGCCATTCCCTGCGCGAGAACCGGAGAGGCTTGCAGATTCTGGTGGTCGAAGACAACATCGTGAATCAACGTTTGGCCGAGCATCTCCTTCGCAACAGAGGCCACGCTGCAACCATAGCCAACAACGGACGCGAAGCGCTCGAAGTTCTCGATCATCAGCGCTTCGACCTGGCCTTGGTGGATGTGCAGATGCCCGAGATGGACGGTCTACAGCTTACCGCCGCCATCCGAAACAAGGAGAAGGGCACCGGGGCACATCTGCCGATTATCGCCATGACCGCCTACGCCATGAAGGGTGACCGTGAGCGTTGCCTGGAAGCGGGCATGGACAATTACGTTGCCAAGCCGATTAATTCCAAGCAGCTTTTTGAAATGATCGACGGTGTGCGGAGCGCCGAACTCAAGCCTCCCCCTGGCGCGGAGTTAGGCATCAGCCAGGAAATACTCGACGAGACGCAACTCCTGGCACGATTCGAAGGGGAGCCGGGCTTGCTTCGAGATGTGGTAGGCCTTTACCTGGATGATTCTCCGAAATTATTGGATGGGATCCGCGGGGCGGTCGAGCGCGGCGATGCCCAGGCACTCGAGCGGGCGGCGCACAAGCTGAAAGGGACGGTGGCCAATTTCTCGGCCCGAACCTCTTATGATGCGGCGTTGCGTTTGGAAGTAATGGGCCGCGGCGGCCAACTCGAGCAGGCCCGCGAAGCCCTGGGGCAGCTCGAGTCAGCTCTCGAGGAGTTAAAGCCCGTGTTACTTAAACTGAGTGGCGGAGTAAAGCAATGAAGATCCTGGTTGCCGAAGACGATCTTGTAACCAGGCGGATGTTACAGGCTTACCTCGAGAAGTGGGGCTATGAGGTGGTAATGGTGGAGGACGGCCAGCGAGCCTGGCAACTCCTGCAACAGCCAAACGCCCCTCGCCTCACGCTCCTGGATTGGATGATGCCTGAAATGGATGGCATGTCGATTTGCCGCGAGGTGAGACGGCTTAACATCCAGCCTTACATCTACCTGATCCTCCTGACCGCGCGGAGATACCAGGAAGACGTCGTCGCAGGTCTCGAGGCTGGGGCGGATGAGTACTTGACGAAGCCCTTCGATCCCTATGAGCTCAGGGCGCGCCTTCGTGCCGGAGCCAGAATTGTGGAATTACAGGACAGCCTGATTCAGGCGCGAGAAGCCCTTCGCGACCTGGCCATGCACGACCCCCTCACCCAACTGCTGAATCGCCGCGCCACTATGGATTTCCTGACTTCCGAATTGAGCCGCTCCATCCGCGAGCACAAACCCCTCACGGTGATGATGGTGGACATCGACCATTTCAAGTCCGTCAACGACAGGTTTGGGCATGCGGCGGGAGACCAAGCACTCTGCGAGGTGGCTCGACGGCTGCGCGTATCCATACGCACCTATGACGCGGTGGGGCGTTTCGGCGGCGAAGAGTTTCTGGTCGTGGCGCCCGGCTGCGACACGGCGCCTGGCCGGGCGCGAGCGGAAAGCCTGCGCGAAGTGGTCTGCTCAGAGCCTGTAGTATTGAAGGGCCTCTCCACTAGCGTCACGGTCAGCGTGGGTGTAGCGACGTCGCCCGAACCTAAGCCGCATGACTTGGAAGCTTTGATCTCTGCGGCGGATAAGGCCCTTTATCGCGCCAAGGAGAAAGGCCGGAATCGCGTCGAAGGGGAAAGCTGCTTCACTCCTGTTTCTCCCACGGCTGACTCGCCTGATGGCTCCACGCCCGAATGACATATCGTATGCGGAATCCACTCTTCTTCAGATTCGAGTCTTTCACGCTCACCGGCCCGCGCGGCACGGAGCAACGCCTGCGAATTGCCTACGCCGCGGCGCTCGTGACGCTGCTGCTCGGTCAAGGAGCCTGGGGAACGATAGTTCCCGGACCCGCCAGCGAGCAGAACATTGATCCCGAGCGCGCGGCCCAATACTTTATGGAAGCGGAGGCTCTGTCACGCCAGGATGCAGGGCGGCTTTGGGGCGTCCCAATTTATGGACCGATGATCCTGGTGGACCCGGAGACCCACCAGGCGGCAGCGAACCACGCCGATGCCGATAGGCGGCTGTCGCAGAGTGGGCCGGTCTTTGTAGGAAAATTGCCCCCCAACGCCATGGTCGCCAACACGGCTTTCGATTGGGCCGGAGTGCACTGGACAATGATCATGTGGCCGCTTCCCGAAGATCCCGACCGCCGGGCGCGCCTGATGATGCACGAGTGCTTTCATCGCGTCCAGGATCAGCTCGGGATGCCGGCCGGCAGCCCCATCAACGCGCACCTGGAATCGCGCGACGGACGCATCTGGATGCTGATGGAGTGGCGGGCCCTCGAGGTCGCCCTCGAGGAAAACGGGCTGCCACGCAAGCAGGCGCTCGCGGATGCCTTGCTCTTCCGTGCTTACCGCCAGTCACTCTTCCCCAAGGCGGCCGAGGAGGAGCGCGCGCTGGAAATGAACGAAGGGCTTGCCGAATACACGGGAGTGAAGCTCAGCTCGCGCTCCATTTCAGAGATGACCGTGCTGGCGGCGTGCGGCCTGCGGGAGGCGCGCGAGCGTGCAAGCCTGGCGCGGAGTTTCGCCTACGTTACCGGCCCGGCCTACGGCGCGCTCCTCGATTCCTCCGCAATCGCGTGGCGCTCTCAGTTGAAAACGGTCTTCGACTTTGCCGCGCTCGTCCGCGCCGCCTACCAAGTTGGATCGGCGACGCCCTCCGCTGACCAGGCACTCGCTAGGGCTCGCATTTATCATGGTGATTATGTGATCGCGACGGAAACGGAACGTGACAAGGTTTTTCAGCAGCGCATCGCAAAGTGTCGAGCGACGTTCCTCACCGGTCCAGTGCTCGTCCTGCCGGTGGGAAAGACCTTCAACTATAGCTTCGATCCAAACGACACGTTGCCCCTCGATGATACGAACGCAGTCTACTTATCCTCCCGCGTCACAGACGATTGGGGAATACTCGATGCCCCAGGCGGAGTCCTGATGGTACGGGAGGCGCGGGGAATTGTGCGCCTCCAAGTGCCTGCGCCTACGAAGTTGAGCGCAAGCCCCCTCGAAGGTGACGGCTGGACATTGACGCCGCAGAAGGGTTGGGCGCTTGCCCCTGGCGATCGCGCGGGCGATTACGTGTTGAAGCCGCAGAATGGGAATCCGTAATTCGTGGGCTGCGAACAACAGATCCACCACAGAGGACACAGAGACCACAGAGACCACAGAGACCACAGAGAGGACCTCGACAGTGCTACTGTGTGTTCTCTGTGGTGAATCTCCTCTTGTGTTGCGGTGCGATGCAAGCAAGCTTCTCCAGAGACAGAAGGTTGAGGCGTTATGGACTGCGCGGCCGATCTGGGTGTTTGACCGCGGTATCGTGAGCGAAGCGAATCTGGCGGCGCTGCGCAGGCGAGGCGGCCAGTACCTGGTGGGCACGCCGCGCTTGAAGCTGAAGGGGATGGAACGCGAACTTCTGCAAAGCACCTGGACGCAAGTGCGTGAAAAAGTGGAAGCCCAGTTGGTACCCCCTGTCGGGCGGCGCCGAAACATATGTGCTGTGGCGCTCGAGGGCGCGGCGCAAAAAGGAGTAGGCCATCCGCCGCCGCTTCTCGAGCCGCATGGAGCGAACCCTCACGCGTCTGGCGCAACGCGTGGAGAAAGGGCGATTGAAAGACTGGTCGAAAATCGAGCGACGACCGGGGAAGATTCAGGAACGTTATGCTCAGGTGGCAGACGTGTACGAAGCGGACCACGATTCAGATTGCAGATATCGTTCCCCCGACCACCGGCGGTCGGGAGACTCGCCTGCGGTGTGTTGCGGCCCTCAGTCCTGAACAACAACGGCCGCTGACGGAAATTAGCATGTCGTTACCCGATCGCTTCAATTTGAACTTCGAATGTAGTGTAGACTCGGCCATAGCCTGAACTGATTCCTAAGGGTTTGACTGGCTCTTGGCCCTCTTTGTGACGACCTTGGGCTAGCGAGGGTTTTGAGGCAGCGTTTGTGAGCGGAAGGCTAGAGGCTTAGCCCTACCGACGGAACGGAAGAAGAACACTCTTTTGTTATGATCGAAGTGCCTTTGCGGCAGGCCTACGATCTTCCGCTGGGTCGCAACGCAGAGAGATCCCGCAGGCCCTTCGCAGTCGTACGGCGCCCCGCACCTGACAATTTGGCTACCGGAAACCTCCCCCCAAGAATACGGCAAATGCCTGATTTCTAATTAAAATCTCTTGGTGTAAGTTTTTCATATGGCTGAGCGAGCTCACCTATGCAATGACCGCTACCCTCGGGCTGCAAGTGTACTTATGTCCGTGGATTGAGCAGGCCTGTGTTCGCGTCCTAAGCCGACGGGGCGGTCAATGGCCTTTGAGCGCGTTGTGAGCGCGGCCTCGGAGTGCGGCAGCGCAGCTTACCCCTTGCGAAGGGCCTGTACCTTTGTACCATTGCGCGGGGGATACTCTTTGATATACGTACAGCTCGACCAGTACTGCAGAATGCTGCTGTTTAGAAAAGGGGGTTTATGCGTTCTATCAAATCAATTAGTGTTCTTATAACCGCAGGATTACTTCTTCTCTGCGGCTGCGGGGGCGGATCGAGCCCCAGTCCCGCGCCCATTCAGCCGCCCTCTGCCCTCAGCTACACTACCAGTACTGCGGTCTACACCGTGGGGACGGCAATCACGCCGAACAACCCCACCAGCAGCGGCGGAGCGGTGACCTCGTACAATGTGAGCCCGGCTCTTCCGGCGGGGCTGACCTTGAACACCAGCACGGGCATCATCAGTGGAACCCCCACCGCCGTGACCTCCACGGCCAGCTACACAGTAACCGCTTCCAACTCGGCCGGCAGCACCACCGCGTCCCTGAGCATCACGGTGAATGTCGCGGCCCCGGCGGGCCTGACCTACACTACCGGCACGGCGGTGTACACTGTGGGGACGCCGATCCCGGCGAACAGCCCCACCAGCAGCGGCGGAGCGGTGTCTGCGTACAGTGTGACCCCGGACCTTCCGGCGGGCCTGAGCATGGACGACGACACGGGGATTATTACCGGAACCCCCACGGCTGTGACCGCCAAAGCCAGCTACACGGTAACGGCTTCCAACTTGACCGGCAGCGCCACGGCGACCCTCACCATCACGGTGAATGCCGCGGCCGCGGGCGTCCAGTTCATCCCCAATATGAACCAATGGATTACGCCGCTGGCGCCCCAGAGTTCCCAGTTCCAATCCTTGGTCACCCCTTGGCTTGTAAACGGTAATCCCTGGCTGGCCGGGCAAGCGGTCTCGAGCGTGGTGAGCGGCAACACCCTGCTGGTTCTGACCACCGGGTTCAACCGCATTTTCAACGGCGGCTCCCTGTCAGCCATGGCCTTCGTGCCCGGGGGGGACGTAGTTCCCGCAAACCCCGCCGCGCCCCCAGCTCCCGGCGGGCTCCCAGCAAACTCGCCATCGAGTGAGTACGTGTTCATCTACGACATTTCAACGGGCACGCCGGTTTATGAGCAAAATGTGATGATCCCCAATTCCTACAACGGGATTGCCTTCGATCCAAAGCAAGAGGCTTTCTACGTATCGAGCGGCATGGGTGACTTCCCCTGGACCAGCAGGGGCTATCCCTATGAGCCCAACGCCAACCCGCCGGTCCCCCCCCAATATGACAATGTCCACGTCTTTACTCTGGGCGACAACGGGACAACTTGGGCGCCGGCGCCGTCGGCGCTGCTGCCCGGACCAGAGCTTCTCTTGGGCCACAGCGGGGGAGGAGTCGGCCTTTCCTTGCCTCCCTCAACTCCCGAAGCAACCGTGATACAGAGCGAGACTTACGTGCAGCCGTGCGCCGCCGGCGTGGCTGTTTCAAATGATGGCCAGACGATGGTGGTGGCGAATTACTACAACGACTCGATAACGGTGTTCACCGGCGGCTTGGGCAACTGGACGCCGCTGAGCACCCTTACGGCCGAGGAACCCGGGGGACTGGAGAACACGGGGGAACTCGACCTGCGCCCCGGCAAGGCCACTAGCTCGCCGCTGCCGGGCACGCCGGGCGGCGAATATCCGTTTTGGGTGGTTATCGCGCAGCCGCCGCTGCCGGCGGGTAGCACGATAACCACTTGGGCATACGTCTCGAGCGTTCGCGACCGCGAGATCGACGTCGTGAATCTCGACGGGGAGACACCGGCGGTAATAGCCCGCATCCCCGTGAAAGGCCAACCGAACAAGATGACTCTGAACGCGGCGCAGACGCGCCTGTATGTCGCCGAAGACGAGTCGGATACGGTCGACGTCATCGACACCAACCCGAGCGACGGCGCCAAGTGGAACACCGTCCTCGAAACTATCCCACTCATCGCTCCCCCGTCACTAGTGTCCACCACCTATCCCGCGCTGGCGAATTATACGGGCGCGAACACCAACAGCGTGACGCTTACTCCGGATGGGACGCAGCTCTACGTGACCCTTGGCAATCTGAACAGCATCGCCATCGTGGCGCTGACGGGAACGGATAAGAACGACCAGGTAGTGGGTCTGATTCCCACCGGCTGGTACCCGAACTCCGTGAGCTTCAGCCCCGATGGCAAATGGGCATACGTGGTCAATGGGAAGTCGCCGACGGGCCCGGATCCCAAATGGTGCTATGGCGCCGGCCCGCCGACGTACCCCAATTGCATTACCATGAATGAGTGGAATCCCCAGTCGACCAAAGCAGGCGTCCAGAGCTTCCCCACCGCCACCCTCGCGGCGCAGCTTCCGGCGCTGACGGCGCAGGTAGCCACGAACAACCGCTTCTTCACCACCGAGAGAGCCAGCGACGCTGCGGTCATGGCGGCGGTGCGTCAGGGCGTCCAGCACGTTATCTTTATCCTCAAGGAAAACCGGACCTACGACCAGGTTCTGGGTGACCTGCCGGTCGGCAATGGCGATCCTAGTTTGGTTCAGTGGGGAAGCGCGATCACGCCGAATATGCATAATCTGGCGCAAACCTTCGTCACGCTCGATAACATCATGGCCACCTCCGAAGTCAGCTATGACGGCTGGGCGTGGAGCACGGGGGCTCGCGCCCCCGACGTGGTCGAACGCCAGTATCCGCTGTTCTACGCGGGACGCGGCATCAGCATGGATGTTGATGGTATGAATCGCTATGTGAACGTGGCGCTTCCGACCGTCGCCCAGCGCAAGGCCGCCGATCCCCTTACACCGAACGATCCGGATGTGTTAGCAGGCCAGACCGACGTGGCTGCGCCGGATGGACCGAACGATGAAGTGAATACCGGCTATTTGTGGGACTCCGCGCTGCGGGCGGGTCTCACCGTTCGCGACTATGGTTTCCTCCTTGACGAGACCTGCTATAGCGCGCCCTCGTGCGCCATTCCCCTGGCGCACAACCCGGCCGCAACCAACACCGTCGTGGCCATCCCCGCGAATGTTTCCCTTACCCCCTTCACCGATCCCTACTTCCGGGGTTTCGACAATAACTTTCCGGATTATTACCGTTACACGGAGTGGGAGCGGGAGTTCGACGCCAACTACGCCAAAGGTGGACTCCCTGCGTTGAGCCTGGTTCGCTTCATGCACGATCACACCGGAAACTTCGGTACCGCGATTGACCTGGTGAATACTCCGGAGACGCAGGAAGCCGATAACGACTACGCGGTCGGCTTGCTGGTTCAGAAGATCTCGACCAGTATCTACGCGAACAACACCCTGATCTTTGTGATTGAAGACGACGCGCAGGATGGCGGCGACCACGTGGATTCGCACCGCACCATCGCCTTCGTGGCGGGCGCCTACGTGAAGCAAGGAGCCGTGGTCTCCACGCTTTACAACACCCTCAACTTCCTGCGCACGATGGAAGAGGTGCTGGGCCTCCCGCAATTGAACCTGAACGACGCGCTGGCCAGTCCCATGGCCGACATCTTCAACACAACCCCGACCGCGTGGAGCTTTACCGCCACCCCCTCGGCGTATCTCTACAACACCAGTCTGCCGCTGCCTCCCAAGGCGGCCAGCTTGCGCGTGCCCAAGTCGATGCACAGCGCGCAATACTGGGCGCGGGTCACCAGGGGAATGGACTTCTCGGACGCAGATCGCGTCGATCCCGCGGTCTACAACCGCATTCTCTGGAAGGGGATGATGGGCGACCGGCGTTATCCCGCCGGGCCGACCGGACTGGACCTACGCCAGGACCGTGAAAAGCTGCTGGCGAGCTACCGGCAATCTCTGAAGCAAAAAGGCCAACGGGCGCCGTAATCGGCAAGACCGCGATGATGACGACCGGCCATCGCCGAAGCGAAAAACCACCCCGGCGCCGAAGCCGGACGCCGGCATGTCATGACGCCAGTTCACAAAACAGACCGGAAAGTTGCGTTCGGGTGGGATTGCGATCCATGGAACTCGCGTTAAAGTTCGAAGGCGCTAAGTCCGGTGAGACTTGCGGAGGTGCTCGTCCGCAAGAAAAGGAATTTATGAACAGGGTTCAGTTTGTCTGGCCGCGAGCGTTGGCCTTGACCCTTGGGTTGGCGTTGCTTACCGGATGCGGCAGCTCTATCCCTCTACCCCCCGCCCCGCTCAGCGCCAGCAATGTCAATTTGGTTTTCGTCGTGAGCGAGGACCTGCCTTATAACGCTTCCGGGGACGTGAACCCGAATACGGCCAATCTCACCAACAAGGGTCTGCAGCGTTCGCTGCTGATGGGCTCCTTCCTGAAACAGAGCGTCTTGGGCGGCAACAATGTCAGTGGCATCTACGCCCTCGAACCAATGACGCACTTGCAAACCGCAAACAGTTATCCCGACCTGGTCTCCCTGGAGACGATTCAGCAGTTCGCCATGTTGAATCAGGTCAGTGTGCCGTATCAGGGCAGCCCCGGTCCTACGGCAAACAGCTTTCCGATTTTTTCGTCATACGCGGAAGGCGCCTTACCGAACGATGTTGCGCCGCCGGTGTGGCACTGCCCGGATTGCCAAGGTCTCGATTTCAAGGACGAAAACGGCGATAACGAATCCCTGGTCAGCGGAATTATTGCCGCCAATAATCCGGGGTTCTACGTCTTCTCGGCGCCGTGGGAGACGATTAACGCCCTGATGACAAACATTAACCAGAGTGAACACTATAATTTGAGGCTCCCTGCGGACTACGGCGGTCCGAACAATGTTTATGCCATCTCCATAGCTTCCGAGGGCGCCAGCCTGACAATGTACAACGGTGGTTTTACCCCCGCGTCTGTTTATCCCGCCCTGGCTCCCCTGCAGAGCTTCAGCGCGCCTTGCTCGGCGACGACTTTCCAAATTCAGGTGCAGGGCGGCAGTGGGGGAGCCGTGGTTCCCAAGAGCATCAACACGAATGAGACTGTTTACATGATTCGGCACGCGGAAGCGCATCCGGTGCCCAACTGGGACGATGGTAACTATATTGCTCCAGGGCAGTGGCGAGCGTTATTACTTCCCCAAGCGTTAAAGGGCAAAATCCATCCCACGCAGGTTTACTCCATCGATCCTGCCGTGGGCATTCCTAGTGGTCTCATTGATGGCGTTATCACTTCCTCGTATGTCAGGCCTTCGCTGACCGTGGAACCGTACGCCATCGCCAATAATTTGCCATTCAACCTGGCTGCCAGCGTTCCGGTTTTCGCCCAGAATGCGCCGCAGTTGTCCACTTACGCCAGCAACTTTTTCTTTACCCAGGGCACATTCTCCAACGAGACCTTGCTGGTTGCGTGGGAACACGACCATATCCCGCCCACCGTCAATGCGCTGCTGGCAGGCTTCGGCAGCAGCCAAGTTGCGCCCAATTGGCCGAGCGACGACTATGATACGATTTGGACGATAAAACTTGACTCCCAGGGCAACCTGACCGTGGATAACGGGATGTGTGAAGGCATCAACTCCGGTTCGCTGCCGGCCACGGCACCCCAATTCCGACGGTCAGAAGCACCTGGCCAAGGGACGCCCCGACGCGTCGGGGCGTCCCCGCGCTTGTCACAAGCCGACGAATGTGGACGGTCGTCATCATCGCGGTCTTGGCGACAGAGATTAAGCTCGTGAACGGGTCAGTCGATAAGAACAGAGCGGGGCCTGTCGCCCCGCATCAATGGAGATGGGTGGGGCTGAACTCCCGCAAGCCTTGCTGACGACCATCCAGGAACCGTCCCACCGGAGAGGAGTTTACAATGTCGCGCAGTCGTTTTCTTCTAATGTTAGTATTCGCCATTCCGATGTGGGGGTCCGCTGAGGTGGGCATTCCCGTGTTGAATCCGGAAATGAATGTCTATCAGGTCGTAACGATATCGGACCTGCACTTTAATCCGTTCTACGACCCGACTTTGTATCCGGCGCTGGTGGCTGCCGATGCGAGCCAGTGGGCCACCATTTTCCGGCGGTCCAAAATGACGGCTCCCTCGGGCGGGGGTACGGATACGAACTATCCCTTGCTGGGGCTCACCCTCGCGAGCATGAAGCAGAAAATGGGAGCCAGTCCGGTGGTTCTTTTTACCGGCGACCTGCTGGGGCATAACATACCGGCGCTGTTTTACACGGCATATTACAAAGAGTCGCCCTACCCGACTCCGGACGCGGCAGCGGTGGCGGCGATGCAGCAGTTCATCGACAAGACGGTGGCGTTTGTGGCCGCGCAGATCCGAGAAGCGGCGGGCTACGCCCCCGTGATATACGTGGTGGGAAATATCGATACTTACGCGGGAAGCGCCGGACCGGATAGCACCTTTCTGACGAATAATGCGAGGACGATATACAGCCAATTTCTCACCGACATCGTGGACGAACGGAGGTTTTTCGACACGTTCACGAGTGGCGGCTATTATTCCGTGCAGCCGCCCGGATCAAGGTTGCGGCTCATCGGATTGAACAGCAATTCCTTTGTGGACGGAACGCCCCTCGCCGCCGAGGCGAATACGGAACTCGATTGGCTGAATTCGCAACTGGCGGCGGCTCGGGTTGCCAGGCAGAAAGTATGGATCTTGATGCACGTGCCCGCGGGGGCCAATTCCCAAGCCACAGCGGTGAATGCGGCAGAAGCCGGTACACCGGACGAGGTTAACGAGACCACCACGTCCATGATGTGGGACCCGGGCTACCAGGCCACCTTCCTGCAAACGCTGGCCGACTATCCCGGTGTGGTGACGCTGATGCTTGCCGGTCATACGCACATGGACGAGTACCGGATTTTGCCCACGGGGAATGTTCTGGAACAATTGCCCTCCATCAGCCCGTGTTTTGGAAATAACCCGGCCTTCAAGGTTTTTACGATTACGAAAGATACGCTTACGGTCACGGACTACGACTCTTTCTACTATGACCTGGCCAGCATGCCGGAGCAGTTCAACGGCCTTTATCAGCTTTCGGCTGCCTATGGCGCGCGCGGTCCACTGAACTCTTCTTTGCTACAGTTGTACCCGCGGTTGGTTGGGAACCCGACTCAGCGCGGGGCGTACATTTATTACTATGATTCCGGAAGCACCGGCGAGAATCCCCTGACCAAGGCGCCGTGGAATCCCATCAACGCCGGGAACTGGCCGATCTTTTCCTGCACCATCAGCAAAATGGACGAGCCGGATTATATCGACTGTGTGAACACCTACTGAGGCGCAAACCGAGGCGGCACACAATTCTGCTCGGCGATGCCGTGCATCGGACGCGCAGCATTTTGGAATCCTGCGGTGGACCGATTCCACCAGTTGATCTTTGTGATTGAAGACGACGCGCAGGATGGCGCCGACCACGTCGATCCCGCGGTCTACAACCGCATTCTCTGGAAAGGGATGATGGGCAACAGGCCTTATCCTGCGACGCCGGCCGGACTGGAGCTGCGCCAGGACCGTGAAAAGCTGCTGGCGAGTTACCAGCAGTCTCTGAAGCAAAAGAGCCCGCAGGCGCCGTAATCACAGGCTCATACACGCTACTAGCAATATGTAATATATATATACTACTCTTATAACCGACGAGCTCGCCTTATTTGGCTCACGGGTATGGCGCATACATTGAATTGTATGTATGCGCCGCCAAGGATCGCCGGCTGCTTTCTGCTTTCCGCCTTCTACGCGATTCCCTCCAGCACCGAATTGGCCCAGATGTAGAACGCCACGTGCGGGCTCCAGTACTCGCAGGTTCGCCAATCCAGCGTGTATTCGAGGTCAAGGACGGGCTCGTCGTTCACGTTGCCCGCGATTCCATTCATAATTCCTCCCGGAATCAGCCCCACAAAACGCGAATGAGGGAAAGGATTGCGCATCCCTTCACCCGTCATCATGCAGGATGCGAAGGGATTCGCGCCCATGATCCATTCGAGTTGGCGATAAGCCAGCGGCACGTACGCCTTCCCCGCGTCGCCGCGCAGGCGCGCCAGCCACCCGAGCGCCAGCGCGTTCGAGGCGTAATGACAGTTCGCGCCGAGCCACCAGAACCCTTTGCGGGTTTGCTGGAAGTTGCGGTAAGTAAGATTGCCGGCGAGCGGCCGGAATGTCTCCGGCGTGGGTGAGCCGATGTACACGCCCAGCGGAATGATGCGATAGGCATTCCGGCTCGACATGGGCAGGAGGTACTCGTCCGCGTGCAGCCTAACAGCGTCCAGCCACTGCGAGCGGTCCGGCGCATCCGGAAACGTGTCGTACAGCTTCAGCAGCGCCAGCGGCGGAACGGCTGAATTCACGACGTCAACGAAAGGCACGTCGCCTTGCATCCAGAATCCGCGCACCTGCTTTTGTCCGGCAATGTACTCGGTGTTTTGCCTCATCAGCAAGTCGCGGCCGATCAGTTGGGCGTGACGCTTATACTCGTTTGCGCCGGTGGCAAGGAACAGCTCCGAAGTGCCCATGGCCCACCAACCCAGGTCGTCGGTCAAAGTCGGGGGCTCCGCGAACGAATTCCAGGCGCGTACGGCCGCATCCAGACATTGGCGGGCGTAGGCAGGGTCAGTGGCGGCGTAGCACTGCCCCGCCAGCGCCTCGAGGGTGGTGAAAACAGCGGCCGTGCCGGAGCGCTTTTCGGGATTCAGATAGCGGTCGTCGGGCGTGCCGATGATGTTATCGGTCCAGTGATTATCGCTGTTGTCGCCGTTCACGCCTCCCGCCACGTCCGCCCAGACCTTGCCGTCCGTATCCTGCATCTTCAGGAAATAGCGATTGCCGAAGCGAACTTCCTCGAGGATCTGCTCGTGGGTAGGGTCGCCGGGACGGGGCAGGGATTGTTCTTGTAGAGGCTTAGAAGGGCGATGCCATTCAGCATGGTCACGTCCATCCACTTGCGCAAGTCGCCCGCATCGTGCCAACCGCCGACGGTGTCCACGTGCTCGCCGGTGTCGCGCCGCCGCGCATCATCCAGGTGGCAGGCGGGGTGCACCCCGGGCGCCTCCACCCCGCAACGCTGGTAACGGTAGTAGCCCACGGCCTTCGGAATGGTGCGGCGCCAAACCTCATCGTGAATCGCAAATTGCACTGAGCGCTCGTTCCCAACGGTGATTTGATAAAGCCCTGCCCGCTGGACATCCGTGAAGTCCGCCGTCAGGCAGGGGCCGAAGTCCGATCCGCTTTCTTTTATCAGCGGCTTCGTGAATCCGAAATTCGATTCCGCTACGTCACGAAAGTGATACTCCTCCGGTGGCGGCGAGGCGACCGCCCGCACCACCATCACCTTGCTTCCTACCCGGGGCCGAAAGCCCAGGTGATTGCAATTGATGGTGGGCCAGTTCGGCGCGGTCATCTTCTCAACCCGTTCCCCCAGAGGAGGAGGGCCCTCCTGAGCATGCAGCAGGTTTGGAACCAGCGGAAGGGATGCTACCGTTCCTATGAATTGGCGGCGTTTCATTCTGGACTCCAGTTATTAGTTCTCAGGTCTATAACATTCCCGGTTCGTTCCGCAAGAAAGCTGTCAGCTCTCAGCTCTCAGCCTTCGTATAGTCGAGGAGTCGAGAGTCAAGAAGTCGAGGAGTTAACACCCCACGCTGCGGCTCGATCGTGCTCTCGCATTCGACTCTCGACTTCTCGACTCCTCAACTCCTTGACTTCTTGACTTGGCCTTTTGTTTTCATAGATATTCCCGGTTTGTTCCGTCATTTTTTGAGTTCGGCAGCGAAGCTGCCGCCTTGGAATCGCGCCTTGACGGGGAGTCGCCAAGATTCGAGAAGAAAGCGGCAGCTCCGCTGCCGCACTCCAAATACAGGCTCGTCGTCCTCGCAGACTTCTTGGCTTCGTTCCCACTGTTTTTGTCTTTTCCGCGAGGCTCTATTCTCTCCCCGCCGGGGCCATCCCGCGTTTCCTTTCCCGTCGGCAAGCATCCAGCGCTCCCCTGCGACAAATCGTCCACGATCGACAAACTATAGTAGGCTACCTCAACTCGATGTTTTTGTCAAGCGAAAAATGCGAAATGCGGACGATGGTTTCTTGCCGCGGGCAGGTGGAACTTAAACTGGCGTCCGGCGGAACGGGAAGGCTTGCGCCGGAAATGACCCCTCACCCGACCCGCGACGGCTGATGAAAACGCCGTCGCGGGCCACCCTCTCCCCAAGGGAGAGGGCAGCACCGCGGGGGAGAGGGCTAGCACGGTGGGGGAAGGCTTGCGCCGGAAATGACCCCTCATCACTGCGGGGGAAGTCTTCACCGCTGGTCTTCATCCATCCGGGCGCAGTGCAAAGGAGGTTCGACTCTCGACTCAGAACTATATTGACTCTCGAAAGTGAAAGCTATAGCATCCACCTTCGCCTTCCGCCTCGCTGACGACAGCGGAAGGATTGTCCCTTGTGGACCTTTCTTGGCGTTGGGTTTTTCCTAAGCTTCTCTTCCGTCGGGTCTTGGGTCGGATGGAGAGGGCGTTTATGCCAACCTCGACCTTCTTCTGCCCAGCCACCCGCAGGCGGGGCACGGCAATCATTTGTATTCTCGTTCTTACGGTCTTAGTTGTCCTCGCTGAACCATTCACTGCCTCTGCGCAATTGTATAGTGGCTCTTTGACAGGTGTCGTCAGCGATCCGACGGGAGCGGTGATACCCGATGCGCAGGTCACGCTTACCGACACGGGCAAAGGGTTCGACTACAAAACCACCACCAGCGCGGTGGGACGTTACCTGCTGCGGTCGCTGCCCCCGAGCATTTACAGGCTGACGGTAGAGAGCAAGGGGTTTGCCCAGTTCATGCAGGACAGGATCGTCCTGGACGTCAATCAGAACGCCACCATCGACGTTACGCTGCGAGTTGGAGGGACCATGCAGTCGGTGGAAGTGAAAGCCACACCGCCGCTGCTCGAAGCCCAGGACGCCACGACGGGCCAGGAGATCAACCGCACCTTTATTAACGATCTGCCGCTGATCGGCCGGGGAGTAACCGACTTGGCTTTCCTGGCTCCCGGGGTCAATCCTGCTCCGGGGTGGAGCTTCGGCTCAGTCAACGGGCTATTTACCACCAACAATTTCACCTCGAATGGCGGACGCAACGCGACCTCGGACATGCTGGTGGATGGAGTGAGCGCTACGGGCTACGAGCAGAACACTGCCATCCAGATTCCACTCTATACGCCCTCCGTGGATGCCGTGCAGGAATTCAAGCTTCAGCAGAATAACTTCAGTGCCGACATCGGCTACAGTTCGAATACCGTGATCAATGTGGTGACGCGCTCAGGGGCCAACCAGTTTCACGGAAGCGCCTATGAATTTGTGCGCAACCAGATCTTTGACGCGAACAACTGGTTCAATAACGCCTACGGCATCAACCTCCTGCCTTTGCGCTATAACGATTTTGGCGCCACGGCGGGCGGCCCCATCCGCAAAGACAAGATGTTTTTCTTCGTGGACTACGAGGGGACCCGGCAGCGA
>Ga0326728_10007837_pt1 | contig 26998 bp, 18 predicted proteins | sample MB3enrmetagenome_FD_207602 | JGI IMG/M metagenome (GOLD analysis project Ga0326728, IMG submission 207602) | Lab enriched peat soil microbial communities from McLean, Ithaca, NY, United States - MB31MN | ecosystem: Environmental > Terrestrial > Soil > Wetlands > Peat | place: USA: New York...
TCGTCCTTTGCCTCTTGACCGCTCTGACCTTTGTGGCCGGGGCGAAGTGGGGACGGATACGGCCGCCGCTCTATTCCGTGGGCCTGCTGCTGGTCGTAGTCGTCTTGGGCGGGTCAATCTATCCCGAGATCGTGCAACGCTTCATTGTGGCCCCCAACGAAATAGACAGGGAACGTCCCTACATCGCCAACGCCATCAAATTCACCCGCCAGGCGTATGGGCTGGATCGCTTCGAAGAGCGCGAGTTCTCCGCCGTCGAGGATTTGACCTTGAATGACATCCGCAAGAATGAGGCCACCTTCCGCAACGTCCGCATGTGGGACCACAAGCCGCTCCTCACCACCTTCGCACAACTCCAGGAGATTCGCACTTATTACGACTTTCAGCACGTGGATAACGATCGCTATTGGATTAACGGGATTTACCGCCAAGTCTCGCTCTCCCCCCGCGAGCTTTCCGCCGCCAGCCTGCCGGGCCGCAGTTGGATCAACGAACACCTGGCGTACACCCACGGCTACGGCCTCTGCCTCGGTCCGGTGAACGAATTCACCAGCGAGGGCCTGCCGGTGCTTTTTATCAAGAACATCCCCCCTGTCTCCACCACCTCCATCAAAATCACCCGTCCGGAGATTTACTACGGAGAGCTCCAGAACGATTACTGCTTTGTGAAAACTCGGGCGCAGGAGTTCGACTATCCTCAGGGCGACCAGAACGTCTACACCAATTACCAGGGCGCGGGCGGGATCCCAGTGGAGAACTTTTGGCGGCGGCTCCTCTTTGCCGTGGCGTTCGGCGAAAAGAACATTCTATTTTCAGGCGATATCCAGCCCGAGAGCCGGCTGATGATCTACCGCCGCATTCTCGAGCGCGCCCAGCGGCTCACCCCCTTTCTTAGTTACGACAGCGACCCCTACATGGTCATTGCGAACGACGGATCGCTTTATTGGATGTTGGATGGCTACACCACCTCCGAAATGTACCCTTATTCAGAGCCCGCCGAGGGAGTGGGGAATTACATTCGCAATGCCGTTAAGGCCACCGTCAATGCTTATAGCGGGCAAGTGCGCTTTTACATCAGCGACCCCTCCGACCCCCTCATCCAGGCCTATGCGCGAATTTTCCCGGGAGTGTTCGCCCCCCTTTCGGCCATGCCTGAAGACCTGCGCGCCCATATTCGCTATCCGGAGGAGTTCTTTTCCATCCAGGCCGCCAAGTATGCTCTGTTCCATATGACGGATCCACGCGTCTTCTATAACAAGGAGGATCTGTGGCGGGTGGCGCAAAGCGCCGCGCGGGGCACAGCTTCACCGATGACGCCCTATTACACCATCATGAAGCTGGCGGAGGTGGGCGAGCGGGAAGAGTTCATCCTCATGGTGCCCTTCACCCCCGCCCGCAAGGACAACATGATTTCCTGGATGGCGGCGCGCTGCGACGGCGCTGACTATGGCAAGGTTCTGGTGTTTACGTTTCCAAAGCAAAAACTCGTCTACGGTCCGCAACAGATCGAGTCACGAATCGACCAGGACCCCGGGATCTCTCAGGCGCTTACCCTCTGGGGGCAGGGCGGCTCGACGGTAATTCGAGGCACGTTGCTGGTCGTGCCGGTCTTGAATTCGGTCCTCTATGTCGAACCACTCTATCTTGCAGCAGAGGCCGGCGGCGGTCTGCCGCAATTGAAGCGCGTCATCGTAGCCTACTCGGACCATGTGGTGATGCAGGATACGCTCGACGCCGCGCTGAGCCAGATTTTCAGCGGCGCCGTGACCACCACCGAGGCGCCCCCTACTTCCGCAGGTCAGGCCGCCCCGGCTCCCGCCAAGGCCGCGGGCGCTCCTGGGATCGACATTCAAGCGCTCATCCGCGAGGCCAACCAGCACTACCAACGCGCCCTCGAATTCGAACGTCAGGGCGATTGGGCAGGCTACGGCGCGGAGGTGAAAAAACTGGGCGAAGTGCTCAACCGCCTGGCTTCGACCGCGCCCAAGTAGCGCAGACCTGCTTTCCAAGGTCTGCGCCATCGGAGACCCCTTGGGCGGTCAAGTTTGGATGCGGAGCGCTCTTGGGATTCTACGCCTAGGGGAGAGCAATGTATGTTACTTTGACTGGCTGGCGTTCCTGCCCGATTCCTGCCAGCAACACACATTGAGGGCACCACCTCGATGCCTTGGAAGATTGAAGCACGCGATCTGGACGGGGTAGTGGTGCTGGTCCCTGACCTGTTTCAGGACGAGCGCGGCTATTTCCTCGAAGCTTTTCGCGCCGATCGCTTTAGCGAGCTGGGCCTGCCTGCCGCGTTCGTACAGGAAAACCACTCCTATTCAAAAAAGGGCGTTCTTCGTGGCCTCCACTTCCAGTGGGAGCCGCCGATGGGCAAGCTGATGCGGGTGACGCGAGGAAGGGCGTTCGTGGTGGCCGTCGATCTGCGCCTCGGTTCGCCCACGCTGGGGAAATGGTTCGGAACCGAAGCATCGCCGGAGAACCGGCGGCAAGTGTGGGCGCCGGCCAGCTTCGCGCGCGGCTTCCTCGCCCTCTCGGAAGATGTCGAAGTGCAGTACCTCTGCACCGGCGTCTACAACTCGAAAGCGGAATCGGGCATTCGATGGGACGATCCGGACATAGGAATCGCGTGGCCGGTGATGCCCTCGCTGATTTCAGAAAAGGACCGCAAGGCCCAGACGCTGAAGGAATGGTTGCAGTCGCCGCAAGCAAAACATTTTGCCTACGCCGAGCAGTGGCGAGCCTGAGCCTTTTGCTCATCTCAATGGTCACAATCCCCAATCCTGTGTCGCGCATCCGGGCGCCAGGTTCCGTTCCGGTTTGACTACACTCAAGGCCGGGTAGTGTCCTAATTGGGATAGTTTCCTAATATGGATGTCATCCCGAGCGAAGCGAGGAATCTCGCTCACGTTTGCGCCGGCGCGTGCAAATCCCGACCGCAGCCGAAGCTCCGATAATCAACCGAAGACGTTGCCGCGAATTACGGCTTATTCGACAGGGGCCGCTACAGCCTCGCCGTCCGGCCCAGATGTCTCGCGAATGACGCCGGGACCGGGTCATCGCATAATTGTTGGGAACCGCCCCTCTGTCGGCGCAGCCGAAAGTTCGCCGATCTTAATGGCGGGCGACAGAGGGGACAAGAGGTGAGGCGGTCATTGGCCAATTCCCACTCAGCGTCGATTGTAAAGATATTGAGTGGGACGCGACACTAGCTGAGTCTACCCAGTCTTGGTGGCAAATTCTCTAGCGAGTGACCGGAATTTAAGATATCGTGGTAGCGCGTGCCGAGGCAACGGGTTTCAGTATGGGTACACCATCGTCGTCCGTGAGCGCGGTCGGGAACTGATCTCCGGCCACCCGAAATACTGTCCTGATCCCGTCCCGGTGAGGATCGAGGGATCAACGTGGGGTGGCTCGATGCTGAAGCTACGGTTTATCGGACGAGGCATGCGCCTGGAATTCCGGCACCCGGTGTTTCAGACCATCATAACGTCACGGATTGTGGACATCCGGGCCTCGGAGCAGGTTGCAAGCGACGCTTGAGCGGCCAGGAAACTGACGGTCCGCCACATGCTTTCAGAGCCTCTTGCGGGCAGGAGTGCAGTGAGTCGAAAGGAGCATCCAAATTGCGGGTCAGGAAGGCGGTCATCACAGCGGCGGGAGCGAATCAACGCGCCTTGCCGCTGCAAACCCTAATCCAGGATGGAGTTGAGAAATCTGTTCTCAGCATCCTCGTCGAGCAGGCTCTCAGCGCGAACGTGGGGGAAGTTTGCGTGGTGGTATGGCCGGGCGATGAAACCCGGTACGCCCAAGCTGCCGGGAATCTCGCAGGCGCGGTGCGGTTCGTTCCGCAAGAGCGTCCGGCGGGTTACGGCCACGCCATCTATAGCGCGCGCGAGTTCGTGGCCAACGAGCCGTTCCTGCACCTGGTCGGCGATCACCTTTACCTCAGCGCAGCAACGCTTGGCGTACAGCGCCTGGTGGAGCTTGCCGAGTCCGAATCGTGTTCCGCGTCGGGCGTGCAGCCGACGCGCGAAAGTTTGCTGCCCCGGTATGGTGCAGTGGCCGGGCGGCGCATGCCGGGCCGCCAGGGCGTCTATCGCGTCGAGACGGTGATCGAGAAGCCTACGCCCACGGAAGCCGAGCAGCGGTTGATGGTGTCCGGCATCCGGGCCGGCTACTACCTCTGTTTCTTCGGCATCCACGTGCTTACCCCCACCGTAATGGATTTGCTCGGTCGCATGCTGGCTGAGGCGCCGGGCGGCCCCGTCACGCTCTCGGCCGCTCTCGCCGAACTTGCCCGACGGGAGCAGTATCTGGCGCTCGAAGATGCCGGCAAGCGGTATGACCTCGGCGCCCGCTATGGCTTGCTCATTGCGCAGTTGGCCCTGGCGCTGACCGGCCGGGAGCGCGATGAGGTGCTCTCCCACCTGCTGGAACTGCTTGCGGAGCGCGAGATGGCCACCAGCCCCGGACCCCAAGACCGCCCTGCCGCCCAAAGCCTTCGGGCGTCGGGCCGGGAGTCCGCGCTACCCAGCGAGGGGAGCGCGCGGTGAGCCGACCCATAAGCCGATTGATCGGCGTCATAACCGCGAGCGATCCCGAAATCCGGAATTGCTCGCTGGATTCGCTTTGCCGCGTTGCGCCGCTCGAAGAACTGCTGGCGGAATGCGAGGCGCTCGACCGCTTCCGGCGCTCGAGCGACAACCTCTACGAGCGTGTGCGCGCCCTGTTTTTCCTCTATGCGATCCACCGCTTTCACATTCTCGTCCGTGACGAGGCTCGAGCTCGCTCGTTGATCCCCTTCGCAGGCTATACTCATCTTCTCAAGCGCCGCTTTGAGGAGGCGATCGATATTTTCCTGGCAGCGCAGGCGACGGACGGTCCCAGCGCTCCCCTCTCCAGCGCGCTTGCCGCCAGCTACCGCGCTCTGGGCTTTCAAACGCTTGCCGACCAGGTGCGTCGCAGCGTTCGTTCTGTGCGCGGCAATCAGTGGATGTTCCGCGCCGCGCACCCCGAGGACGCGCCGCTTCGCATTCGCCCCGAGATGCTGGCGCGCGAGCCCTCGAGTCAGCTCTTTCCCATCCTGCGCGAGAGCACGCCGGTCCGCATGGACCTTAGCCACAGTGGTTGGAGCGACATCTTCTTTCTGGGGATGGATTTCCCCGAAGGCGCGCGCGTGCTCAACATCTCCATAGACCTCAGCGTGCGAGGATCAGGCGTCCCCAGGCCGCCGGTAGAAGCCTGGTTTCGCGTCATTGACCAACCCGTGCTCCGCCTGGTCAGCGCCGATCTCAAGAGCAGCGCCGAAGTCTCCTCGATCGCTGAAGTTTTCGATTTCGCGCGCGACTATCTGGGCCTACTCAAGGCCGCGGTCATTGCTTCCGGCATCGTGCCCCCGGGGATGGAGGGCGCCACTCAACCGCTCGCAGACGTTCTGATGCGCCTGACCGGCAGGCCCGGCCATGGCATCGAAATCGTAAGCAAAGTGAATGACATCCCAAGGGGATCGCGCCTGGCGGTCTCCACCAGCCTTTTGGCCTCACTCATTTCCGTATGCATGCGCGCGACGAACCAGATTCACGCGCTCTCGGGCGGCCTGGAAGAGCACGACCGCCGCCTGGTGGCCGCGCGCGCCATCCTGGGCGAATGGCTGGGCGGCTCGGGAGGGGGCTGGCAGGATTCAGGCGGAGTGTGGCCTGGAATCAAGCTCATCCACGGCGTCTTGGCCGGAGAAGGCGATCCGGAATTCGGCATCAGCCGAGGGCGTCTGCTGCCCAATCATCACATCTTCGACCGCAATACCGTGTCGCCGGAAACGCGCGATAGACTCCAGGAAAGCCTCGTGCTCGTCCACGGCGGCATGGCGCAGGACGTTGGTCCCATTCTGGAGATGGTGACAGAGAAGTACCTGCTGCGCTCGGAAAGCGAATGGCAGGCGCGCGGGGAAGCCATCCACATCCTGGACGACCTCGTGGTGCGTTTGAAGCAGGGCGACGTTAGGGCTATCGGCGCTTCCACGGAGCGTAACTTCTCAGGGCCTATCCAGACTATTATTCCCTGGGCAGGCAACCTCTACACCGACACGCTCATTTGCCGCGCACGAGCGGAAATGGGCAATGACTTCTGGGGTTTCTGGATGCTCGGCGGGATGTCGGGCGGCGGCATGGGCTTTCTGTTTAATCCTAGCCGTAAGCCGGCCGCCCAGGAGCGTTTGCAGGCTATCATGAGCGAGACGCGACGACAGATGGAGTCCTCCGTACCCTTTGCCATGGAGCCCGTGGTGTACGATTTTGCCATCAACGAACGCGGAACTGAGGCCCAGCTTTTGCGCGGCGACTCCGCCCTGATGCCGGCGGCCTACTATCAACTCGTCGTGCCCTCGCTCATTCGCCTCGAGGCGCGCCTGCTCTCCCCGGCGCGTCGCGCTGAACTCGAGCGCTTTACGGCGGCGTGTGATGAAGTCCCTGAATTCCAGGGCATGGTGCAGCACGTCTTCGAACACCTGATTCCGCACAGCTCGCAGAAGGCCGAGCGCGCCCAAAGCCTCGAAGCTCTGCTCGAGGCGCATGGGTTCGACCGCATGGAACACGAACAGATTCAGGCTGACTTGCGCAGCGGCAGGGTTGGCCTCGCCCAGAACCGCCTTCCCGCGAGCAGCAGGATTCGAGATGTCAGCCCGGATGACCTCCTCGACGCTACCCGCGGGGTGGCGCCGCGCTATCACGAAATCGGCAGGGAGGCGCTGGCGGCCGGGATGGTGGCGGTGGTTTCATTTGCGGGGGGCGCGGGGAGCCGCTGGACGAAGGGCGCAGGCGTTGTCAAAGCCCTCCATCCTTTCTGCAAATTAGGCTCGGCGCGCCGCAGCTTCATTGAGGTGCACCTTGCCAAGAGCCGCCGCACGAATCGCCTCTACGGCGCTGCGCTGCCCCACATCATCACGACGAGTTACCTGACGCACGATGCGATCGCCTCTTATCTTCGCGCGGAACGGAATTACGGCTATTCCGGCTCGTTGCTCCTTTCCTCCGGTCGAGCCATCGGCCTGCGGCTGGTGCCGATGGTGCGTGACCTTCGATTCACCTGGGAAGAGATGCCCCAGCAGTTGCTCGATGAGCAGGCCCAGAAGGTCCGCGAGAGCCTGCACGCCTCGCTGATTGCCTGGGCGCGGCAGATGGGCGAAGCCACGAGCTACACCGATAATGTGCCCATGCAGTGCCTGCATCCGGTCGGCCATTGGTACGAAGTGCCGAACCTGATCCGCAATGGAACTCTGCTTCGATTGTTCGAAGAACGGCCTCGCCTGAAGTACCTGATGGCTCACAACATCGATTCCATGGGAGCGGATGTGGACCCGGGGCTGCTTGGTTACCACATCGAGCAGGGCGCGGCGCTCACCACCGAGGTGATCTCCCGGCACCTCGAGGATCGAGGCGGCGGCCTCGCTCACGTGGACGGCCGCCTTCGCCTGATCGAGGGCCTCGCTCTGCCCAATGAAGAAATTGAATCGCGCTTGTCATGGTACAACAGCGCCACCTATTGGATCGACATCGACCTGCTCCTCGCCGTGTTCGGACTGACTCGCAGCCAACTGGCTAACTCGGAGCTCCTCGCTACATCAATTCGCAATCTGGGCGCCCGCATGCCGACTTACATCACCCTCAAGGACGTAAAGAAGCGCTGGGGGAAAGGCCAGGAAGACATATTCCCAGTGGCTCAGTTCGAAAAACTCTGGGGAGATATGACCGCCTTGCCCGAACTGAAATGCCGGTTTGTGGCCGTGCCTCGAACCCGCGGGCAGCAGCTCAAAGAACCGGCCCAACTCGACGGCTGGCTTCGCGACGGCTCGGCGGCGTACGTCGAGTCGTTGTGCGACTTTTGACGGTGCAATTGCGGCTCCGCCGCACGATGGCTCCTCACATCTGCCCTCCTGCCCACTGCCCATCTGCCTACTTGCCCAGCTTTTCATTGAAAAACTTGGCCATCAAACCCAGCGCCTCTTTCGTCTCAGGCAAGTGGTAGTCATACCAGAAGGCGTGCGGCAGCGCTTCGAATACCACAAGCTGCGCATCGACTCCAGCTCTGAGGAAAGCGCGATGCAGAATGGTCGTTCCGCTCAGCAGCAGGTCACGAGTACTGGTCACAAACAGGGCGGGCGGGAATCCGTGCAGGTCGGCATAGAGGGGGGAGAGCACCGGGTCTTTGGGATCGGTCCCTCCCACATACGCAGAGAGGTGGGGTCGCCGCGTTGCCGGATCAAGATGCCCGGGCCATCCCCAAATCGTAAACAGTGCCTCGGAATCCGCCGGCTGGCTCAAGTCGCCCGTCCCGGAGAAAATGCCCAGCGCGGCGGGCAGCGGCAAACCATCGCGCCGCAAGCGCGAGGCAACCTCGGCCGTCAAAATAGCGCCGGCGGAGGTCCCGAACAGGCCTATTCGGGTGGGCTTGTGACTTTTCAAAAGCTCTTTGTAAACTGCCTCAGTGTCGTCCACTGCGGCGGGAAACGGATGCTCCGGAGCCAGACGGTAGTAGACCGAAACCACGGTGATTTTTGTGAGGTAGGCAATGGGGATGCCTTCCACAAGCGAGCCTGAGTCCGAGTTGAATCCCCCGCCATGAACATTGATCAGGACGCGATTCCCCTCCCCAGTTGGGGAGGGGAGCGAGGGGTGGGGGACAGACTTTCCCGACGCGAGGGGCGTAATCACGTCACAATGCACGCCGCCCAGCGTTTTCTCCTGGATGTTTACCGGGTAGAGCTTGCGCGCTTCCTCTGCCCGCCCCTTCCGGAATGCATCGGTCAGGGTACGTCGCTGGGCCAGCGTGGGCTCCGGGCCCGAAGGCCCCGGGCGTGAAATGAACTTTTGCGCCTCGGAGCTGATCGTTCCCGGCACAGGAACCACTCGCGTCACGTGCGCCGTGCCGTCCGCATCCACTGTGCAAGTATCCGTACTGACGGCCGGCGGGTTCTGCTGCGCCCAAAGTCGAGAAGTCGAGGGCCGCGAGCCGAGGAGTCGAGAGTCAAGCGGCCCCGGCACGACCAGCCAGAGCACCCCTACCATCAGCACCGGCAGGCCCAGCATACGTCCAAGCCTTGTAATTCGCATGATCCCCTCCTGCGAAATCAGTTGTGAAATCGTGAGTGAGAATCTTATCAGAACCGTGAATAGCCGCAACCCAACATGAGTGTCTCTGTGGTTCAGAGTCCGTCTGCCGGTTCTTTTCACCTCTTCTCTGGCTCTCCGGCCAATTCCAAAATACCGAAATTCTCCCACTTCGGGCTCATCCTCCCGCATCCTCCCGCCGAAGATATAGGCAACAGTTCGAGGGGCTTGGGGAGCGCGCTCCTGTGAGTCACAGGGCGGAGCTTTACGCTCCTCGCGGTTCCTCAATCAAAAGGAGCAGTAAAATGAGTGCCTTGATCGACGACCTATCGCGAATTGCGGCCAGCCCCATTCCGCGCCGCCAGGCTTTCCGTCTGCTGGGCAGAGTCCTGAGCGGGGGCATCTTAGCTTCGCTGGGCTTTGCGAGACCTGTCTCGGGTCAGGGAGAGCAGGTCAACACCTGCATCGACGGCCAAGTCCCCTGCGGCTCGACGTGCTGCTACCCCTACGAGACGTGTTGCGGCGGAACTTGCTACGGCGCGGAGGTCAGCGCCGCCTATAACTGCTGCGGCGGCGTGCTCTGCGCCAAGGTTAGCCAACAGTGCTGTACGAACCACTGCTGCCGCAAGAGCCAGACCTGCTGCGGCCTGCAGTGCTGCGCTCCCGGCCAAACTTGCTGCCGGAACCAATGTTGCGCTCCTGGCGCAGTCTGCTGCGGCTCGACCTGTTGCCCGGAAGGCTACGTTTGCTGCCGTAACAAGTGCGTGCCGAAGCGTCCGTCGGCTAGCAGTCCTTGTACGGCTTAACCTATGGAGGGCTAAGTTGCGCGTTGTGTTTGTTCAAGTTGCTTTGATTTGCCTGGCCGGATTGGTGCGGGCTCAGAATACGGCAGGGCCTCCGACGGCGCCCATCTCCTTCCTGGCGCGGGAGGACTCGAGCGCCGCTCCGGCCAGCCGTGTGGCACAGCGATACGTGATTGCCAAAGACGATCTTTTGGACATTGACGTGGTCGGGGTGCAAGAGCTCTCGCGCCAGTACCGGGTGGATGGGGATGGGATGATCACTCTACCGATGCTGGCGCGGCCGGTGATGGCGGCAGGCCTTACGCTGGGCCAACTCTCGCAATCTATTCGCAAGGAGCTGCTTGACGCCGGACTGTTTACCGATCCCCAAGTCACGGTTGCGGTGAAATCTTCACCGTGGAACACCGTGGTGCTCTCCGGCGCGGCAAAGAAAACGGGCGTATATCCGGTTTACGGTCACACCACGTTGCTGGAACTGTTGACCGAGGCGGAAGGCCTCAGCGACGATGCGGGCAACACCGCGACGATCACCCGCGCCGAGAAACCCCTGGCGCAGGCTGCAAGGGATTCCAATGCGGCGAGCTCGCGTACCCTGAAGGTTGACATTTGGCGACTCTGGCAGAACGGCGACGCGAGCCTCGATGTGGATCTATATCCGGGCGATCGGGTGATGATCCAGCGGGCAGGAATCGTCTACGTTCTGGGAGCTGTGAGCCGGGCAGGCGGCTTTGTTCTCTCCAGCGACCAGGAGCAGATGACGGTGCTGCGGGCAATCGCCTTGGCGGGCAACTTCACGCGCGAGGCGAAGCCCGCCAAAGCGGTGATCATCCGCAAGGCCGCGAGCGCGCCGGGGGGGAAGCAAGAAGTGCGGGTGGACCTCAAGAAGGTCCTGTCGAACCAGGCTCCGGACCAACCCTTGCAGGCCAGCGATATCCTTTATGTGCCTGAGAGCGGGGCCAGGAGAACCCTCGACACCGTCCTTAACAGCGCTGTGACGACGACGATTTGGCGATTGCCGTATTGAGGACAACGCGGAACCGCGAAGAAGGAAGAGGAAACAGGGAAGAGGCAGAGCGGGGAGTAAGAACTCGGCGTAGCGAATGACGGGAAAGGGGGGACAGGGAACAAGTGGGAGCGGGCAGGGAACAGTGAATAGTGAGTAGGGACCGGGAAGGAGGGACAGGTCACGACGCCAAGGAGCGCATGCCCCGAAGTTGTCCCCTGTTTGCTTTAACCGGTTCGCCATTTCCTATACCTGTTCCCGTAAGCCGTTCCGCGTTCCCTACGCGTAGATGGCGGAGAATGACAAAATAGTTCCGATGGCCGGGGTTCCTCTCGAACGCCCAGGGTATTCCGGTTACCCTGTGGCGGAGCTCGAGCCTGCCGGAGCGGACGCTTACTCCTTCCAGAGCTACTGGGAGATTCTCAGGAAACGCCGGAGCACCGTCTTTACGGTTGCCTTTCTTATTACCCTTCTGGTGACGATAGCTGTCTACCGAATGAGGCCGGTGTACCGCGCGACGGCGCGCATGGAGGTGCAGGCGGAGACTCCCGCCCTGCAAACGCTCAACGAGCTTAATCCCAGCGCGGCGGCCGACGCAGCCTTTCTCCAAACCCAAGTCGATCTTTTGCAGAACAACAATCTGGCCTGGCAAACGATGCAGGAACTCGGGCTTGGGGTTGGCAGCGTGGGGCTCGAGGCAGGGATGGAGGACTGGCCGGAGATCTCCCGCGGGTCTCCCATCGCGACCCCCTCCAATCTGATTCGAGCCTTCAAGAAACACCTTCACGTCGAACTGCTGAATGACAGCCGGCTGGTGGAAGTCAGCTTCGAGAGCGTTGATTCGAGCTTGGCGGCGCGGGTGGCCAACGCCCTGGTAAAGAATTACGTGGAGTCGAGTTTCCGCTCCAAGTACGAAACCACGCGTCAAGCCTCGTCGTGGATGGAACAGCAACTCGACGAACTCAAGGCCAAAGTGGAAAAGGCTCAGCAGGCCCTGGTGGATTATGAGCGGGAATACTCGATCGCGAACCTGGGGGACAAAGAAAACGTGGTGCAACAGCGCCTGGCGCAGTTGAGCAGCGATCTGACCGCCGCGCAGGTGGAGCGCGCCAATAAGCAATCGGTTTACGATTCGGTGCGCAGCAATCAAGCCGAAACGGCCACCGTCGCGGACGACGCACTGCTGGCCCAGTTGCAGTCAAAATACGCCGAGCTCCACACGGACTATGCCGCCGCCACTTCGCAATATGGTCCGAACTTTTACAAGGTCATACAACTGGGCAATCAGATCAGGGAAGTTGAGGGCCTGATCGAGGGAGAGCGCAAGCGGATCAGGGAGCGGATCGAGAACGATTACCGCACCGCCGTGCGCCGCGAGCAGCTTCTCTCCCAGGATGTCGCGGCGCAAAGAGCCGAGGTGGAAAGGCTGAACCAACTGCTCATTAAGTACACCATTTTGAAGGGCGACTTCGAAACCAACCAGCAGCTTTACGATGAGCTGCTGAAAAGGCTCAAAGATGCCACGGTTTCGGTCAGCTTGCGCGCCACCAGCGTCCGCCTGGCCGACGAAGCGTTGGTTCCCACCACGCCTGTGCGCCCGAACAAGCGGGTGGATATTGCCTCCGCTCTTCTGGTGGGCTTGATTTTGGGAGTAACGCTGGCGTTTATCCGGGAGGGTCTGGACCGCACCATCAAGACGGCGGAGGACATCGAGAATCAGATCACCGTTCCCACGCTGGCGGTAATTCCGCTGGGGATAAGGTCCCGCGGACGCTATGGGCGCTACTTCGCGCGCGATGTGCAGAAAGTGGCGGCCAATGGAAACCTGCCGCTGACCGTTCTCAAGGCGCCGGGGTCCGAAATGGCGGAATCTTTCCGTGTCTTGCGCACTTCGATTCTGCTCTCCAGTTCGCCGCACCCGCCGCAGGTGGTGCTTGTCTCTAGCGCCCATCCGGGTGAAGGGAAGACGTTTGCATCCGTTAACCTCGCTTTGGCGCTGGCCCAGCGTGGCGGCCGGGTGCTGCTGGTGGACGCGGATTTGCGCAAGCCAACGGTCCTCAAAGCCCTGGGCCTGCCGGATGGCAGGGCGCGTGGACTCAGCACGATTCTCGCGGGGGGGCACGATATTGACCAGGCGATTCAGCTCTTCACGGCTCTTCCCAACCTGTCCGTGCTGCCCTCTGGGCCGATTCCGCCCAACCCGGCTGAACTGGTTTCATCGCCTGCCATGGCAGGATTGTTGGGGGACTTGCGCCAGCGCTTCGAGCACATCGTGCTCGACTCGCCGCCCTTGTTGCTGGTGACCGACGGAGTCCTTCTTTCCACCCTGGCGGATGGCGTGCTTCTGGTGGTCGAAAGCGGCAACACCTCGCGCGGCGCCTTGCATCGCGTGCGTCGAATCCTGGACCGGGCGGGCGCCAATACGCTGGGCGCAGTTCTCAACAAGCTGGACGATCAACCTGACGGCTACTACAGCTCGCGGTATCGGTATTACGGCTATTACTACTCCCGCGAACCTTCACCCTTGAAGATCGCTGAGGCAGCTTCGCCCCACGATCAGCCGCCTACCCTCGTGAGGTGACGTAATGCAAATGCGCGATGTGGCTGTAGTGGGAGCGGGCCCGGCGGGGTTGTACGCGGCTTATCGACTGGCTTCGGCGGGCCTTGGCGTCACGGTGCTGGATGCCCAGGAGAGGGTGGGCGAGAACGCGGTCTGTTCGGGCGTGATCGGAGAGGAGGCCTTCGCAAGATTTGGCTTGCCCGGCCGGCCGGTCTTGAACCGCATTTACTCGATTCGTGCGGTCTCGCCGGCGGGCAAGACTATCGAGTACCGCTCGTCGACGCCGCTGGCACGCGTGGTCGACAAGGCGGAATTCAACCGTGACTTGGCGAGCCTGGCCCGCTCCGCCGGCGCCGAACTGTGCTCAGGGCGGGTTGTCGACGCGGTGGGTCGCGAAAAGCCCGGAGCGATTTTGCAGTTTCGGTCCCGCCAGGGCGCGCGGGGAAAAATGAGGGCGCGAGTCGCGGTGATTGCCTCCGGCGTGGGCGGCTCGCTTAACGGGCCCCTGGGGCTGGTGAAGCCGCGCGAGTTTTTGCGCGCCGCGCAAGCGGATATCCCGCTGGGGAAGGATGGGGCCGCCAACCCCACGGAGGTTTATGTGGGAAGGTCCGTCGCGCCCGGGGCTTTCGGCTGGAAAATCCCTTTGGGACACGGCCGGGTGCGCGTGGGACTGATGTGCCTCGAGGAACCCCGGCCTTACTTCAATGCGCTTTTGCAGCGGGTGGCGCCCGGATTGGACAAGGGCGAAGCCCAAGTCCGGCAGAAGGCTATAGGACAGATGCCGGTGGGGGATTGCGTTGCAGAACGAATTGTAGCCATCGGCGAGGCCGCCGTGCACGTCAAGACCTCGACCGGAGGCGGAATTTACTTCGGCTTACTCTCCGCAGAAATGGCCGCTGATGTTATCCTGCGCGCCTTTCAAAAGGGCGACTTCAGCGTGCGCACTTTGGGCGAGTTCGAGCGTTACTGGCGCGCCGCGTTCGGCATCGAGTTGTGGGCCGGTTATTTGGCTCGCCGGTTCGCAGCGCGGCTCCCTGACCGCCTCATCGAAAGTGCCTTCGAGCGGGCAAAGGGAATTGATCTGTTGGGCGAGCTGAAGCGGAATCTCGACTTTGACTGGCACCGTCGAGCCATCGTGACGTCGATTCGCGGCTTGTTCGGCCCAGGCGCAGAAGCCTGATCGCGATATGCTGAAACGAGGATTTGACATTCTGCTTTCCGGCTTGGGGCTCGTCGTATCGCTGCCCTTGTGGGGAATGATCAGCTTGGCCGTAAAGCTCAACGACGGCGGCCCCGTCTTTTATCGGCAGCAGCGTGTGGGGAAGGATGGCCGGGTGTTTACGGGATTGAAGTTCCGCTCCATGGTCCCTGATTCCGACCGGAAGTGGGGTGTGGTGCCTGCGGCGGCCAATGACCCCCGAATTACCAGGGTCGGAAAGCTACTGCGGGTCACGGCGATGGATGAGCTGCCGCAGCTCTGGAATATTCTGCGCGGAGATATGAGCTTTGTGGGTCCGCGGCCGGAGTGGGTGGAACTGGTGAAACGCTTCCGTGCCGAGATTCCTCGCTTCGATTTGCGCCACCGGGTTCGGCCAGGTCTTACCGGGCTGGCGCAAGTCTACGGCCATAGCGAGATGTCGCGCCGGGATAAGCTTCGCTACGACCTACTCTACGCGCGGAGGCAAAGTTTCTGGCTGGATCTGCGGCTGGTGCTGTTATCGTTCGCCGTGACCTTCTCCGGCCGGTGGGAGCTTCGGGAAGCGAAAATCTTGCGCCCGCGTCAACGGCGGCACGCAAAGGCGGCGCCGGCGCAGGCGGCCTGGCCCGCTGAATCGCTGCTTTCGAAAGGTCTGCCACAATCACGTCCGTCGTGAGCGCTTCGATTCCCCAACCTGACGTTCCGTGCGCGCGTGTCTTGCAGGTTCCCGTGCATGTGCTCGGCCTGCACGATGTGGTGCGGCAGATGGAGGATTGGATTCGGCGCGGAGAGCGCGGGCGGTGGATCGCTGTAACCAGCTCGCACGGCATCATGGAAGGATTCGAACACGCGGAGTTCCGGCAGATCCTCGAGTCGGCCACGCTTTCGGTTGCCGACGGCAAGTGGACGGCGCGTGCTGCCGCGGCCCGCCTCTCGCTCGAGCCACGGCAAGTGCGCGGAGCGGATTTGATGTGGGCGTTCTCGGCGCTGGCCAACGAGCGAGGCTATAGCAGTTATTTCTTCGGCGATACGGACAAGGTGCTGAGACGGCTTACCGCCAAACTTCTCGGCCAATTTCCCAAGCTGCGCATCGCCGGGGCTTATTCGCCTCCCTTCCGGCCGCTGAGCGCGGATGAGAACGAAGAGATCATCAAGAGAATCAACGACGCCAAGCCGGATGTGCTCTGGGTGTGCCTGGGGTTGCCCAAACAAGAGCGCTGGATCTTTGCCAACCGCGAGAAGCTTCGCGTCCCCATCGTGATTGCTGCCGGAGCTGCGGCCAAGTTCGTCAGCGGGAGCGTCGCCCCGGCGCCCGCCTGGATCAGGGAGCATGGATTCGAGTGGCTCTGGCGACTGCTCCGCGAACCGCGCCGCTGCTGGCGGCGATCCATGCTGTACGGCCCTCGGTTCGCCCTCTTTGCCATCCTCGAATGGAGTCGCGCTCGCAGGTACGACTAAGGGATCTTCTTCCCCGGTGTCGAGACTTTCAAAGAACATTGCTTATAACGTGGTCGGCCAGGGTTTGTCCCTGGTGGTGAGCTTCGTCGCCGTGCGCTTTGTATTCCGAGCACTGGGCGGCGACGTGCTGGGGCTGATCTATTTTAACCAGTCGGTGAGTGTGGCTCTTATGCTGGCCCTCGAACTGGGGATTTGCAAGACCACAGTTCGCGAGGTTGCTTCGCACCACTCCGACGACCCTGTATATATCCGGCAACTGATCGGCACCGCGACATCCTTCTACTGGTCGGCCTACGTTGCGCTGGCGGGTCTCGCCTGCTTTGTCGCTCCCGTGCTCATACGCCACTGGGTGCATCTCGAGAGTCTCGACCAGGTGTCTGCCACTCGGGTGATGCGCGTCCTGATTCTGGGGACCTTATTGAGCCTGCCGCGAGGTCTCTATGACAGCCTATTGCTGGGACTGGAGCGGATGAGTTATGCCAATGTTCTGCGCGTCGGCAGCGCCGCTGCCCAACAGCTTGGCATCTTTCTGGTCTTGCTGCTTCACGGAAGCCTGTTGAGGGTGGCGTATTGGATTGTCGCCTGTTGCCTGGCCGGGCTGCTGACCTACCTGGTAGTCTGTGCCCGATTCTTTTCCTGGCGTTCCCTGTTGCCCGGTTTCAGTGTCCGTGTGGTGAGGTTAAATTGGGCTTTCTCGGCGCACGTCTTCGCCATCAGTGTGTCCGGATGGTTCCTGGGAGAAACTGACAAGTTTGTTATCAGCCGGCTGTTGCCGCTCGCCGTTATGGGCTCTTATACGGTGGCTAAAGGCGCGGCAGGCCGGTGCTCCATGCTCATGGTGGCCATCAATGAGGCCACCTACCCCCACCTATCAGCGCTGTTCAAGGCCAACAATATCGAGGGCTTTCGCGCCCGATATAAGAAGCTCCAGGAACTGGTTTGCCTGGCCATCCTCCCCGTCTACGCTGCCATACCCTTTCTGTCGCCCCCTATTTTTTCCTTCCTGTTTACACCACGAGCCGCGCGCATGTTGATGCTTCCCGTCGCCATTCTCGCCTTGGGCAATTATATGTACGCAACCGTCACCATCCCAAGCGTCGCCGCGCTCGCCGCCGGCAAGCCCGACATTGTGGCAAGGCTCAATTATTTCGCCGTCTTTATTGTGGTGTTGGGCTACATCGTGTTTATTCCCTTCTTTGGCCTGGCCGGGGCAGGTTTGGGTTGGGCGCTTTATCCTTTGCTTGCCTATGCCTACTTGGTGCCGCGGTGCTGCCGGGAGTGTCTGGGCATATCGGTGAAGGCGTGGCTCGCGCCGGTCGCCAAGGTCTTTGGCCTGGCGGGAGCGACCTACGGACTCGCGTGGTTCATCCTTTGCTCCCGTGATGCGCTGACCCCCGTCCGGCTATACGCTGCCTACCTGCTGGCGACGAGCGCGTTTCTCCTCACGGCTTACCTGACCATGACGGCGGAATTGCGAGGCTCTCTGTGGCGCTTGCCCGCAATGTCGGGTTTGAGGAGGGCGGAGGCAACTGAGGGGGCGGCGCGGAGTGTGGCGGAATCGGCGAGGAAAAATTCGCCCCGCCCGGAGCGCCTGCTCGACGAGGGAATAATATGACCTGGTATCGCCCCATGTCGCGTCGCCCCGAATTGGCGGAGGCGGCGATGAGCGCTGAGTGTCGCCCAACGTGGCCTGCCTTACCGAGGCGCGGCTTCTCGTTCCTATACAGGCGGTTCAACAGCCGGCAACGCTTGATGCTCGGCAAGCTACCTGGACTCTTGCCCTTGTATCGCGCCCTCGCCGGCCGTTGGCTGACAGCCTTGGGTAGCGAAGATGGCACGGTTCCCATCCGGCTGGACCGATTTGTGTTTTATATCGACGCGCAGGAGTTTGGAAACGGATGGATGTTTGATTCCTACGAGCCGGCCACGACCTTCGTATTTGAGCGCATAGTAGCCGCTGGAAACGTGGTTGCTGATGTGGGGGCGCATTGGGGCTACTTCACACTCCTGGCGGCGACGCTGTGCGGTGAGACCGGAAGGGTTATCGCCTTCGAGCCGTATCCCAGGAATGTTTCAATTCTGACCAAAAACGTGCATGCCAGCCGGCTGGGCAATATCGACATCGTGCCGGGGGCGGTTTCGGACCGGGAGGGCTTCGCCGACCTCTTTTTGAGCCACGACACGAGTGGGAACAGCCTGATCTCAGTGCCGCCGGGCGCCAAGCTCCCGCCTGGCCAGTGCGATTTTCTCGCCGTCCGGACTTTAGCCTTGGATGACTTTTTTGCCTCGGCCCGCTGCACGCCGAAATTAGTGAAGATCGACATTGAAGGAAACGAGCTTGCCGCCCTGGACGGGATGAGAGAGCTGCTCAGGAAAACTCGAGACCTGGCGTTGATCGTGGAGTTAAACCCGTTCTATTTCCCGGGGGCACGCGGCGAAGCGTTTTTGCGGAGGCTTTCAGACGAGGGCTTCGCGGTGGCGCTCGTTGACGATGCGAAATTTCAGCTCGAGACAGGCCCGGCCGGCCCGGTCGTTCAGAGTGCGCTCGCGAAAGGCTACACGATCAACCTGCTTTGCACGCGGGATGGCGCAATCGATAAGCTGCTTGCGCCGCAGGGCGACCTCGGCGCGCCGCAGCGTCCTAGTCCGAGAATTGTGCGGCTGTGAAAGTCCTGCTGGTTGCGACAGGTATTGCTCCTACCATGGGGGGAGCAGGCCATTATCAACGGCAGATATTGCCTCCGCTCGTCACTTCCCTGCTCGCCAAGGGATGCGAGGTCACCGTCCTGTTGAGCCGAAACGGGCAGGCGCCTCACCCTGACGCTCGGGCGAGAATACTGCGGCTGCCAGTTTCGAGAAACCCGGGCATTCTCCGAATCCTCGCGGAGCATCTCTATATCCCCGCTTTAGGACGTCGTACAGACGTGATCGTGTCCCTGGATTATCTGCTGCCGCTCTTGCCGGTTGGAGCGCAGCGGACGGTGGTGACCGTGCACGATGTGTTGCCGCTGCAACAGAAGCCGGCAGGGTATCCCATCGAGGCAAACTCCGTGAGGCATTATTACTACTGCCTCGCCATCGAGCACGCCATCAAAGCTGCGGAGCTTGTGATCACGGATTCCCAATTCATCGCCTCGCAAATCGGCGGCTTGTTGCCGGCGACAGCGGAGCGGATATCGGTGATTCCTCTGGGCATCGATCACGAACGTTTTCGTCCGACTCGGGCCCGCGAGGAGATCCGGAGGGTGCGCGAGACCTATGGACTTCCAGAGCAGTTCTACTTGTTCGTGGGGCGCCTCTGCTTGAACAAGAATTTACGCCTAATCGCGGAGGCGTATGCCTCTCGAAGCGTGTCTCATCGGTGGATGCTCCCGGTCGTGGTAGTGGGCGCCAAGCGGAACGGGAACGAGGGGAATCCCACGCTCGAGCGCATTGAACGCCTGGGCGTGGGAAGATACTTTCATTTTGCCGGGTACTTGCCCGATGCCGATCTTCCGGCCGTTTATGCCGCGGCCAGGGCGTTGATCCATCCCGCGTGGCACGAAGGCTTCGGGTTCCCACCCCTCGAGGCCATGGCCTGCGGCACACCTGTGGTTGCCGCGAACCGAACCGCCATCCCTGAGGTGGTGGGCGATGCGGCGCTGCTGGTGGATCCCGGCAGCGGAGATTCGCTGGCGCAAGCTCTAGAACGAGTCAATGACCAGGATACGCGGAGTCAACTGATTGAACGAGGGATCGAGCGCGCAGCGCAATATTCCTGGCATCGGACGGCGGAGATGACGGCGGCAGTGGCCTGTGGACAGTCCCGCAATGGTTCGGCTGCTTAATGACGCAATCCGAGGTTTGACCCGCAACCAGGGCTTAGTCGGCATGGCGCGGGCTTTTCACATCGCGGATGCGCTCAAACGCTGCGAGTACCAGCTCCGAGGCCCCTGCGATGGGGTGGTTCGTCACGTCATCGCGGGGGTGGAAGTTGCGCTGGCTGCGCCAGATGCGACTGCGTTTCGCACCCTCGAGTGTTGCTACGAGGGCGAACTGGATTTCCTCGAAGCGCTGGAAAAGAAGCTCCGGTCAGGCGGCGTTTATTACGACGTTGGAAGCAACGTCGGGTGCGTCTTGATACCCGTGGCCAAAATCGTTGGGGAGCGTGGGCAAGCGGTCGGCTTCGAGCCTCAGCCGGCAAATCATGAACAGTTGATAAAGAATGTGGCGCTCAACGGCCTGGGGAACGTGAAGGTATTCCAGGTGGCGCTGGGCGATGGCAAGGGCGAGACTCCCATTTATGGGACGGGGCCAACCGCAACCATCGTGCCTCGCGCGGCAGCCTGGCATGGGAACTTGCCCGTGGCGGCCATTCCAGCAATGCGCGGCGACGACTTGCGGGAGGAGAGGGGACTACCCATTCCCAAGGCTGTCAAGGTGGACGTGGAGGGCGCGGAGTTCGAAGTGCTGACGGGCCTCGAGAAAACCCTCTCCAGTCCTCGTTGCGAGCTGCTCTGTCTCGAGATTCATCCCTGTCTTGTGCCTGCCGAGGTTTCGACTGATATGGTGTTTTCACTCGTGCGTTCATTGGGTTTCAATCGGGCGGAGACTCGAGCCCGGGGAAGCGAAATCCATCTGGTTGCGGAGAAGGTGCAGGCTCAGTTAGCATGCGGACTCGCGTAGCGGTCATGCACCCCCAGCTCCGGCAGGGCGGCTCAGAGACGGGGGCGCTGTGGACTGCCGAGGCGCTGAAGCGGGACTACGACGTGGCCCTCATCACGGGTGGCCGGGCCGACTTGGCGCGGCTCAACCAGTACTACGGCACGAACCTGCGCGCGGGTGAAGTTACGATCCATGAGGTGCGGATGCCCCTGGGGCTCGAGCGCAGCTCCAAGTTCGCGGGGCTGCGCGGAGCGCTGTTCGCGCGCGCCTGCCGAGGCTTGGCGCCGCGCTTTGATGTCGCCACCTGGCACTACAATCCCTGCGACCTTGGTGTGCCACTCATCCAGTTTGTGGCGGACTTCTCCTTTGCCCCCGAGCTCCAGCGGGCGATCCATCCCAGCATCACCACGACGCGGCGCTGGTGGTACGGCGATTCGATCCTGCGCAGGGTCTACCTGGGCCTTTGCCATAGGCTCGACCCTGCCCGCGCCGAGAACTGGCGCAGAAACATCACGGTGGCGAATTCAAAGTGGACGGCTGGCGTTTTGGAAAGGGAATTTGGTTTGGTTGCCCGCGGCGTCCTGTTCCCTCCCGTAGCGGGCGGCTTTCCTGCGGTCCCTTGGGATGAGAGGGAGAACGGCTTTGTGTGCGTAGGGCGAGTGGTGCCGGAAAAGCGCATGGACGCGGTGATCGGCGTTGTGCGCCAGGTGCGAGAGCGAGGCTTTGCTGTCCACCTCCACATCCTCGGCCGTCTCGACGGCTCCCCATTCGCAAAGAAGGTGCAAGCCCTGGCCTCACGGCATCGGGATTGGGTGTTTCTCGAGGGCCGCGTGGTGGGGCAAGCAAAGCGCGACTTGATGGCGCGGCACAAGTTCGGCATCAATGGTTGCGAGGGTGAGGCATTCGGGATCGCTGTGGCCGAGCTCGTTAAAGCGGGCTGCATCACCTTCGTGCCTAACGGAGGCGGGCAAATCGAGATCGTCGATCATGCGTCACTGACCTTCGGAAATCAGATTGAAGGCGTGCAGAAAATCGTCTGCGCACTGGAAAACCGCGCCCTGCAACAAGCGCTTCGAGCGCACCTGCGCGAACGAAGCCGCGAGCTTTCCACGGAGCGCTTCCAGGAGACCGTCCGGAGCCTGGTGAGGGAGTTCGTTGCCACCAGGGGTTGCAACAGCCGGCTGGCTCGGCAAGCCTCGGCGGCTTGAGCACCGAAACTATGCGGATTCTGATGCTTTCGCCCTATCTTCCCTGGCCGCTCGACGGAGGCCCTCCGGTTCGCATTTATTACGTGTTGAGGGAGTTGGCGAAGCGGGGACATGAGATCGTGCTGCTGGCCGGCCATGAGGGTCCGCCCCTGCCGGCTTCGCACCCCGTCGTTTCGCTTTGCCATGAGGTTCTCACCTATCAGCCGCCCTCCAGTGCCCGGCCCGGCTCCCCCTTGCTCTCGGCCTTACGTTCGCTCGCCTCGCCCCTGCCCTATGTGGCCGCAAAGTTCGGCGCCCGCCACATTCGCGATAGCATTCGGCGCGCTGCGGAAAAGCATGCGATTGACCTGGTCTGGGCGAACTTCGCATTTATGGCCTACGCGGTTCCGCCGGAGCTTTATCGAAGCGTCCCGGTGGTCTTGGACGAGCACGAATCGGAAGGGCTGCTGTGGCGGCAGTATTGGCGGCAGGGAAGCCTGGCCAAGCGAGCCTTCGCGGCCCTGAACCTGATTAAACTTCCGGCCTTCCAGAAGAGAATAATGGCCCATGTGGCGGTCGTGCTCAGCAATTCCGAGCGCGAAGCGAGCTTTACGCGAGAGTACGCGCCGCCCGGCGTCCGCATTTGGCCCGTACCGAATGGGGTGGACACGGAGCGCTTTGTTCCCGCTCCGGTAGGAAACAAAAAGAACTCCATTCTGCTTTGCAGCGGCTTGGCTGTTTACCGGAACCGCGCTGCCGCCCAGTGGTTTGCTCGCCGCATGTTCCCCCGAATTCGCGGCGAAGTGCCGGACGCGGAGTTCTGGATCGTGGGAAGCCACCCCACCCGCGAAATCCGGCGACTCGAGCAATGCCCGGGAATTCACGTTACAGGCACAGTAGAAGATGTTCGCCCTTACTATGCCATGGCCAGCGTGGCGGTTGCGCCCTACCGGTATGGCGAGGGAACGAAAATCAAGGTTGTGGAAGCGATGGCCTGCGGGCTGCCGATGGTTTCTACAGCAACTGGCTGCCAGGGCCTCGAGGTGATCGATGGCCGGCACCTCATGATCGCTGCGAACGAGACGGACTTCAGCCGGCGGGTGGTCGAGTTGCTGCGCGACCGCGAGCGAGCACGTAGTCTGGGTGAGGCAGCGCGAGCCCTGGCGGTGGAGAAGTATTCGTGGCAAAGGCTCATCTCAGAGGTGGAGGCGAAGCTGATGGATTTAGTGTATCCCCCCAGGGAGAAGACATGCCGCCTCGTCGCCCGCGAGCGCGCATTATTAGCGGGATGAGGGATGAATTCGCGCTTGTTGATCTGCGCTTACGCGTGTGTGGTTGACCCGGCGGCGAGCTTTCCAGGTGGCGGTGATCTTATGGCCTGGAACCTGGTCAAGCGCTTGGCGCACGTGCATCGGTTGTGGGTCCTGACCGCCAGCCAAAATCGTGGCGCTCTCGAAGCGGCCCTCGAGAACGAGCCGCTGCCCTCCGTGGAGTTCCATTACGTAGGACTCCCGGGCTGGCTGCGGCCGCTTCTGCGCGCCCAGATCGGTCTCCAACTTTACGCCTACCTGTGGCAATGGAAGGCCTATTTTGCCGCCCAACGACTGCACCGGCGTATGCGATTCGGCCTTTTTCACCATCTCACCTATGAAAACGACTGGATGGCCAGCATCATCGGAGCCCTGCTGCCTGTTCCTTACGTGCGCGGGCCAGGTGGCGGCGCTCACCGCATTCCGAAGACGTTTCTCGAGGGTTTTCGCTGGCCGAGCCGTCTGGCGGAAATGCGGCGTTCATTCGGACAGTGGGTGTTTCGGCACGATCCTTTTTTTGTTTTGGGCCAGCGCCGGGCTCGCTTGATCTTGGCCTGTAACCGCGAGGCGGTGGAGGGAGTGCCGGCCCCGTGGCGCCACAAAGTGCGATTGCTTTCAATCAACGGTATTTCGGCTCACGAACTTACACCCCCGCGGGAAAAGACGCGAAGCGCGAAGTTTGCCGTACTGTCCGCCGGCCGTTTGGTTCCGCTCAAGGGATTCGACCTGGCCTTGCGTGCTTTCGCCATTTTTGCAGAGAAACACCTGGAGGCGGAGTTCGTGATTGTGGGTGACGGCCCGGAGCGGAATCGGCTCGAGAGCGTGGCGCGCGAGTTGGGCATCGAGAAGCAAGTGCGCTTTGAAAGCTGGATGCCGCGCGAGCGACTGCTGGCAAAGATGCGCTCCTGCGACGTTTTTCTCTTTGCGAGCTTGCGCGACGGCGGCGGCCTTGTAGTGGTGGAGGCGATGGCTGCCGGCAAGCCCGTCGTCTGCTTCGATTTGGGCGGCCCCGGGCTGCACGTCAATGACCAGTGCGGATGCAAGATTGCGGTGCGGAATTCCGATCAAGCCTTGCGCGATATGGCCGCAGCGCTCGAGAAGCTGGCAGGCGATCGCAACTTGTGCGCCCAAATGGGTCGGGCTGCCTTTGAACGAGCCCGCCAAATCTATGATTGGGACCGCGTCGCCGACTGTGTCCTCGGGTTCTACCAAATGGCCCTGGGCGACCTGTAGGGAGACAGCTTGCCGTCCCCTGTGAATTGGCAAACAAAATCGATATGGGCAACTCATCCCAGTATCTGCACGCTACGGTGAGAAGCTTCACTCGGCCGCGCGCTCCTTTCTCTGCAGCTCTAGGCCTCGAGAGGGTGACGCCAGGCCGGCGACAGCGGGAACCGCGGGAACTGCTGCTGACCTCGACGCTCTGCCTTTTGGTTTGGTCCGGATATAACACCGCGATATATGCTTGCATGGACCCGCTTTTCCCGAGGAGCATGCTTAACTTCGTCCACGGCGCGCGGGCTTTCTTCCCGATCCTCGCGGGCATAATCGGCGCCGCACAACTCGCCCAGCGCCGGTCACTCCCCAATTGGCTGGCATCCGGCCCCTTGCTCCTTCTGTTGCTGTACGCAGGGATTGGGTTGGTTTCCTCCCTGTCTGTTTCGCCCGAGCCGCTCGGCGCGACTTACTGGGCGTTCCAATACATCTCGGTGATCATTGTGGTGATGGCGGTTGCCTCTGGGGCTGAGCCGGAGGCGCACCTGGCGCGCTATATTTCTGTCAACTGGGCTTGCTGCGCGGCCATTTGCATCGCTTTGCTTGCTGGTGTCCCACTGCTCGGCAGGGGGGCCATGAGTCAGACCGCGGGCAGCCCATTGGGCGTAATGGCCTATGGCAGAGTCCAAGAGGAAGTGATGGGGATGACAGGAACGAGGAGCACCGGCTTTGGCAGGTTTGCGGGTGTCGTTATTCTGGTGGGCCTCGCGAAGCTTTTGCACGATCGAAAGAACAAGAAAACGCTATTCATCTGGACACCCCTCACCTTGGCCGCGGGACTCGCGTTGTTGCTATCCCAGGCTCGAACCTCTTGGGTGTCCGTGGTGGTCGCTGGCTTGGTGCTCCTGGCGCGCGCCCCCACTCGGTGGCGAGTTCCAATGATCATGATCGCCTTCCTTGCGCTCCCGCTCGTATTCTTCTCTGGTTTCGGGCACGCCTTTATGCTCTATCTGATGCGTGCGCGGGGATTTGACCCGACCCTTACGGGCCGTACGTTGACTTGGGCGCAGGGGTGGCAGGTATTACAGCAATCACCCTGGATCGGACTTGGCTTTTGGGGAGATCGCATCTTCGTCCACGGCTCCAACATGCAGAGCACGCTCTTCGACGCCCTCATTCAGACCGGCTTCTTGGGGATAATCCCGTTTCTGACCGCTCTCGTGTGGGCTTGGATCGGTATTCTCCGTTTCTACTCCACCAAGCCCGTTGGAGAAGCCGCTTCACTGCCCGGCGAGCTCCTTGCGGTGATGACCTTCTTCACCGTTTACTCCATCACAGAAATAAGTTGTAGCTTTTACTCAGTGGGCTGGATGGCAATGGCGCCCCTCTTCGCCCACGTGCAACTGCGTGTCTCTCAAAACGCCAGGAAGTGTCAGTTCATATGTATACCGTTCGACCCCCTCCGCCCTCCCACGCGCGAACGTCCGCGCTCCCTCCTTCCTATCTGAGACCAATTCAAATCAGGACACCTCGACTGTAGTGGTGCAGTTTGTTGTAGAGGCGGCTTTACGCCGCAATTGGCGAGGTAAACTCGCCGCTACAACTTCAAACTGAGGCACTACCCACCTCGAGAATATTCTTGACATCGGAGGTCGCCTCCGTGATGCTTGCCCGCTTGCCGAGTTATATCCAGCGGGTGGGAGGAAACATGCGCTCGAAACTCCTCGTGGTGGCGGCGGTGCTGGCCGGCGCTCTGGCCCTCGACGCTCAAACCCGGCCGAACGATCTGAAACCTGTTCTGGGGCAGGAAATCCAGCCTGTGCCAGTTGTGGCCTTCCAGTTGAGTCAATACCTGGAGGCGCGAATTCCCAAGCTGCCCTCTCCGGCCTCGGCCGAACAGTGGACTGCTGAGGAAAGACGCTGGCGAGAGCATATCCTGAATGATATCGCCTTTCACGGCTGGCCTCGCGAATGGGTTGATGCGGCGCCGAAGTTTGAGGACCTCGGAGTGGTCGAAACCGGGCAGGGCTATCGCTGGCACAAGCTTCGCTACGAAATCGTGCCCGGGTTCCACTCCACCGCGATTCTGTTCGAGCCGGAACATATCGCGGGAAAGGCGCCTGCCATCGTGAACGTGAATGGACACGACCCGCTGGGGAACGCTGCCGAGTACAAGCAGAAGCGCTGCATCAATTTTGCCAAGCGCGGCATCGTGGCCCTGAGCCTGGAATGGATGGGTTGCGGCGAGCTTCACCAGCCGGAGAATGCGCACGACTTCGGCGCGCACCTCGATCTGGTGGGTGCGAATGCATTGGGCCTCTTCTATTTGGCGATGCGTCGCGGGGTGGATTATCTTGCCTCGCTCCCGCAGGTGGACCGTGCCCGGCTCGGCGTCACGGGGCTCTCCGGAGGCGGCTGGCAAACCATAGTCTTGGGCGCGCTCGACGAGAGAATCAAGGTGGCGGTCGAGGTGGCGGGCTTCGGCTCTCTCGAATCGAACCTCACCCATCCGGTGG
>Ga0326728_10007838_pt1 | contig 26997 bp, 23 predicted proteins | sample MB3enrmetagenome_FD_207602 | JGI IMG/M metagenome (GOLD analysis project Ga0326728, IMG submission 207602) | Lab enriched peat soil microbial communities from McLean, Ithaca, NY, United States - MB31MN | ecosystem: Environmental > Terrestrial > Soil > Wetlands > Peat | place: USA: New York...
GGGAATCGGCCGGAAGACTTGGGTTACGTTTCCGAGTGCCTGGATCGGATGCCCAACATGCACGTCGAAATGGCCGCGCGGCTCAACGAACTCGGCCGGCAGCCACGCCAGGCGCGCAAGTTCTTCGAAAAGTACCAGGACCGTATCATGATGGGAACAGACGCATCCCCACATAACACCGAGATTCCGCAGCAGCTCTTCTGCGATGAGTTGTATGAAATCTACTACCGCTTCCTGGAGACGAAAGACGAGTATTTCGACTATGCACCGGCGCCGGTTCCTCCTCAGGGACGGTGGAGAATCTCCGGCCTGGGCCTGCCGGACGAAATCCTCCGCAAAGTCTATTACGCCAATGCCGCGCGCCTGCTGAACTTGGGTTCCTTCTTGTCGCAGAGGCGCGGAGGCGCAGAGACCTGAAAGCTCTTCATCATAACAACGGCGGTTGAAGCTTTATCACAACAATCACGACGGCACCTTCACCGACGTGAGCGACACCTCAGGTGTCGGCAAGCCGGAAGCTAAAGTTGGACAGGTGAATTCGGGCACAACCTGCCCTTGCCCCTTCAGCGCTCGCGAACGCTGGTATAGACCAAACCTCTCCCCATGATTGGATTGCTGACTCTGGTTTAGGACCGGACCCGTATGGATGATTGTCTCTTCATGGGGTATCCAACCGTCTGCCCGAAGAGCACACGCTGATCCTTATGCAAGTTGTGCTTCATAGAAAGTTCTGACTTGTCGCAGTTGTGGAACCATGCCGCCAGACCCACGGATGCGGCGAATGGATAGATCTTCCGGAGTGGGCTACATTTGTCTTACTTCGGCAAGATTTGAAGAGATTTTGACAACAAACCGCATGCTGATTCCGCCTTCGTAACGAAGAATTGTCTGAGTTTGCCCGAGCAGGTTTGGAGATGCACCAAGTCAGGGCAAAGAGGTAATGGCTCTTTCAATCCTTAACCTTCCCGTAACATTGAGCGGCTTTTCCACAGGTTATCAACAATACTGTGGAAAATGACCTTGCTGAGAGAGGTGATAGATGTCAGACGCGAGCGACAGGAGTACACGCGTACAAGGTGACCGCTGATAGCATGGCCCCCACCCTAAAGAAGGGTGACAGGTTCATGGTTGACATGCGGGACTACAACAGCCATGCTCCGAGGAGAGGCGATGTGGTGGTCATCGCGACCCCTCCAATGCGAACCCTGATGGTTAAGAGAGTGGTGGCAGTGGCAGGAGACGTCATCAACCCTTCTGTGGCTCAATTTGGCTGGTGAGGTATATTTCCCGTGATGGGCGAAATCTTCTCGGGTACGCTGACGTCCACTTGCGAAGTGGCCCCACTATGCGGCCACGGCGTAGCCTGAGGCGCGGGCGGCTTCCACTGCGTCGTGACGGCTGTCTGCCTCCACCAGCCTCATGATACGGTGAATATGGTTCTTGATCGTAAACTCCGAGAGATTCAACTGCCAAGCGATCTCTTTGTTTGTCAAGCCCTTTGCGACGAGGGAAATAAGCTGCTGTTGGCGTATCGTAAGACCGTGCACGGATTCCTGCTTAATCTGAGCCGGCGTCTCAATCGCAGCCTGGGCCACAAAGCGAAAGAGTGCAAGGCACAACCGAGGCGGGCACACAGCTTCCCCACGGGCTACAGCGCGGACGGCGGAAACAACGTCGCTTGCTGAGGCATCATTCAGCAGGTAACCCGAAACCCGAGAGCGAACCGCTGCAAAGAATTGCTCTTCGTCGTCTTGCATATCCATCAACACCACACCTACCGTGCCAGTCGCCTGAACTCGATTGAGGAGACGAGGGCTGAGGAGCAACGCAGTGTGTAGATCGTCCAGGACGACGATGTCGCACTGGGAACCAAGGACCTCATCGACCGCTTCAGTCGAGCAGCCCTGCCCAACCACGCGCAAATCAGACCGTTTGCGAAACAGACGAACCAGCGTCTCACGAACGAGGCGGTTCTCGATTAGCAGAAACACTTGCGTCGGACTATCGGCCAGCCTTTTTATCGACTCCGTCATTTTCCAAACCCCCCGAGATCCCTGCTGCAGAAAGCCCCACGCGATCCCCTTGGGTCGTCAATTTCTGGGAAAGGAGGGCTTTCGACCCCTGGGTGAGTCCTGATACCCGGACGAGCCGAGGTTCAGAGCCGGGTACATTATAAACCCCTTGTCAAGAAGAAAGTCAACATATGGTATATCGATCACATGGCCACACAATAGGTAGCCCGCCCAAATAGCATGGCGTAGCTGATCATTGCGGGGCGCGAAAGCACTTTGCTGAACTGGATCAGGTCGGCGCCGAGAACGCCGGGCAGCATGAGCTAGATTGAGCCCTCGGGCGGCAAAGCGGTGGTCACAATCTCCCAATGCCGTCAAACAGTTTTTTAAACTGTACATTACCTCCTTTTACAACTCAGCGCATGTATTTACTCCATGTCGGCACACGCTGCAATAGCACTATAGTACCGGTCGACAGCAACGGAGGCCCTCGAGTGGGGACGTGTGCCGCACTTGGTGCTCCGTGCCAGGGTTCAGACATGTGTGCTGACAGGGTCGTCCTGCGGTTCGAAAGCAGCGTGAAACGGCAAGGCGGGCGTTGTGGAGATGTGGGAACAAGCACAGACGGAGACCGTTTTGGGTGCGGGTGGTAGGGCGCCTTGCGATCCTGCGTGCTTTCCGGCCTGGTTCGGCGGAGGTGGGGGTGCATAGGTGCGAAGCCGATGTGCTCGATCCCGAATCATGGCGCGTTGGGTACCCTCGAGATAGGTTCGGGTCCGAATGGCATAGCAAGTTCCTCTCCATTCCAGGTATCAATTTCGGACTAATTTCGGACTAATTCTGTCGTTAGATCTATCTTCGTCCCCCCGTAGTCCATTTTTGAACCTCTTTTGAACCTTCCCCGCATGCCGAGTCTGGCCTGATACTACGCTCCTTGGAGAGTGTCATGGAAAAGTCTATTCGGGTTTTAGTAGCAAACGGTCCCCGCCTCATGCGCGAGTTGATTCTCACTACGTTCTCTGATCAGCCCGACATTGAGATTGTAGGCGAGGTTCCGGGTGAGGCCGACATCCTCGAGGGAGTGGAAAAGACAAGCCCGGATTTCGTCGTCCTTGCCCAACACACTTTGGGGGAGCGGCCTGACGTCTGCGACATCGTGCTCGGACGACGCCCAGACACACGAATTATTGCGATCGCGCCACACCATAACTATTTGGTTTACTATTGGGCATCACCTGACATTCATTCCCGCCACATCGAGGCCTCGGAAGAATCCCTCCTTGAGATCCTTCGAACCAAGCCATCCCGGGGGGTAGCCTGACATGAGTTTTCCCGGCCCAGCAAGGAGCAAGAAGATGTTGCGCAACCAAAACCTGGCTCTAGGGAGCCGCTCCATTTGCACGGTTTCTTTTCCTCCCGGTGCGCTTGCGCTCACCCGGCGGATCGTCACTGGAGCGCTTGTCACCTTCCTGGTTGCAGTCTTAGCCGCGTCAGCCGCCACTCCGCAGAAGCAGGGGCAGGCCTCTGAGCAACCGGAGCGCGAAAGGGCCTCCGACTGGGCTACGGATAACCTTGACCAAGTGTCGGCCTCGGTTGCGCAGATCCGGGACGTGCTGACCAAAGATCCTGGCCTCATGGTGGAGCTAAAACGCCTATTGGCTAAACAGGCCACCGAGAAGGGGCAAATCGTTACAGAACGGGATATGGCGGATTCGGCCATCCTGGATCGGCTGGAGAACGATTCGCGCTTCCGCGCCCTCGCCACCCGCTTGCTGCAGCGCTACGGCTACCTGACGCCCCAGATCAATACAGAATCGCCCGAGGGGGAAGAGCTCGACTTAGTCCGGAAAGCTCGTGCGGCCCGTATTGCCCGCGCGGCGACTGACCTGGGACCTGAATCGGGACCTTCTGTGGCGCCGTCTTCTCCAATACAGGTACAGACGAGCCAACCGACACCGCTCCCCAACCCTGTTCCGCCCGTGCAGCCGGGGACGGAAACACTTCCCCCAGACCTTCAGCGCCCTGACCTCAGTGCTCCGTCGCTGCTCACGGCCAGTGCCGTTTCCTCGACAGTGCCGGCAAAGGCGAACCCGCAGCTTGGTTTACTTCGGTCCGAAGACATCACCGATGTTACGGGCGGGATGGCTGCTGTTCTCCCGGAATTCCCCGCGAGGGAGTCCCACCGTGTTCTATCGCCGAGCGAGCCGAAGGCAAGTGGGAACCCGGAGCCCGTCGCGATGGTGAAATTGGTCAACCCCTACGCCGATGTGCCCTCGCTCTACGATCTTTACGTGCAAGCCGCGCCGCGCACGGGGCGTCTTGAGCGCTTTGGTATGGAGGTGTTTCGCCGGCCTCCCGAGAGCACCGGGATTCCAATGGACCTTCCCGCCGGCCCGGAGTACGTCCTCGGGCCGGGGGACGGATTGACTATTGATCTTTGGGGCGGCGTTTCGCAACGGCTGTTCCGTACCGTCGACCGCGAAGGCCGCCTCTCGTTGCCCGAGGCGGGTCCGCTCCTGGTGAGCGGCAGAACGCTGGGTGAAGTGCAGGAGGTCGTGCAGCGCATCCTGCGTACGCAGTACCGGGACGTATCCGCTGACATTTCGCTCGGGCGCCTGCGCACGGTGCGCGTCTACGTGGTTGGCGAGGTGGCCTCACCGGGCGCCTACGACATCAGCTCACTTTCGACGCCGCTCAACGCGCTGTTTGCTGCCGGAGGCGTCACCGCGCGCGGCTCGCTCCGCCTGCTGCGCCACTCACGTGGTCGGCTGCTTGTCGAAGAGGTGGACGTTTACGACCTGCTGCTCCATGGCATTCGCGGTGACTTAAAAAATCTCGAGAACGGCGACACACTGCTCGTGCCCCCCATTGGCCCGCAGGTGACCGTGGACGGCATGGTGCGCCGCCCAGCGGTTTACGAACTGCGCGGCGACACGAATCTCGCCGAGGCCCTCGACTTGGCGGGTGGCGTCCTTCCCGCAGCGGCACTGCGCCATATTGAAGTTCAACGGCTCGAAGCGCACGAGAAGCGCACTATGCTGAGCGTCAACCTTGACGTCACCAGCGATCCCCAAGCCGTTCGCCGCCAGCTCGCCACGTTTGGGGTGCGCGATGGCGACGAAGTGCACATCTTCCCGATTGCTCCTTACAATACCGCTGAGGTTTACCTCCAAGGTCATGTCCTGCGGCCCGGGCGCTATGCCTACACTCCGGACATGCGGATCCCCGACCTTATCGCCTCTTACCAAGACCTTCTGCCAGAGCCGGCCAAGCATTATGCCGAAATCATTCGTCTCCGCCAGCCCGACTGGCGGCCGGTGGTGGAAAGCTTTGACCTTGAGGCGGCGCTCGCGAATCCCTCGGCGTCACCGAAGCTCGAACCGCTCGACACCGTGCGCATCTTCGGCCGGTACGATCTGGAGGCCGCCCCAGTGATGTGGCTCTCCGGGGAGGTGCGCACCCCGGGGCAGTACAGCACCACGGGCCAGATGCATTTGCGTGATGCGATCTATCAGGCCGGAGGGTTACTCCCGGATGCGGCGCTGGATTCGGCGCAACTGTTCCGCACCCAGCCGGACGGCTCGGTGAGAATCCTGGACGTGAATCTTGCTGCGGCGCTCGACGCCGACCCGCTTGAGAACGTCCTCGTACAGCCGCGCGACCGCATCATCGTACATCGCAGCCTCTACCGGGTGGACCCACCGAGTGTGTACGTCGAGGGGGAAGTGGTCAACCCAGGCCGATACCCGCTCGCTGCGAACATGCACATTGGGGATTTGCTACGCGCCGCGGGAGGTCCGAAGCGGAGTGCCGACCTGAAGGATGCCGACCTGACGCGGTATCAAGCCGTGAGCGGGGCCACACCCTCTGGTGAGCACGAAAGCGTCGATCTAACCGCGGTCTTCCAAGACGCGAGCCGCAACCTTCCCCTCAAGGACGGCGACGTTCTCAGCGTGCCGCAACTGCCCGGGTGGAACGATCTGGGTGCGTCCATTTCCCTGAAGGGCGAGGTCAGAAACCCCGGCGTCTACGGCATCCGGCCCGGCGAGCATTTGAGCTCCGTTTTGAAGCGCGGCGGAGGATTGCTCCCCACCGCGTACCCCCAGGGCATCATTTTTACGCGCAATTCGGTCCGTGAACTCCAGGAAAGGAGCCGCCAGGAACTTATCCAGCGCCTCGAGCAGGCAACCCCGCTGGTAAGGACAGCCGTATCGACCACGGGAACGGAAGAAGCCGCGCTCCAGCAGGAGGCCATGCAGCAGCGCGAGCGCGCCATTGAGGCGTTGCGGCGGGCGCCTGTTACCGGGCGACTGGTGATTCGCCTTCAGACGGGCCTGAAGGGATTGGAACACTCAGCGCAGGACATCGAACTGCGCAACGGCGACGCGATTGAGATTCCTAAGCAGCCGGGATTCGTCCTCGTGGTCGGCCAAGTCTACAACACCAATGCCATCACCTACACGCCGGGCAAGAATGCCGGCTGGTATCTCTCCCAAGGCGGGGGCGCGACGCGCCTGGCGGACAAGGGCGCCATCTTCATTCTCCGCGCGGATGGAGAAGTCGTAAGCCGCAACGGGCGTGAGTGGTGGTCCGGCAATGTGCTCTCCGTAGCGGTTCATCCTGGCGACACCGTTGTCGTCCCGGAGCGGCCGGTGCTCGGCAGCACCCGCTGGAAAAACATCATAGCGCTAGCACAGATTGCGGAGGTAGGCGCCATTACGGCGGCGATCGTTCCATGAGAGGGAAGACGCGGCCAAGCCGCAGCAATGTTCTCGCCGCGACGCTGGCGATAGGTCTCCTTGCAGTCTCGCCGGCACGCGGGCAGGAGACGACGTCGAAGGATGCGCCCGTTCAGGCAGACAGCGCGACAAGCCGGACCGACCCGCGCTCAACTCTGTCCGAATTAGCGATTCGTTCGAGTGCCCAGTGCGGCTCTGCCGCCCCGTCGTGCGGAAAGCCTTCGGCTTTCCGGCCAGTGCCGGACGCTTCCTCCTCCTCCGTGCCGCCTGGAAGGCTCAGCCTTCCAGGCGGCACGGAGGAGGTTTTTCAGGACGCACGCTCTCCGGAAAGGCAGAGCCTTTCCGCACAACAGGCGGCGGAGCCGGAGGGCCCCGACTACGGGATCGAGCCTAATGTGGAGAAGCCCGAGCGGCATTCGTCCCAGGACGTGGACAACGCCAAACAATGGATCAAGCGCTTTGCGGGAGACGAGCGCGATCTCTGGACGAGTCCGGGTCGAATGCGCTCTAACGACACAAATTGGCTGTTGATGCTCGGAGGGGCTGCCGCAAGCTTAATGGTTGCAGACCACTCCATTATGCAAAACAACACCCTTTCGGCGGTTAATACGAGGAGGAGCGTCGATTTCTCCAACTACGGTGTGGCGGCGCTTGCTGGTGTGGGGGGCGCACTCTACCTGTGGGGGAAAAAGACGGGAGACGATCACGAACAGGAAACGGGCCTCTTAAGCGGAGAATCGGCGCTAAACGCTCTTGCGGCCAGCATGGTCCTCCAAAGCCTCTTCGGCCGCGAGCGTCCTGGCGTAGATGGCGCGCAAGGAAAGTTTCTCAGGGGCGGCACGTCGTTCCCCTCGGATCATTCTGCGGTTGCTTGGTCCATTGCCAGCATGATCGCGCATCAGTATCCCGGCCCACTGACGAAGCTATTTGCTTACGGACTTGCCGGCGCCGTAAGCGTCTCACGCGTTACAGGAAATGAACACTTCCCATCTGACGTGCTCGTAGGCGGGGCACTAGGATGGCTGACCGCACGGGAAATGTACAACAAACATCACGACCCGAATCTGGGGGGAGAAGCCTGGGCCGGCCCGTCCGGAAATGACAGTGGGGAGGAATCCCAGAAACCTCAGAACCTGGCCTCACCCTATGTCCCACTCGACAGTTGGATCTATCCGGACCTGGAGAGATTGGCGGCGCTGGGTTACATCCACACGGAATTCCTGAGCATGCGGCCTTGGACAAGGACCGAGTGCGCCCGTTTGGTCGAAGAAGCGGGTGAAACGATTCGAGAACAGGAATCCAAAACCACGGAAGCGAGCAGCATTTACGAGGCCCTCGCGCGGGAATTCTCTCCCGATCTTGATCCCCCTGAACCGGGCCATAGCCTGCAAGTGGAGTCCCTCTACACGCGCCTCCTGGGTATTTCCGGCCAGCCCCTCAATGACAGCTACCATTTCGGTCAAACCCTCATTAACGATTTCGGACGCCCTTACGCCGAGGGGTTTGATCCGGTGACAGGATTTTCGGGCTGGGCCAACTGGGGACGCTTCGCTCTCTACGCGCGTGGCGAGTACCAACACTCGCCCTCGGCGCCCGGTTATTCCCAGGGCGTCCAGGATTTAATCGCTCAGATCGACGGTACGCCTGTGCAGTTGGCCCACCCTGTGCCGGAGATAAACCAGTTCACTCTCCTGGACACCTATGCCCTCACCAAGATTGCGAATTGGGATTTTTCCTTTGGCAAGCAGAGCCTCTGGTGGGGCCCGAACCGGGGAGGGTCCCTGCTGCTCAGTGACAATGCCGAACCCATCTGCATGTTTCGTGTTGCTCGCGACGTCCCGTTCACTCTTCCGTGGATGTTTCAGGGGCTGGGCCCGGTGAAAGTGGAGGCCTTTTTCGGCCAGCTCGCGGGGAACCAGTTCCCGCCACGGCCTTTCTTCCACGGAGAAAGGATCAGCGTCAAGCCAACCGAGAACCTGGAATTTGGCCTTTCGCGAACGGCTGAATTTGGCGGCGTGGGCCGGCCCCTGACCTTCGGCTCACTTTTCAATACCTATTTCAGTTATAAGTCATCAGTTTGGTACCCTGCGTGGGACAATCCCGGCCAGCGCAACGGCGGGTTCGATATCTCTTACCGGTGGCCGGGGCTGCGCAACTGGCTGACGGTTTACGCCACACTGATGTCGCGCGACGATCCCACGCCTCTCTTTGCTTTCTTCCCTGTGCGTGCGCTGATGAGTACCGGTTTCTATGTGCCTCACTTCCCGCATGTGCCGCGGCTGGATTTCCGGGCGGAGGCGGTGACCACCGATCCTCGCAATGGAGGAAATAAGATCGGGCAGTTCGCGTACTGGGAGACCTTCTATCGTGACGATTATACGAACAAAAATAATCTGATCGGTGATTGGATTGGCCGAGTGGGTACGGGCTATCAGGGCTGGAGCACTTACTGGTTCAGCCCGCGGACTTCCCTCGAGTTTGGATACCGGCACGCCCAGGTGGCGAGTACTTTCATTCCCCACGGCGGCACGCTTAATGACGGTTCGGTGAAACTTAATTATCAGATTGGGAGCGGGCTTACGTTGTCTGCCTTTGTGCAGTACGAAGAATGGCTGGTCACTGTGCTCGCTCCGGCAACCAAGAACAACGTGACGGGATCGTTGCAACTAACTTACTGGCCGCGGTATTGGGGGGTTAGGAAATGACGGAGCAAGGATTCACCATAAATGCGGAGACAAGGAGATTTCAATGCAAGAGCCTGCTTCTCTGCGTCTCTGCGCCTCTGTGGTGAGGAGGATGTTGAGGGACACTGATGAAGGGACCTAATCCAAACACGTCGGCTGGGCTTTCGGACCTTGAAGGCCCCATCTTTGTGCGCTCGGAGAACGGCGCCATCGTTTCCGGCGACTCTGGACCCCAGCTCGAACTTGACGGACGCGAGGCTCACGAGCGGACGGTAGCTCATCTCCGGCTGCTCTGGGAGAGTCGCCGATTCCTGGGACGCGTTACAGGCGCTGGCTTGCTGTTTTCTGTGGTCCTGGCGCTTCTCATCCCAAAATGCTATCAGTCTGTCGCGCGCTTGATGCCACCCGATAACCAGTCTGATACCGGCTTGGCAATGGCGGCTGCCGGACTGTCAGGCCAAGCCGGCGGGCTAGCGGGAATTGCGGGCGACTTGCTTGGTCTCCAGAGCTCCAGCGACCTCATGGTCGGCGTCCTGAGCAGCCGCACCGTGCAAGACAAGCTCATCCAGAAGTTTGGCTTAAGAAAGGTCTATGGAGCACGCCGGATGGAGGATGCGCGCAGAGCTTTGGCGGCCCAGACCGGCATTTCGGTCGATCGCAAGAGCCAGATCATCACGATTACGGTTACCGATGTGGACCCCCATCGGGCGGCGGCCATGGCCCAGGCCTACGTTGAAGAGCTGAACGGCCTGCTGGCCGAGGTGAGCACGTCTTCAGCGCGCCGGGAACGGATTTTCCTTGAAGGACGTTTGCAAGCTGTCAACCAGGATTTGGAGGCAGCCGAGAAGGAGTTTAGCCAGTTTGCCAGCAAGAACACCGCCATTGACATCAAGGAGCAGGGCAGGGCCATGGTCGACGCGGCGGCGACTCTCCAGGGAGAATTCATAGCCGCCCGATCGGAACTCGAAGGGCTCAAGCAGATTTACACCAACAACAATGTCCGCGTCCGCGCTGCGGAAGCAAGAATCTCTGAGCTCGAAAGTCAACTCAACAAGATCGGCGGCAAGGGTGAAAGCACCTCGCTCGAGAACTCTGCGCAGAACGATCCGCTTTATCCCTCGATCAGAAAGCTGCCCCTGCTCGGCGTCGCTTACGCCGACCTGTACCGCAAGACGAAGGTTGAAGAAGCGGTGTTCGAAACGCTGACTCAGGAGTACGAGCTAGCCAAAGTCCAGGAGGCGAAGGAAATCCCCACCGTGAAGGTGCTCGACCCTCCGGACCTGCCGGAGGGAAAGGTATCTCCCCCACGACGCCTGATTGTCTTGTTGGGGACAGCATTGGCCTTCTCGTTGGGAGTGACGTGGGTGTTTGGCAGCAGGATGTGGGAGCAATCGGACCCGGCGGCTCCCTGGAGACTCCTCGCGCGGGAGGTCTTCGATACTGCGATAGAGGCGATACCCCGGCCGATGCGACGTAGGTCTAAAGGGAAGCAGTAAGTAGTGCTAGCTGAAAACTGACGACTGAGAACTGCTGTCGTGACAGTGGTTAGTGGTCAGTGATCGGTGGACTGAGAACTGAAAACTGATCACTGAGAACTGCACTCAAACGGTTAGGTCACAAATGCCCCTGTAAGTGACAGGGCGGAGCTGAAAGTGGCAGTGTTCAGTGGTTAGCGGTCAGTTGTCAATGCTTTGCGCCACCGTTTGCGAGTCTTGCAGATTCCCAGCGTGCCAAGGCTTGTTAGCTTCAATCTCAAGCCCAATAAAAGTGAGAATCTAGGAGAAAAGAAACTGCCATGAATGGCACAGCCTCAAGCTCTTCTGCCACCGCACCGATGACGGGGCCGGCGCCCCCATACGACCTCGTCACTGAAGGGATGCTCCCGTCACAGCCGGTCTTTCGAGGCCAAGCCAAGGGCCGAAGCTTGGTGCACGGGCTTCCAGTGCAAATCGGCTATGCCACTATAGATGCATTTTTCGTATTAATTAGCGGTGTGTCCATCTTCTGGCTGCGGTTTGGGGTAGGGACCCCATTCGGCGCGCGATACGAATTATTTGCCAGTTTGTTTGGCCGCATGCATCTGGGCTTCATTTTGCTTCATTCGGCGCTGGTGGTTCTCTGCTGCGCGAGCCAAGGGCTTTACAGTACGCCGCGTGACCGGGGGTTCATGACGGAGAGCCTAATGGTGGTCAAAGCCGTGGGCGTGGCCACAACACTTCTTGTGTTCTGCATTTTTGCTTCTGGAAACAGAGATGTGTCGCGAATCGTTATCACGGGGTCGGGTGTGGTCAGTGTTTTGACGCTTTCGGGATGGCGCGCTGCCAAACGGCAGTTTCTGCTGAGGCGGACGGCAGCGGGTCATGGGGTTTCGCGGGTGTTGATCGTTGGTGCGGAGTGGCAGGGACACGTGCTGGCCCGCTGGCTGGAAGAGAATCGGCATCTTGGATATGAGGTGTGCGGCTTTCTGGTTGCTGAGCCCAACGGGGACGCCCGCGCGCTTGGATCATTCCGCGATCTGCGTCCTGTAGCCCTGGCGCATTTTGTGGATGAACTCTTCATTGCACTGCCTTTTGACCGGGAAACTGTCAAAGAGATGGCCCTCGACGCACGAAAATTGCGGCTTGGGCTGAAAATCGTGCCCGATCTGTACGATGGTCTCGCCTGGCGAGCCCCACTCCATATGGTCGGCGGTTTCCCGGTGATGGACTTGCACGCGCAGCCGATTCCGACTTTAGGCCTTGCGCTCAAGAGGGCCATGGATATTTCGATCGCGTCGCTCGGTTTAGTTCTCACTGCTCCGATAATCGCAATTGCGGCGCTGTGGATTCGCCTGGATTCGCCCGGACCTGCCATATATGCTGCGCCACGGGTGGGGAAGAAGGGACGCAAATTTCGCTGCTACAAGCTGCGAACCATGGTGGCGAACGCCGACGCGCACAAAGAAACCCTGCGCGGCGCAAACGAACGGAAGGGGCCCTTTTTCAAGATGGAAAGGGACCCACGAATCACACGCTGTGGACAATGGCTTCGTAAATTCAGCATGGATGAATTACCCCAATTGATCAACGTGTGGCGTGGAGACATGAGTTTGGTGGGCCCGAGGCCGCACCCGGTGGACGATTATGGCCGCTACACGCTTGAAAATCTTCGCCGACTGGACGTCAAACCCGGCCTCACGGGTCTGTGGCAAGTTACCGCCCGCCGCAATCCGTCCTTTGAGACGAACATGGCCCTTGATCTCGATTACATCGAGAACTGGAGCCTCTGGCTGGACATAAAGATTTTGCTCAAGACCGTACCGGAAGTATTCCGTGGAACCGGACATTAGACTCGGAACGAGAGCGTTGCACGTCAGCCCCGCTATGGAAGTCGACACCATCGTGGGTTGCCCAGCCTGTGGGTCCGCCGAATGGGCAGCCGCGGGGCCGAGCCGGCTGGACGGTTACCGCGTGCGCCGATGCGCGGACTGTCAGTTGGTATACAGCGACCCGATGAAATCGGGCGATTCGGCTTGGTACGCCTCTAGCTGGCTCTATGGTTCTCAGGAGTCGAACGGCGTACCGGCTGGGTCGGAACGTCGAATCCCCTGGAATTTCGCTCAAGCGCTCTCGATGTTGCGAGGGGCAGAAGGAAAGAAACTTTTGGATGTGGGGTGCGCAGAAGGGTATTTTCTGAGCCTAGCTCGTGAACTGGGCTGTGAGATAACAGGTGTCGATTTCAACCCCGTAAGCGTTGAGATTGCCAGAAAGCTGTTAGGGGCTTCAACCGTTTACCAGTACCGGGTGGAGGAATTGGGTGACCGATTTCCAGGGGCACAGTTCGATGTAGCTACGATTTTCGAGGTTCTTGAACATACCGCCGACCCGTATCAAACGGTGCGTTCCATTCATGGGCTATTAAAGCGGCCGGGCAAGCTTCTCCTATCCGTGCCAGGAAACCGGCGGTGGCCATCCATTTTTAACTCAGAGGTTGACGCTCCACCGCATCATCTTACGCTGTGGACAGAAGAATCGCTAAGGAGACTCCTCGAGCGAGCGGGATTTCGGGTTCACGATGTTCGGGCTAAGCCGCTTGAAGCAGACGAGCTTGACATGCATCTGAGGTGGCGATTGCGTCAGGCGGTTCGGAGGTTTCGGGCAAAGCATCGAGAGGCGAGCTCGGCCGACAGAGAAACTTCGATGGGCGCGCACGCGCGTAGTGGAAAAGCGAGCCGTTCTGAGATTTTGCGGGAGTTGCGGATGCTAGGGCTCTCACTTGTTTGCCGGGCGCTGCGACTGAACGCCAAGGCGGGGGGATTCACGTTGTTCGCGCATTGCGAGAAGGCATGAAGGTTGCACCTCCAGGCTGATCGTGTGGGTGAGGAACCAGACAGGATGATGGTGGAAGCACTGTGGATAGACTTCAAAATCCTCGCGAAGACCATTCACGCAGTCATTAAGGGCGCGGGCGCCGCGTAGGGAACCTATGTCTTTGGCAATACCAGAGTTAGAAACTCTCTCCAGGCCCGAGCCGCTTCGCGCCTCGCTAACAGCCTGGATGCCCTGGGTCGGCAAGGGGTCACTCGCCGTCCTCGACCAAGGACTCTTCGCCAGCACGAACTTCCTACTCAACGTGCTGCTGGCCCGCTGGCTCGCGCCTGCTGACTACGGCGCCTTCGCCCTGGCCTATTCCGTCTTCCTGCTGCTGCTTGTCTTCCACAACGCCATGTTCACTGGACCCATGTTGGTCTTCGGCCCTGGCAAATACCGCGAGCGCTTTCCCGAATACCTGGGCATTCTGCTGCGCGGCCACTCTGCTCTGATGCTGCCGGGCGCGGCGCTGCTCGCGGGGGTGGCTTTTCTGCTCGGATGGCTCTATTCTCTGGCCGTCGAGCGAGCTTTCCTCGCGCTGGCGATTGCCGGACCCTTCATCCTCCTCCTCTGGCTCCTGCGCCGGGCGTTTTACGTCCGGCTCAACCCCGGATGGGCGGCGATCGGCGGCGGCGTTTACCTCCTGATCCTCCTCGGGAGTATCCTAACCCTCCGCACCGCCGGGCGCCTCACGCCTGCCACGGGCTTTCTCGCCATGGCCGCTGCAAGCCTCATCACCTGCCTGATTCTTCTCGTCCTGCTGCGTCCCACGTTGGCTACAGACTCATCCGCCATCCGCGCTGTCGCCGCCGACCACTGGCGTTATGGCAAATGGGTCGCCGCTGCCGCCGGCCCCGGCTGGGTCACGGACAATATCTACTTCCTCGTACTGCCCGCCTGGGTCGGCCTCGCTGAAGCTGGCGCACTGAAAGCCCTGCTGAACCTTGCCATGCCGGCGTTGCAGAGCATCTCCGCGCTGGGAGTGTTGCTTCTGCCGATCCTGGTGCGCGACCGCGACTGCGGCGGCCCTCGGGCCATGAAGAGAACCATCAAGCTGTCGCTCGCCTTGTTCCTTTTGGGCTCCACCTGCTACCTGGCGCTGCTTTGGGGATTCCGATTGCGGATCTTCCACTTCCTCTACGCGGGCAAATACGCCGCGTGCGCCTCGTGGCCGCTGGTGCTGGTAGGTCTGCTTCCTTTCGCCCAGAGCCTGTCGAACGTCATGGGGAATGCGCTTGGGGCACTCGAACGACCAAACTTGGGATTCTGGTCCTGTGTTGGAAGTGGCGCCGTCGCGGTTGCGCTCGGTGTTCCACTTGCCTCCAGCCTGGGAGTGGGGGGGGCTCTCATAGGACTCGTGGCGTCCTATGTCCTAATGGGGGTGCTCATGCTTTTCTTCCTTATGGGATCCGTGCGCCGCGAGGGATGCATAACACGGATATGAAAATCCTTGTTTCTGCCTTTGCCTGCGAACCCGGCCAGGGCTCGGAACCCGGCATCGGCTGGAACTGTGTACGGCAGAGTGCGCGGTTCCATGAGGTCTGGGTGCTGACCTGGGAGGAACAACGGCCAGCAATCGAACGCACATTGTCCTTACACCCACTCCCCAACGCACACTTCGTCTACCTGGATCTGCCACGGTGGAGAAAGATTGGGAGGCTGGGCTGGCTGGGCGGACACATCTTCTACTACGCATGGCAGATTGCCGCGTACTTCGTCGGCCGAAAATTGCATCGCCGGGAAAGTTTCGACCTCGTCCACCATCTGACAGTTGGTGGCTTCTGGTATCCAACCCTCCTTCCATTACTTCGGGTGCCCTTCGTCTGGGGACCGGTCAGCACAGGATTAGCATCCCCGAAAGCCTTTCGCCGAGAGTTCTCTTTTCGTGGAAAGGTGGATGAATGGACCCGACAGGCTTTTCTTGCTGTCTCGCGGCTAGATCCAATCCGCCGTCAAACAGAGAAGCGGGCGTCGGTGATTCTGGCTGTCTCGGCCGTAACGGTGGAACAGCTTAGACCAAAAAACCGTGAAAAGGCCTTGTTGTTCTCGCAGGTGGGCGTCGATTCGAAAGAGATAGCGACGTTGCCTGAGAAGAGGAGTAATGACGGCAGCCACTTCAGACTACTCAGTGTGGGACGGCTTGTTCACTGGAAAGGATTTGCTTTAGGGATCAAGGCGTTCGCCCTCTTCAATCAACAGCACCCCAACAGTGAGTACTGCATTATAGGAGACGGACCCGAGAAAACCAAGCTCACGCAACTGGTGTCTTCAATGGGCCTTTCCGCCGCTGTTCAGCTTCCAGGCTGGTTGTCACGAAGAGATTATCTCCATCAACTCGTTCGTAGCGACGTCCTTGTGCACCCAAGTCTCCACGAGCCTGGGGCGTATGTGATAGCTGAAGCGCTGGCAGCGCGGGTTCCGGTTATATGTTTGGACTTCGGTGAGCCGGCTTCAATTGTTACCCCCGAGACGGGAATCAAGATCCCGCCCTCCAGTCCGGAGGCCGTAGTCGCTGGCATCTCGCAGGCCTGCGTGCAGTTGGCGGCCAATCCTTCACTTTGTGACCACATGGGAGATGCGGGCCGACGACGTGTACTCGACCTTCTCGAGTGGGATGAGAAAGGCCGGTTCCTGTCCACGATTTATGAGCACGTAGCGCGGCAGGGATGCCCTAGCGGGGAATTATATACTTGACTCCCTTAACTGAATTCCCTCGCCAGGATCTCGGGTGCTACGACAAATTCCTCGCAACACTAACCGCCTTTCGCAACCACTATGGGCTCAACTGCTTGGTGCTAAAGTAGCCAAGTATGCAACTGATCTTCTTGAAAGAGAGGTCACCTTACCCGATTGGAAGGAGGCGACACTTTGCTTGCAAATTTTCTCACAAGACGAGTGGCCCGATACGTAATGCAGCAGCCAAAGGAAGAGCAACACCGACTCAGGAATAGAGTCGTGGCGTTTCAGATCGGCCCATATGGGTGGCCTGCAAATATGTTGTGTGGAGTTCTCTTCGGAGGCAATCTGAGGATGCTAGCGACGATTTATATGTCCGATAAGTGGAATAGGCACTGGTATGCGCAGCACTACGAGGATCTCTTCAGCGGATTGCGGCACAAGAAGATCAATATCTTGGAAATCGGTGTCGGCGGCTACGAGGACCCAAAGCATGGTGGAAACTCCTTGCGAATGTGGCGTGATTATTTCCCAAATGGCCGCGTTTATGGAATAGACATCTTTGATAAATCGCCCCACAATCAAGGGCGGATCAAGACCTTTCGCGGCAGTCAAGCAGATGCAGATTTCTTGGATGCGCTAGTCCGTGAGATCGGGACAATTGATATCATTATCGATGATGGCAGCCATATAGCAGAACACATACTCTTCACTTTTAAACATCTTTTCCCGCACTTATCTGATCGCGGTTTTTATGTTATTGAAGATACCGAAACGTCATACTGGGAAGAGTATGGCGGGAATGCAGTGGACCGCAATGACCTCAATACAGCAATGGGATACTTTAAGTCGTTGACTGATGGAATCAACTGGGAAGCGCTTAGGGGCGAATACACCCCGACTTACTTCAACCTAAATATCAAGTCTATTTCCTTTTACCGCAACCTGATCGTTATCAGGAAGGGCGCTAACCATGAAGGAGGCTGCCCGCCTGATTGAATTCCTTGAGCCGACAAATGCTTACGGAGCAGCGATACCTCAGCGGCTTCTATTTTGGGGCTCTGCTCAGGGATCTGAAAGCGGTCCCGATTCGATGGGAGCTTTACCTTATTTGGATTTACACAGGGAGCGAATCTCGAAGCTCATCGAGTCAACGAAAAGGGACTTTGAATTGGTTCACATTCACGCGAACAGTTTTGGTGGGACAGACCCCATTGGCGACCCGCTCGTTGTAGAAATCACGTGGAAAAGAAAAGACATGTTCGTTCCGATTGTTCCCGCGAAGGTCCTGCAGCATGGCGGACAGGCCGGAGATCGGCCTGGTTTTCTCGGAAGAGATTCCCAGCGGGCAGTCAAGCGTGGTAATCGCCGTTGACACGCTGTTTTTGTCGAAGCAGTTTAGGTACACAGGTACCGGTGTCTACCTGTTTCACGTACTCTCCGAATGCCTGAGAATTGCCGGAATCGCGACCCCCAACGTTGAATTCCACGGCTTCGTACTTCCGGATGATAACTGGGCAATTAACGGCTTCGTTTCACCTTTTCTGCGAGTGCATAAGGCCCCAGTCATGTCGCGGAAACGCCTCTGGCTCCTGGGTGGCATGGCAATCCACACCGCACGGGTTCGACCGGACCTGGTGTTTCTGCCCACAGCGCATCATTCGCTCCCGGGCCGATTCGCCCCCGTTGTCACCACGATTCTAGATGCTATGCCCAAACGGCTTCCTCCGGGTCTAGACGGACATGCCACGCGTTTGCATGCAATGACGTGGCTTAACGCGAAACTGGCGAGCAAGATCGTTACCATCTCCTCTTGGTCCAAGCAAGACTTGGTTGAGATTTACGGTCTCGATCCCGAAAAGGTTGAAGTTACTTACCTCGGGTACGACAAGCGGTTCTACAACGAGATTGCTCCCGATCCTGCGGTAAGCACTGCGCTCCTGGCCCGTCTCGGAATCCGCCGGCCGTTTGCGCTGCACCACGGGATGGTGCAATTGCGAAAAAATGTCCTCCGCTTGATCCATGCCTGGGACCGTGTGATGGAGCGGAACAAGAGTTTCGACGCGCAGCTGGTCTTGGCTGGACCGATGGGCTTCGGGCACGAGCAGATATTGAAAGCTCGCGAAGCATCACCGAACCGCCAGCAAATAATTTTGACCGGCGCACTCCCCGACGCCGAACTCGCGACACTCGTCAAGAGTGCATCTCTGTGCGTTATCCCCTCTCTCTACGAGGGTTTTTGCCTACCGATGGTTGAAGCGATGGCCTGCGGGGTACCCACCGTGGTGTCGAACAGTTCGTGTATTCCCGAGGTTTCCGGCGGTGTGCTGGAGTATTTCGACCCTCATTCTGTCGAGGAAATGGCGGAGACCATGAGGCTCGCCCTTGAGGATTCCTGTGTGAGGGATCGCTTGCGGCGCGCGGGCTTGGCCCGGGCCGCGGAATTTAGCTGGGAACGCTGCGCGCAGGAAACGATGCGCATTTTTGCCGAGACATCCGCAAGCCATGGCCGATAATACTCAAGATTGCCCCTTTCCCACACCGCGCCTTCCGGTCTCAGGTGAGCCGCTTGAGAGCTTTGGAGGATGGAGGGCTGCGCTGGCGTTGAGCATGGTGGGAGCTGGAGCCGCAGCGCTATTCATCTGTGCTCCGCGGAGCCTCGCAATTGTGGGGGTAGCGGCAGTTCTTCTTCTGACCGTGACCCGCTGGCCCTATGGGGCCCTCTTGGTGCTAATCGGAGCGAGTGCGATGCCCCGTTATTTCGTCGAGATCTCCGGCTGGAATGCTCGGCCGGAACACTTTGCTGCCGCGGTCGTTTCCGTGGCCGTCGCCGTTTGGCTTTTGCGCCATAAAAGAGAAATGCGGTTGGAGAAATTGGATTATTGGGTTGTAGCATACGTTGCGATCAACTATGCGAGCTCTGCATTCGGGTCGTCTGTGCCCTCTGCTACTTTGCGCTGGGCGCTCATGAGTAATCTGGCGATTCTTCCCTATTTCTTGATTCGCTTGCTGATCCGAGACTTGGAAACTCTTGGAAGAGCCTTCCGGATTCTACTGAGCGTGGGAATTGCCGAATCGGCCTACGGGATACTCTGCTACGCATCGCACCATGTGTTAGGCACCGTTGGCGGGATGGATATTGGTGTGTATTCGGGCAACTTCGCGGTACCCTACGGCTCGCTGTTTGAACCTAACCTGTTCGGAGCGTATACAGCATGCAGCGCGGTCTTGTTTCTGGCGCTGTATTTATGTGAAGGGCAGCATCGCTTCGGCTTCCTGGTTTGCTTCCTGGTCGCTTTGCTGGCTACGGTCCTTAGTTTCTCTCGGGGAGCTCTCTTCGCTTTTGTGGTAGCTCTTGGTTGGGTCTTTTGGAAGGCCCACCCGCTCAAGAAAGCGCGTCGCAACAAACTGCGTACTCTCATTTTAGCGTTTGGTCTGATTTTGGTCATGGCTGCGAGTGTGATGGGCGGCGGGCTGCAAGAAAGATTTGGCAACCTCTACCAGGAAGGCTTAGGGGATGAAACCACAATGTGGCGCCTCGTTATGATTTCGGGGGCCTTGCAGGAGGTACCGGAGCACCCTCTACTCGGCAGCGGCACGAATAGCTTCGGGTTCTCGTTTGACTTGGGGGGGAAGGCGGGGCAGGGGGCTTGGGTAGCAAACGTGACCGTCCGAATTCTCCACGATACGGGCCTTCTCGGGCTAGCCGTACTTGTGGGCTTTCTGATTTCGCTTTGGAGGAGGATTCGACGGCGGTTGCGCGAACAAAATAGCCAGGTTCCGATGCTCGTTGCCCTCTCGGCCGGAGCTTTGCTTTACGGCATTTCATTCCAGTCGACCGATGGCACTGTGTTGGCTTTTTGCTGGGTGCATCTGGGACTTCTCGCGTCGGCAGCAATCTTTATGAAGGGGTCCAGCCACAGTGACGTTACGTGAGGAAAACTGGCGCTTAGGCTCTTTTAATTCTGCTTTTCTTGGCAGAGGCGCTCGTTCTAAGAAAGGAGCTTGCTGCTAGAGCTCGACAGTATGCCGAGAAATTCTCTTGGGAAAGTATTACTCAATCCCCTATCACCATCTATCAGCAACTCGTCGGTACCCATGCAAATCGCGATCGACGCCCATCGTAACCATGTCGGTCTCCGGGTGACTGGGAATGACACGTACGTTTTCAACCTCGTGAAAAACTTGGCCCTGCTGGAGCCTGACGGGGAAAAGTTCGCCGTGTATTTGGACTCGGGTCAGGACGTTGACATGATATCTAACCCATGCTTCCAAACGAGGATCATTCCTACCTCTATCCCTCACGTCAGGTTCGGGTTGTTCTACCCGCTGGAAAGTTGGCGCAGATCTTTTGACGTCTTCCATGCCCAATTCTTGTTACCGCCACTCTTGCGCAGCCGCTCTGTGTTGACGGTTCACGATCTATCTTTCGAGCGGTTTCCCGAGTTCTTTCACCGCCGGGTTTGTGCACAATGGAAAGTTCTCGTGCCGTGGTCATGCCAACGTGCGGATCACATTATCACAGTTTCAGAGTCTAGTAAGCGGGACCTCGTAGAGATTTATAGGCTCGATCCTAAGCGGATTACTGTAACGTACGAAGGGCCTGCTGAAAACTGCAAGCCGATGGATGCTGGGCAAGCAAATGATCGCCTGCGGGAAGCCTATGGAATCAGGGTTCCCTTTATCCTTTATGTGGGAAATCTTGAGCCCAGAAAGAATCTTTCTCGACTGCTGGAGGCCTTCGCCGAGTTGAAGCGGAAGGAACTGATCGTCCACAAGCTCGTGATTGTTGGCCAGAAGGCCTGGCTGTACGATGGAATTCTTGAAACGATCAGGAAGCATTCGCTAGGTGCAGAAGTTGTCCTTACGGGTTACATTCCGGCGAACGATCTTCCGCTCTTCTATAACGCCGCGTCATTCATGATATATCCATCGCTTTTCGAGGGCTTTGGGCTGCCGGTCGTAGAGGCCATGGCTTGCGGCACGCCGGTCATCACGTCATTCGGTTCGTCGTTGGAGGAGATTGCAGGAGACGCCGCATTGCTCGTTGACCCTTACAGCGTCTCGTCGATAGCTACGGCGATAGAGAAGCTTGCGAATGATCCCAGCCTGCAACGAGACCTAAGCAAGGCGGCGCTGGCCCGTGCCGCCCGCTTCAGCTTCCGTAGGATGGCCGAGCAAACACGGTCAGTGTATCACCGACTCTGAGCCGTTGCGGTCCCTTTGCAGCATGTAGGCGAGGGGTTTGGAGCGCGCGGCCCGGTTCACTTGGAAAGAACGCCTTCAGAAGCACGTTCAGGTGCATCAGGCAGCGCGGGGCGGCTTTCAGGAGCATCTAAACTCCGATCAATGTGCGATTTCTTCTACCGTAGCCTGGAGCACGCCTTAAGCCGTATTAAGGGGCGTCGATATCGGATTGATCGTTCCGTGCCGTTTGGCGTCCTGGTGGGTGTCGGCTGCCGACGGCTTGTCTGGCTGTTGCGTGGCATATTGAAGTGCCTCCTGTTACAACGGAAGTTCCGTTTTGTCTTCATGGCGCCTGGCGTCAATTTGCGCAACGCTGTCATGGTCCGTTTGGGCAAGGCTGTAACCCTGGAGCGCGGAGTGATCATTGACGGCCTCTCGCTTCAGGGCATCGAACTCGGCGATAACGTGATGATCGGGGCGTACACGACCGTTCACGCTAGTCTGCTCTCACACACCGGCATGGGCCTGCGGTTCGGCAAGAACTCATCCTGCGGCCCCTATTCATATATTGGAGCCGGCGGATTGATCATCATTGGCGATGACGTAGCCATGGGCCAGCACGTCTCCTTTCATGCGGAGAACCACAATTTCGAGCGTACGGACGTCCCGATCCGCTTGCAAGGCGTGAACAGCAAGGGAATTGTGGTCGAAGACGACTGCTGGGTCGGAGCGAACACTACTTTTCTGGATGGCGCGCATGTGGGGCATGGGTGCGTGATTGGGGCCGGTTCAGTCGTCCGCGGCGAAATACCCCCATATTCGATCGCCGTCGGCGCCCCAGCACGCGTTATCAGATCCAGGCTGCCGGGGGAGCTCAACGGACGGTCTGAGGACGCAAAGCTGGCGGGCAGTCTTGGGAATGAGAAGGGACTAACGGATGCGGGTCGGAATTGACGCTCACGCGCTCGGCAGCCATTCATCGGGCAACGAGACGTATTTCGAGAACTTACTCCAGCACCTGGAAAAGGCTCCGACGAACGGGATCCGGTATGTAGTCTATTACACTCAGCCAGATGGGGCCGGGCGGGTCCCGTCGAGCGAAAAGTTTCAGTTGAAGCGGATTAGGCCAGCGACTCCCTTCTGGCGGATTCCCGTTGGTTTTCCGCAGGAGCTCCGAAAAGAAAAACCCGATATTTTCCATGCGCAGCACGTTATTCCACCCTTCTGCAAGTGCAAGACTGTGACCTACATTCCAGATATTGCCTACGAGCATTGCCCCGAATCTTTTTCGAGGTTCGAGACCCTGTGGTTAAAGGCGCTCGTTCGGCGTTCGGCGGAACGAGCGGATCACATCATCACATTGTCCGATTACTCGAAAAAGGATATTGCGAAGACCTATGACATCGACCCCTGCAAGATCACTGCGACGTACCTGGGGGCCGGTGACCGGTACTTTCCGAGTGATAAGGAGAAGTGCCGGGAACAAATTGCAGCAAAGTACGGCGTGGCAGCTCCTTTCCTTCTCTACGTGGGGCGGCTTCAGGAAAGGAAGAATCTTCCGCGGTTACTTTCTGCATATGCCCGGCTGAGGAAAGAAGGGGTGGATGAAAAACTTGTGCTGGTAGGCAAGAAAGACTGGATGTTCGGTGACATTCATGCGCAGGTGGAGTCTCTGGGCCTCGCAACTTCGGTCATCTTCGCGGGGTACGTTCCCTCATCCGATTTGCCGGCGTTTTATAACGCGGCGGAGGCATTTGTCTTTCCTTCGATCTTCGAAGGGTTCGGGCTGCCGGTGATAGAAGCGATGGCATGCGGATTGCCCGTCCTCACATCCTATGGTTCGTCACTGGAGGAAATTGCGGGAGACGCGGCAGTGCTGGTGGATCCACTGAGTGAAGAATCGCTTGCGAAGGGGCTTGGCAAACTGTTGAGCGATCCGAGTTTGAGACTAAGGCTGGGTAAGGCCGGTTTGGTGCGCAGTGCGAGTTTTAGTTTCAAAAAGACAGCGGAGCAGACCATTGAGGTCTACAAAATGTTAGCTGGTTTGGCGTGAAGAGCAGTACCAGGCCGAATCGGTCAAGGACTAGTTGTGAAAATAGCTATTCTAGGAGCGCGAGGAATACCGGCTTGTTACAGCGGGTACGACACCTTGGTAGAAGAGCTATCCCTTGGCCTCGTGGGGTCGTACTCCGCCGAGGTGCTTGTATATTGCCGAAGCAGCTATTACAGGGAGCAGCCTGCTTCCTGGCACGGTGTCCGGTTGGTCTACCTGCCCGTTCCACGAGTCAAGGCCCTGGAAAGTTTAGTTCACTCTTTCCTCTCCTCATTACACGTTCTTAGAGAGAAGATCGACGTGGTTTACTTTCTCGACCCGGCTAATGCGCCGTTCTGCGCTTTGCTGCGATGCTTCGGCAAGCGGGTCGCGATTCACACCGACGGGTTGGGATGGAAGCGCCGGAAGTGGGGCCCACTCGCGCGGCGCTACTACAAGATGGTGGAATGGGCCTGCGCAAAATGCGCCAGCGCCCTGGTTACGGATAATCCGGCGATGCAGGAATACTATCGCGCGGAGTACGGCGCAGAAACGCTCCTCATTTCTTATGGGGCGGCCAACCGTCACGGAGTTGACACCAGGATCTACGCCGATTTGGGCCTCACACCCAAGCAGTATCTTCTCATCGTGGCTCGACTCGAGCCTGAGAATAATACCGATCTACTGATTGCCCAATACACAAAGTCCAAAGTCGCGATGCCGCTCGTCGTCGTTGGAGATGCTCCGTACGGGCCTCATTACATGGACCGGCTCAGGAACCTGGCTAACGCCAAGGTGTTGTTCCCCGGCCGGATAAACGACCAGTCAAAGCTCAACGCGCTCTACCGCGGAGCGTATCTCTACATTCATGGCCACGAAGTGGGAGGAACCAACCCGTCCTTGCTCCGCGCAATGGACGCCGACGTCGCTCCCGTCGCCCTGAATGTCCCGTTCAACGCGAGCGTTATCAATGGAAGCGGTGTGGTCTTTGAGAAGGATAACGATTCCCTAGCGGGAATTCTCGAACATCTGGTGGCGCACGCGTCCGAGGTACAGCAAATCGGACAGCGTGCGCGCTTGCGAGCCGTAAAGGAATATTCTTGGGACACCGTAGTTGCCAAGCACTATGCCCTTTTCGTACGCCTGACCTCCGCTTGCCCGTCGCCAACGCAGGACAGCAACTCTGAAAAGCATGAGTCCACGGCTGAAGCCGCGTAGGCGACACGGACAGTGGCTGTAGCGCCCGGCTGCTACCGGTCAGCAGCTAGGATCGTGGCTTTTGGTGGCGGCGTACAGCACACTGGGCGCGGCTTTCGGAACCGTCCCACCGCACGGTTTCGATATCGGGCATGGCAGCAAGTACTTCTGGGGAACACCGCTCGTCCGGAGGCTTTTGGTTATCTCGCAGCGGCCTGCCCGGCCTTTTGGCTGACGCCGCCCTGTTTCTCGTGATCTTCGGTGCACTTGTGCCATTCACGGACAACTTGTTCGTTGACAATCACAGCACGCCGCTGATCTGCGGTCTTCTCGGTGCAGCAAGCGGAACCATCCTTCAAGAAGGAGTATAGGTTGCTCTTCTCGATTGTTGTGGCAACGAGAAACCGGGCTACGTTGTTATGCAGCCTCTTAGGTCGCCTGTGCAACCAGCTCAGAGATACTGCCGATACAGAGATTGTGATTATCGACAATCAGTCCAAAGATGATACCAGGAAAGCAGTTGAGCGATTTATTGACTCGTATTCAGGCCCTATGCAGATCAGGTATTTCTACGAGGGCCGCGTGGGTGTGTCGGTAGCTCGAAATGCAGGCGCCAGAGTGGCGCGAGGTCAGTACGTCATTTTTATCGATGACGACATCGATCCCGAGCCCTGGTGGCTCGACTCTTTTCGCAGATTGATTGAATGTGCGCCGAACATGCGCGCGGCTGGCGGGCCGATCGAACCACGGCCGGAGCCAAACGTCGACCTTGGTTTTCTCAGCCGCCGGTATCTTTGGATTTACGCTCACCTCGACTACGGTGAAAGCACGTTGCTTCTGAGTTCAAGGCGGACGCTGAATGGCTGCAACATGCTCATCGACAGATCGACGTTCCTGGAATGTGGGGGATTCGATGAGTCGTTCGGACACATAGGTGAAGCCCTGGGCGGATGCGAGGAGCAAGAGCTGCTTGCGCGTATTCGGCGCGTGTATCCAATCTCCTGCTACTATGCAGGCAAGGCCAAGATATATCATCGCATCCCTGCGTCGCGGGCGACAATGGAGTGGGCCGTTGCCCGTGTCCGGGCCGCAAGTAAAGCAATTGCGCGATCCGAGGCACGCCATCGGTCTCGCCTAGTGGTCGCCCTAAAATCTGCATACTACTTTATGATTATCCTGGCCTCTCGAGTGCTCCCGACCAACGAGTTGAGACGCGCCGAGTGTAGCGCTTATCGAGACGGGCTACACCGGCCCCACTCTCCATGAGATCTCATTATTATTATCCTCTCCAATTGCCAGGCTCCAGGGCTCGACAAGTGAAAATCTTGAGGGGTTCCCGCCGCCGCCGCGAAACGCACGTTGCGCTCCTCACAGCGTTTTCCCTCCAGATAGCGATTTGCATTGTCTAGGCTATCTATGTTCTTTAACCGCAGCTCCTTCACCCGCCGCTCCTGATGCGTCCCGTGATTCCGTTCCACCCGCACCTTGGCCTGGGGCGAACTGGAACCCTTCCTCTAGCATCCACCCCCGCAACGTCTCCACCTCGATCACCATCCCGTCTTCTTGCTACAAGTGCGCTGCCCTCATCACCTGCTCACCCGGCTGCCCACGTGCGCGGTTCGGGATTGGGATTGCGCATCTTCCCGAATCCCTAACCCCGAGTCAACAGTTCGTCATAAAGCTTGCCGAAGCTTTCCACCATCTGCGCGAGGCTGAAATGATCCCGCACCCGTCGCTGTGCGGCCGCACCCATAGCCAGCCTTTGCTCCGGATTGTTCAGCAGAAGACGGATGCGGGAAGCCAGGGCCTCGACGTCGCGCGGCGGCACGAGCCAGCCTGTTTTCCCGTCCTCGACAAGCTCAGGGACTCCCCCCACTGCGGAGCCGACGACCGGCAAGCCCGCGGCCATAGCATCGAGGGCGGCGATGGGAAAACCCTCTTCGAGTGAGGGCATCACCAAGACGTCCCAACGCGGCAGGACCGAAGCGAGATCGTCAACCCATCCCAGAAACCGGACGCTGCTCGCGAGGCCGAGTTCTTCAGCCTTTTGCTCCAACTCTCTGCGCTGCGCCCCCGATCCGGCGATCTCGACGCGAAGACTTGGGAACTCGCGCTGGAGCA
>Ga0326728_10007839_pt1 | contig 26995 bp, 20 predicted proteins | sample MB3enrmetagenome_FD_207602 | JGI IMG/M metagenome (GOLD analysis project Ga0326728, IMG submission 207602) | Lab enriched peat soil microbial communities from McLean, Ithaca, NY, United States - MB31MN | ecosystem: Environmental > Terrestrial > Soil > Wetlands > Peat | place: USA: New York...
GGTATCACGGCTTACAAGCTCGAAGCAAAAGGTGAGCGACTCGGGAACAACTGCTGCAAATTCTCCTACCTGAAGCTTTATTTTGTTTATACGCTCCAATCCATGCTTCTTCGACTCATCGACGATGATTTCAAGCAAGCTCTGGGCAATGGAGAGTTCGTGCAACGGATACTCCTTCATTCAATCGGCCGGTTCGCGCGCCCGGCGAGATCGGCTCACGCCGCTTCAGGTGAACAGCATTTTCCCAATCAATCCGATATCATTTAACATACTGCCCACGGCGGGTCAATAGAACGGGCCTGAACGGCAATTGGTAAAGAGTGAGCGAATGAAGATAATGTTCGCCTGATACGCCCTCATTCGGAAAGTAGATTGCCGGCGCACTGCCGGGCGACGATGCTCCGGCTTCCGATTTCCGCTCGATAGTGTTATAGTTGTTTTTTTGCTTATCATGAAGATGATTATTTTAACTGCTTTATGATTAAACGGATATCCTCGATTTGATCAAAGACTGAAGAGGGCTTTAGAATGGATTATAAGGATACGCTCAATCTGCCTCAGACTGACTTCCCAATGAAGGCGAACCTCTCGGCCAGGGAGCCGGAACTACTCGCAAGATGGGATAAAATGGGTCTCTACAAAAGGCTGCGCGAAATGAGCAAAGGCCGCCCGAGATATATTTTGCACGATGGACCTCCCTACGCTAACGGTCACATTCATCTTGGCACCGCCCTCAATAAGATCCTCAAGGACATGATCGTGAAGTCCCGACAGATGAGCGGAATGGACGCCGTCTATGTCCCGGGTTGGGATTGCCACGGGCTCCCGATAGAACACCAGGTTGACAAGGAACTGGGAAAAAAGAAGGAGACCATGTCCCTTACTGAAATCCGCGGGCATTGCCGCCGCTATGCCGAGAAATTCATCGATATACAGCGAAACGAATTCAAGAGGCTGGGTGTGATCGGCGATTGGAACGATCCATACCTTACAATGTCATACGATTATGAGGCGACCATAGCGCGGGAACTCGGCCGGTTTTTCAGTAACGGAAGCATAATCCGAAGCAAAAAGCCCATCTACTGGTGCGCAAGCTGCAAGACTGCTCTGGCGGAAGCCGAAGTTGAATATCACGACCACAAGTCGCCCTCCATATATGTCAAGTTCCTCTTGGACGACGAAAGCAGGCAGAAATTCCCCGAACTCTCGGCACAGCGGGCATATGTTTTGATCTGGACAACAACTCCATGGACCCTCCCGGCGAACCTGGCGATTGCACTCCATCCCGATTTCACCTACGTCGCAGTCGCACTTGACGGTGAAGTCTGGATACTGGCCCGGGGACTCTTGGAAAACGTAATGGAGCTAATGGGCGTAGAGAACTACAAGGTGATCCGCACTTTCGAGGCCAAGGAGCTAAGCGGTCTCAAGGCGCGTCATCCGTTCGCGGACCGCGATTCGGTCATAGTTCTCGGCACTCATGTGACACTCGATGCCGGAACTGGCGCCGTACACACCGCGCCCGGCCACGGACGTGAAGACCATGACATGGCGCTGGAGTATGGCCTCGACGTCTACTCCCCTGTGGACGATGCGGGCAGGTTCACTGATGAGGTGCCTTTCTTTGCGGGTCAATTTGTCTTCGACGCAGATAAAGCCGTTATCGCCAAGCTTAGAGAAAAGGGCAACCTGCTGCTGCAAAAAGAGATAGTTCACAGCTATCCCCATTGCTGGCGCTGCAAAAAACCTGTCATTTTCCGCGCCACTCCACAGTGGTTCATTTCCATGGAGAAAACAAGCCTGCGCCGCAAGGCCCTCGAATGGATCGACCGGGTACAGTGGATTCCGAGTTGGGGCCGGGAGCGCATATTCAACATGGTGGCAAACAGGCCCGATTGGTGCATCTCCAGGCAGCGTTCCTGGGGCGTGCCGATCACGGTGTTCCGATGTACGGAGTGCAACGTCTACATTACTTCTCAAGAAGTCTTCGATCATGTCGTGGCCATGTTCAAAAAAGAAGGCGCAGACGCCTGGTTTTCTCATCCTGTTGAAGACCTTTTACCAGAAGGGCTTTCCTGCCCCGGATGCGGAGGCAGGAAGGTCGAAAAAGAAATGGACATCCTGGACGTCTGGTTCGACTCGGGGACTTCTTTTGCCGCAGTCCTGGAAAGACGACCCGAACTGCAAATGCCGTCCGACTTGTACCTCGAGGGCAGCGACCAGCACAGAGGATGGTTTCATTCATCGCTTCTCGCAGCGGTTGGGACCAGAGACGCAGCTCCATACAAGACAGTGCTCACTCACGGATTCGTGGTCGACGGCCAGGGATACAAGATGTCCAAATCGCTTGGAAACGTTATAGCTCCCGAAGAAATCATTCGTCATTACGGGGCAGAGATTCTCCGCCTATGGGTCTCCGCCGAAGATTACCGCGACGATATCCGCATTTCCCAGGATATCCTGAAAAGACTGAGCGAAGCCTACCGCAGAATACGAAACACCTGCAGATTTCTGCTGGGAAACCTTTATGATTTCGATCCCGCAGCCGATTCGGTCCCGCCGGCGAAAATGGAGGAACTGGACCGGTTCGCCCTTCACCAGCTCCAGGACCTCATTCAAAAAGTTCGACAGGGGTTCGACCGGTTCGAGTTCCACCGCGTCTATCACGCTTTGCACAATTATTGCGTGGTGGATTTGAGCTCGTTTTACCTGGACATACTGAAAGACCGCCTCTATACCTCTTTGGCCGGAAGCATCGCCAGGCGCTCGGCCCAGACCGTAATTCATACCATTCTAACGACCATTGTCCGGTTAATGGCTCCGATCCTAGCATTTACGGCGGAGGAGATCTGGCTTGGAGTGCCGCACGGCACGGAGTCCGTGCACATGGAGAGTTTTCCCGAAGTTGATTCTACCCTCAGGGACGAAAACTTGAGCGCCCAGTGGGAAAAAATCCTTGCGGTAAGAAACGAAGTCCTTCGCGCCCTGGAAGTTGCTCGCCGTGACAAAGTCATCGGCCACCCGCTCGACGCCAAAGTAAGGATCGCGCTCCCACCCGAACTCGATAAGGACCTTGCAGGCCAGGGCGAACTTTTGAGGACAGTCTTTATCGTATCGCAGGTCTCGATTGAGCCGGAATCGGCCCTGACCGCACCGGTCCAAGGCGTGGAACTGCCCGGCCTCAAGGTCCAGGTCGAAACCGCTTCAGGTGAAAAGTGCGGGCGTTGTTGGATGAGGTCGGACAAGGTCGGACAGTTTCCAGACCAGCCCGGCATTTGCGACCGGTGCTATGCTGTTGTCGGGTAGCGGATATCTCTGAGCGTGATACAGGCCCCGCCGGCTACATGGCCGTAGGCGATTGAACAATCCCGGACCATCATACATTGCTTCCCGGGTTGCGGCCGTTGCTCACCTGACTCTAAAGCGCCCGATACCGTTCATCTGTTTACAAGGTCGCGTGCTCAAGGCATTAGCGCGGGCAGCGTCCCATCTCGCCTCTTTGCTCGTTTGACCAATACTTTTTTACCTGGTATCTGGCAAAGATTCTTTTGCCGCTCCCTCTTGCCAAATTTGATGCAATTTATCGAACGCGAACTTATATTTATTGACAATGTTAAGTTACTTTTTCGCGATTACGGAGGATTAGTGATGATCCGAAGACTCCTTCAATTCTTGTTAACGGGATTCCTTGCATGTTACATCTACCTGCCCGGAGAGTGCGAGCACCCATCTCCGTATCCTGTTGCAGGAGGTATCATGCAGCCTTTCGCATCCGGCCCGCAATATGATGTCGACGCAACGCAGGCCGAAAGACAACTCTCAGTCGACGAGCGCGTCTATGGGACGAGCGTCGCCCCGCAAGGAGGCGCCGGCATAGGGTGGACATTGCGATTTTGGTAGAATGCAGAAAAGTCGGACATGAGGCGCGTCCCGCACCTCGCGGGACTCCGCCCATCCTAAGGAACTACGGAATTTTTCACGGTTTTTCGGGATTATAACCCGGCTTTTCGAAACTCCTTGTAAAGCGGACAAAACATTTCTATATTGAGCGACAAGGATTTTGTCGTTTCTTCTGCGGTTGTAGACTGTTCCTTTCCGACTCTTCCGGCTGTTCACGCGAATCCATCTTTACGGCCGAAAACGCTTAGGCTTTTTTGCGAATTTTCGATTGGGAGGACGCGCGATGCACACGGTTGCACGGGAGGGTGCAGGTTTCACAAGATTTGATCCAACCCCGCACAGGTCTAAGGAGCTTTTCGAGACAGTTTTCACATGTCAACAAGATTGCCTTCTCGTCCTCGACGATGAAACTCTCAATATTGTCAAATGCAATCCTGCAACCAAAAAGATATTCGACTACAGCTGTGAAGATTTGGTAGGGCAGCCCTTTGGCGTGTTACATGGAGATGAAAGGCCGTCGCAAGAGCGTGGCCGGATTATTATGTCCTCAGTAAGAGAACAAGGCTTTTGTTATTTCCCTGAGCTATGGATGAGGCGGCGCGATGGAACGCTTTTCCCCTGCGAGTATACCGTTACGCCGCTCCGGGACGAACGGAGAATGAGTTTGGGATGGCTTGTGGTCGTCCGCGATATCACGGAACGTGTCCGGAACCAAACCACACTCACGGACTATGCCGAAAACATCAAACGGTTTGCCTATTCGATCTGCCATGACCTGAAAAATTCAACAATCGCCCTTCGCTGGTTTGCCGATCATCTGGCCGACCGCAGCGGCCATCTTCTGGATGAACAAGGTCAGACGTGTTGTCGAAGAATTCGGACGGCTTCTGATGAAATCATGTTTTTCATCGAAAACCTAAATACTTATATCTCCACCAGAGAATGTGTTTTGAATATCGACGAAGTCGATTTGGGAGAGATCTTTCAGACCGTCAAAGATCATTTCTCGCAAACGGCGCAAACGCGCGGGGTCAAGTTATCGACACCTGAGTGCTCGGTCAGTTTGCGCGCAGACAGAATGTCTCTTATCCGCGCGCTGAGGAACCTGACCGAGAATGCTCTCAAGCATGGAGGTGACGGACTTAAGGAGATCAGCCTGAGTTACGTCAAATCCGATGAGTTCCACATCATTTCAGTAAAGGACGACGGGGAGGGACTGAAAGGAGAGGACAGAGAGATTTTCGAGCTCTTCAAGAGGGGCCCGGGCTCGAAGGGAATTCCCGGAGCCGGGCTTGGGCTTGGTATAGTCAAAGAGATAGCCGCGCACCACGGAGGATCGATATCGATAGGGCCCGGACCTCTGACTGAGTTTCTCTTATCGATATCCAGGGAGCTTTAATCCCGCCTGCGCTTCCACCTGTCTTACAGCTTCTATATTTTTCGCCTGCTTTGTCCTCCGTCGCCCGAGGAAGATGTTAATTTGCCCTGAGGCCGGGTCGCCCGCTCACTGTTCCCTGCCGTCCAGTTTTCGCATGTACTGGCCCAACGCCATGAGCGGAAAACAGTTCCGGTAATTGTGGTACCTGATGTAGAAGTGCTTCGGAAATCCGGTACCGGTGAAATATGTCTCATCCCAGGTCCCGTCAGGTTTTTGATTCCTCAGAAGATACTGAATGCCTTTGCTTACCTCCGCTGATTTTTCTTCTCCCCCGGCCAGAAGGCCCATTATTGCCCATGCTGTCTGAGATGGGGTACTGGGGCCCTGCCCGCTAAGTTCCGGCCATTTGTAAGAGTCACAACTCTCACCCCAACCGCCATCCTCGTTTTGCTGGTCTTTGAGCCAGTGAACGGCTGCTCTGAAGATGGCTGATCTCGGGTCCACGCCAATGGAGATCAACCCGCGCAGGACTGACCACGTACCGTAAATATAATTGACTCCCCAGCGCCCCCACCAACTGCCGTCCTTTTCCTGTACGGACTTGAGGAAAGCTATTCCGCGCTCTGCCTCTGAATGAGTGTAATCGTAGCCGAAGAAGCCCATGACCTCGAGCACCCTGCCTGTCACATCGGCGGTCGGAGGGTCCACCATAGCTTCGGAATCGGCAAAAGGAATGCGGTTTAGAATTTCCATACCGTTGTCTCTGTCAAATGCAGCCCAGCCACCATTGGAACTTTGCATGCTCAAAACCCACTGAATCCCGCGAGACAGGCAGGAATTGAGTCCTTCGCATCTTTGCTGACTGAAGCGCTTTAACACATTCAAAACGACGGCCGAGTCGTCCACGTCCGGGTAGCGGGAGTTAGAAAACTCGAAAGCCCATCCTCCGGGCAGGCATGAATTCTTGAACTGCCAGTCTCCACCAGTATGTATTTGTTGAGAAATGAGCCACTTGGCCGATCTCTCCAAGGCTGGATGACGCGGACTTACCTCAGCCTCAAGCAGCGCCAATGCCGTCAGTGCCGTGTCCCACACCGGCGATATGCAGGATTGCATCCTCAGACCGTCATCATCTTCGATGCAAAAATCCTCTATAGCCTTGAGCCCTTTCCTCATAACCTCATGAGAAAGGGGGAAGCCAAGGTAATGCAAAGCCAGCATCGAGTACACCATCGGAGGCTGGATACCACCCCAGTCGCCGCTTTCTTCCTGGTGGTCAACGATCCACTTAGCCGCAGCCTTGATTGCCTTGCAGCGAATCCTCTTGATAGGCCTTTTTTCCAGTATTTTGGCAATGCGGTCGAATACAAAAAAGAGTTTATTTATCCGGCTGTCGAGTCGTTTGTCGCGCAACGGTACGTAGAGCTCCCGAATCTGAAGAGAATCGGGGAGTTTGAATTTCGGCCTGATGCTGAGAACGATTGAAAGCGGTACCGCCGTACCCCTTGCCCAACTGGAGAATTCGTAGATATTGAAGTAAAGCTCAGGTGGAAGCAAAATAAGTTCAACCGGCATGGACGGAACTTTGTTCCACTCATATTGCTCAAACAGTGCGAGCCACATCTTTGTGAAAACCCGCGAAGCCTCTATCCCGCCGAGCTTCAGAATATAACTTCTCGCGTTGACCAGAGGCTGTGATTCCGGGTCTTCCCCCAGGAGCTTTAGGGCGAAATAGGCTTCGATGGTCGTACTGATATCGCCGCCGTCACCGCGATATAGGCCCCACGAGCCGTTTTCGTTCTGCTGTTTGAGAAGGTATTTTACAATCCCGTTCTTCTTGTCAGCAATTGGAATGCCCAGTAGATGGGCGAGGAATACGTACTCGCCGGTTATCGTTACATTGGATTCCAGTTCGGCCCACCAGTAGCCTTCGGGATATTGCACCCTATAGAAGTATTCGCTGGACTTCCGAATTGCTTCTTCTATCTGCGGTATCCAGGAACTCCGGATTCTGGCTGACGGTCTCAAACGGGGCAAACCAGTTTCTTCCAGTAATCGTACGGCTTCTGAAGAATCCGAGACAATCTCCATCTGATTCGCAGTGTCAAAATCCTCTAAGACTTCTTCACGTTTGGCGGCGCCTGCTACGCCACCTATATTTTTAAATAATTCCATTCTCCTTCCCAATCTACTCACAAGACGCGTATTCTACCGTCCTCCGGGCGCCCCGCACGGATGGCGTTGACCTGAAATTGGTAAAGGTTTCTATTAGGCGCAAAGACATTATTTTGCAAGCAATTTTCCAAGAGCGGGTGAATCGGAGAATGGAAATTATGACGATTGCATATTGAAGACCTCTATGCGATCTGATTCGAACCCGATTTCGCAGAGACGAAAATATTAATCGATTCGGAGTAAGAGGGTGATCTGGATTTGGCCAATATCGTATAATACTGAATGAAGGCCGATCACGCTTACCGGATCGGGGACCGGGTATTTGCCCGCAGTCAAGAACTGTATAAATATAATTTGTACAACAACCCAGGAGAAACTTTATGGATACGGGAATTCAAAAGATTCTGGAAACTGTGGGCACCATCCCCGGTCAAGGCGGCATGCTCGAGCAATTCGACAAGCGCCTGCGTAAGTTACAAAGGAGGGTGATGTTTGAGCTGATCGAAAGCTTACGAAGGGAAGAGGTCGAACATCTGCCGGTCGTACTTTATAAGACCATTCTGATAAAAGGCAAACAGAGGCCGGCTTTATTTCGCTTCTATTTACCAACGTGGCGGAACTATGATGAAGTTTACTGGCAGGCCTTGGGCGACTACGCCATCCTTGCGCTCCATCGTGTCAAAGATTTGGAATATGATGCCGTCGGAGGAAAAATTAAAATTGAGTATTTTGTCAAAACATCCGGGAGGATAAGAAGTCCTGAAGAAATTCGGGGAATCGTCCAGAGGATCGCATTCCTGGTGGACAGCGAGACCCTCCCGACCGATTTCACACGTTTTCGGAGCATGGCCGAAAGAAGGGGGCAGATCGGAGAACTCAGCAAAGAAGAAGCTGCGGCAATCGGCGTGCTGCTCAAATTTCTACCGATATAACATGGGCTCAACGGGGTCAACATCAATGGAAAGCCAAATGAGAGAGACAAAGAGCATCAATGTGAGGGAAATCCAATCAAAAGCAATTTTGTCTAAATCTAAAATCTATGACTATGTAATCAATACATATATAGGTTGTCAGCACGCCTGTACCTATTGCTATGCCCGATTTATGAAAAGATTTAGCAAACATAAGGAACCATGGGGTGAATTTGTTGATGTTAAGATCAATGCTGCGGATCTATTAAAGATTGAGATTGGTAAGAAAAGACAGGGGTCTATATGGATAAGCGGAGTGTGCGATCCTTACCAGCCTCTTGAGGCCAAATATGCTTTGACGCGCAAATGTCTGGAAATTCTGTCAGGTCATCATTGGCCAGTCAGCATACAAACACGTTCTCCTTTGGTACTAAGAGATATGGACATAATTAGGGAAATACCTGATATTAGAGTGGGGTTTTCAATTACTACGGCCGACGATAATATCAGAAAGTTATTTGAAGCGGGGGCGCCGCCTGTGGAGGAGCGGCTAAGAGCACTTGGGCAATTGCATGGACATGGGATCAGGACCTATGCTATGATTGCACCCATCCTTCCGGGCGCCGAGCATCTGGCGAAAGCTCTGGAAGGAAAGGTAGACTACATCCTGGTTGACCGGATGAACTATACTTACGCCAACTGGGTTTATGCGAAGTACGGATTGCAGGAGGGCCTTTCCGACGATTTCTTTTACCGGACAAGCCGCAGGCTTGCCGATGAATGCTCTAAATCGGGAATCGACTGCCGTTTGGTCTTCTGATGGGACTGCGGCCACCCCACTTATTCTGTTTACACAACCGATTTTTATGATTAAGCTGTCTCGGTGGGTTGAGAAGAGTAAGAGGGGAAGGGAGAATACCGGCCTTGCGTGGAAAGGTGCTTATCTCCGGGATGATTGTTTATAGGGACTGGAGGTACGTGCCGGTTCGTCAAGCCGTTATGCCGGGTCTCCTATAAAAAGGGTTTTTTTATATGCTCAATGAATATTTCCACTTCTCATGCTCACCTTTCGAGAACACCTTTGACCAACGGTTCCTGTATCCAAGCAGAAGCCACAAAGAGGTAATCGAGGCTCTCCTCTATTTCGTGTTGGAAAAGAAGAGTTTCGCACTGGTCTGCGGGGACGTTGGAACGGGCAAGACCATGATTGTCCACCATGTGCTTGCAAATCTTCCCCCGTTCATCCAGCCGATTCTGATTCCATATCCGGATGCGGAATACATCGAGATTCTGCGCTATGTCTCGAGGGTGCTCAAAGTAAATCCGGATGGTTTGGATGTTCTCCAGTTGTTCACTCGTCTGCAATCGGTGCTTGAGGATGACAAGTCCAAAGGCAAGCAGGTTTTGTTGATTCTAGACGAGGCTCATATCCTTTCGATGGAAACTCTTGAGAATATCCGTCTCCTCTCCAACATCGAACTGACTGAACACAAGCTCATCCAGATACTGCTCATCGGCCAGAATGAACTGGCGGTTAAGCTGCGCAACAATGAACTGCGCCAACTACGCCAGAGGATAAACGTTAACCGAGCCATTTCTCCTATGAGTCCGGCCGAGACAATCCAGTATGTTGATCACAGGCTGAGAATCGCAGAGTCGAGCTACGTGGAATGCTTTGACGCCGACTGTGCGAACCAGATCCATAAATTAAGTGGCGGCGTTCCGCGAAGCATAAACAGATTGTGCGATACCGCGCTTCTCATCTGCATGAATGAAAGAGGCCGCAAGGTCACCAAAAGGATACTCCAGAAAGCACACGCCATCATTGACGAGGACATGATTCTGATGTCGGGAAAGCGCGGGCCGGGTGCATTTCTCCACTTTTTCTCCAACTGGAAGAAAAAGCTTGTGCCTGCGGCTGCGGCTGCGGCGGCGGCGGCTTTGATTATGTTTTTTGCCATAGGGATACCTGGCTCAGGAGAAGATACCATCCAACGTTTGAAAAAAGCGACTTTTGGTAACGATGCCCAAAAAGAAGCGACCGCGGAGTCGGCACATCAGCAAGCGCCGGCTTCCGAAACGAAAAGCCTCCGCCACGACATGCCCTCAGCTGCAAACAGTTCCCTGGACGGTCGGCAGGGACCGGCAGAGAGATCCGCCCAAAGTCTTGTGTCTTCCCCCCCCCCGGAGGCCCGTCTCGAAGGGGCACAGGCTGGCAATATTATGGGTAAAGGCGCTGCGGCAAACGACAGACTCTCCCAGCCGCCCGATAAAGTCGCATACGTGCCATCAGAGCCAAGACGAGCAGAGACTGAGAAACCGATTGAGGACAGGAACCGCGCGCCTGCGCAACCTGCGGGAGAACTTGGCTTTAAGGCGGCAGTCTCGGACGCCGCACCCCATGGCCAGACGCCTCAACCCGAACTACAAGGCATATCCGAGTTTTCCAACGTGATCGTTCAAAAAGGAGAGAACTTGGGCGTGATCGCCGCCCGCTGGTTTCCCGAAGACCCGGCTGCAGGCAAGAGAGCCATCCTGGCGGCAAATCCACACATCCATGACGAAAACCTGATCGTGCCGGGGCAGACCCTGCGTATCCCCAAAAAGAACCAGTCATTCGTCAGATAAGAATTTTCCGCCCGCAGCCAGCGACTCCAGAGTTCTGCGGTCAAGTACTTTTATCTTACGGCCATCGACAGAGATGACGCCCTGTTGGGCCATTCTTGCCAGGATCCTCGAAAGCGTCTCCGGGATTGTGCCCAGAAGGCTTGCCAGTTGCCCTTTCGTTATCTCCAGTTCAAGCGTTTCCCGGCCTGCGCTCAGTTGACAAAGATATATCAGGTGTGCGGCAAGTCTACTCGGGACTTCTTTAAGCGACAGATCTTCTATCAGATGAGTGAACCTGCGCAGGCGCTGAGAAAGGATACCCAGCAGGTTGATGGCTATGGCGGGCTCCCTGCCTATCAGTTCTATAAAGGATGTCCTCGGAAAGAGCAGAACCCTGCTCCGTTCGATTGCCTCAGCGTTGGCCGGATAACTTACACCTGCAAAAACCGCAACTTCCCCAAAAATTTCACCGCTCCCGAATATGTGGAGAATTTGTTCTTTTCCTTCCTGCGAGAGTTTATAAATCTTAATTCTTCCTGCTAAAACCAGATAGAAGCCCTTGGCCTCTTTACCTTCCGAAAACAGCTCACGGCCTTTTTCAAATGTTTGGTCCAGGCAGATTTGAGCCAATTCCACAAGTTGTTCGGCGGGAAGTCCGCTAAAAAGCGCGGCTTTGGAGATTTGATCGGCAGTTTTCATGCAAAAGTCCCATTAGAAATCTATCGCAGAAGCGCAGTAACGAAAAGTTATTCTTTATAATGGTTTGAGGTGTTTCACAGGAATAGCATGAAACGACGCGGTTGAATCGATCTTTCTAAAAAATTTAAATTTTTTGATCCAAGTCAAGGTTTTTCTTCGGCACGTGGTTTAATTTGCCTCCTGGATCTGCAACACGAAGTTACAATTAATTAATTCTGATTAGCGATTCTATGAGGAGGTAAACTATGTTTTGTTATCAATGTGAACAGACGGCAAAGGGACAGGGATGCGATAAAATCGGGGTTTGCGGCAAGCAGTCGGAGGTCGCCGATCTTCAGGACCTTCTTGTTTTCGCCCTCGAAGGCCTATCGATTGTGGCGACGGAAGCCCGCAAAGTCGGAATAATCGACAAGGATGTCGACTCCTTTACTTGTTCCGCTCTTTTTTCGACGCTAACGAACGTAAACTTCGATCTAAAGTATTTTCTGGAGACGATTCCGCGCGCTGTTAAAGTGCGGGAAGATCTCAAGGGCAAGGTCAAAGCCGCCGGCGGCAAAACTGAGTTCGCAGCGCCTGCGGCGGGGTTCCAACCTGCCGGCACAATCGACGGGATCCTTGCACAGGCCGCGGGCGTTGGGTTAAAAGCCGATCCCGAGGAAAACGCCGACCTTCGCTCGCTCAAACACACTCTGCTTTTCGGGGTGAAAGGAATTGCGGCTTACGCCGACCACGCGCGGATCTTGGGCCAGGAAGACGACTCCGTATACGCTTTCATTCATGAAGCTCTCGCGTCGCTTACCAGCAATGATATTCCGGTAAGTGACCGTATCGGCCAGGTTCTCAAATGCGGCGAAATCAATTTGCGTGCTATGGAACTTCTTGATGCAGGCAACACAGGCGCCTATGGACATCCCGTTCCAACCTCCGTCCCGCTCGGCCACAAGAAGGGCAAGGCCATACTGATATCCGGCCATGACCTGCCCGACCTGGCGTCCCTGCTAAAGCAAACGGAGGGCAAGGGCATTTACGTCTACACCCATGGCGAGATGCTACCAACCCACGGCTATCCTGACCTCAAAAAATATCCGCATTTTTACGGACATTTCGGCACCGCGTGGCAGAATCAGCAAAAGGAGTTTCAAACCTTTCCCGGCTCGATTCTCATGACCACCAACTGCATTCAGAGACCGGCCCCGGTTTACGCGGACAACATCTTTACGAGCGGTTGCGTGGGCTGGCCTGGAGTAACCCACATAGAAAACCGTGATTTCACACCCGTTATCCAAAAAGCCCTGGATCTAGCAGGATTTGCGGAGGATTCAAACGGGAAGACCGTTATGGTAGGGTTCGCGAGAAACGCGGTGTTGAGTGTTGCCGATAAAGTGATTGAGGCAATAAAAGGTAAGAAGATTCGCCATTTCTTTCTTGTCGCCGGCTGTGACGGCGCCAAACCGGGCCGCAACTACTACACGGAATTTGTTGAAAAAGTGCCGAATGACTGTATCGTTCTCACGCTTGCCTGCGGTAAGTTCCGATTCTTCGACAAAGACCTGGGGACAATCGAAGGCATCCCTCGTCTTCTCGATGTCGGACAGTGCAATGACGCTTATTCGGCCGTACAGATTGCGGTGGCGCTTGCCAAGGCGTTCAATGTCGGAGTCAACGATCTGCCGCTTTCAATGATCCTTTCATGGTATGAGCAAAAGGCGGTGGCCATACTGTTGAGCCTTTTCCACCTTGGGATCAAAAATATCCGGCTTGGACCCTCGCTACCGGCATTCGTAAGTCCCGGAGTGCTTGACGTGCTGGTTAAAAACTTCGAGATTAAACCGATAACCACCCCGGATGAAGATCTTAAGGCTATTTTGGGTTAAAGCCGAGGCTGCGGGCTACCGAGTTGCGATCCCTCGCTGAGAGGGGCCGTAACCCGTAGTTCATTTATGGAGTTAATATGAAATGCCCGGGTCAGGACACCAGATTTTGGGGACCGGAAGCAATAAGCGAATCCAATTGCCCCAACTGCGGCAGACCAATTGAGTTCTTCAAGGACGAGAGTTCGAGAAAGTGCCGCAATTGCGGGGCCAAGATCCTCAATCCCAAGATGGATTTCGGCTGTGCAACTTATTGCAGGTTCGCCTCTCAGTGCCTGGGGACGGATATGCCTCCGGAGCTTCTCGCCAGGAGGACCGACCTCCTGAAGGATCGCGTAGCGGCGGAAGTGAAGAAACTGCTTGGCAGAGACTTCAAGCGGATCGGACGCACCCTTAGAGTCGTGGAGTTTGCAGGTCAGATCCAAAAGGCGGAGGGAGGAGATCATGCGGTGGTAATCCTGACGGCTCTTCTCCAGGCCTCCGCCGGCGCTTGCGGCCGGCCGGAAGGTGACAGGGAAAGACTTTCTGCCGAAGACTTGGCTGTGGCCGAATCCATACTCTCGAGAACCGGCGCTCCCGATGAGCCGGCTCGCGAAGTTATTTCCATCTTGAATAACCTGGGAGACACGGACCAAAAATGCGATTCGATCAATTTCAAATGCGTTTCCGACGCCATCCTGATTGCCCAGTTGAGCGAATCGCTCAAGGCCGCTGGTTCCGGCAAGGGCGCGATCAGATTTTACGACGATAAGGCCCTTCTCACTCTCACCGGCAGAAGGATCGTGGAAGAGATCATGGCGGAATATGAGGGGAATCACGGTTAAAAACCTTTTGACACGGCTGAGCACTGATGAACGCAGTTGAAACGAAGTATAAATTGAAGTTTTAGGATACATGTTGTCCTGATCATAACTGGAGTATAAGAAATGGCGAAAATTCGCAAAATAGTTGACATAGACGAGCAGCTTTGCGACGGCTGTGGAATGTGTGCGACTGCCTGCGCGGAAGGCGCCCTGGAAATAAGAGACGGAAAAGCGCGCCTCATAAAGGAATCCTACTGCGACGGCCTGGGCGCCTGCCTTTCAGGTTGCCCGCAGGGGGCCGTCCGAGTGATTGAGCGTGATGCCGATGAATTCGATCCGGAAGCGGTCGAAGAGCACCTCACATCATCCCGGCCCTCGCCCGAAACCTCTCCCGGAGGGAAAATGGTTGCGCCCTTTCCATGTGATTGTCCTTCATCTCGAATCGAGATCTTCAGTAAGCAGGCTTCACCACGGAGGCCAGCGGAGGACTTCGATCCGGCACGCTCCGAGCTTTCTCACTGGCCGATCCAGATCAGACTTGTCCCCGCCGGCGCGCCGTTCCTCAAAGGCGCAGACCTTCTTGTAGTCTCTGACTGCGCTCCGGTGGCATACCCCGATTTTCACCAAAAGTTTGTCAGGGGGAAAACCGTGCTGCTCGGCTGCCCGAAATTCGACAACGCTCAGGAGTACGTGGACAAGTTTGCCGAAATCTTCCGCGTCGCCGGAATCCGCAGCGTTACGGTGGTGAATATGGAAGTCCCATGCTGCTCGGCTTTGCCGGCTATCGTTCGAAAAGCGATGCAGGAAGCCGGCAAAAGCATCCCGATCGAGGAGGTGGTAGTGAGCATCCGCGGGGAGATTGTCTAGCTGAATGTATGCAGGCGTTTTTCCGGTCGTAACCGCAGAGAGACGCTCTCCTCAAGCGGCAACGATATCGACGAGGAACTTTTTCGGGCGGCGGCTTTGTCGTGGCGAGCACCGCCTTGGAGATTTTCGGTTCGCGACCGGATGAAACGTCGGCGGGTGCAATACCTTGCAGGCACGCCATATTAGCCCAACCTTGAAAAAGCCTTCGAGTTCCGCCTGAACCTGATGCAAACCGGAAATGCGATGAATTACATGCACGGCGAACAACTTGTCGGGCAATGTCATCTGTTGCATTTTATCAACGTTTAACTTATCTCTATTGAAAGCAACACCCGGTCGCCGGCAGCATGCCGGAAGCGGGAGCGGCGCCCTGTGCGGCAAACAACTTACGAGGATCGGTTAAAATGGCAAAAGAACCACAGATCGTACATAGCTTCCCCAAAAATCCCCTTGAAGAAGTGAGGTCATCGGTGACTTATTTTAAGGGCAAGCAATACGTGGACATCCGCATCTATTACAAGGGCGACGACGGGGAATACCACCCGTCCAAAAAAGGGCTGACCCTGTCAGTGGAACTATTCCCTGAACTTGAAACCGGCCTTCAAAAGCTCAAAGAGGCATTGGATGAGGAGAGCTAAAACTGAATAACTCTCTCAGATTAGTGAGCGTGCCTGTAAACTCGCTTTATCTGGACATTCGATATTAAAGCCATGAAATCTTTGCCCTGCTCCAAATCGACCTTGATGGACCCGTCGTCTATTTCCATGTACCTCGAAAGCACCTTGATTATGTCGTTTTTGACGGCTTCCATTATGTCGGGCGTGATGTCCATCCTGTCGTGCATCAGGACGAACTGCATCCTCTTACGGGCGGTTTGCCCACTTGGCCCGTTTCCCCAAAAGCGCCGCAGAATACCCAACATTGGCCTCTCTCCTTTCAATTCCAGATCAGCCGTTTCATGCGGCCTAATAACCCATGCGACTCATCTTCATCCGGAGGAATGCCTTCACCATTGAGCCGGGCGGCCATGTTTCTGAAAGCTGCCCCGGCCTTGCTGCTCTTGTCGTGAACCAGCGGCACTCCGCGATTGGTCGACACCACTACCTCGTCGCTCTCCGGGACAACCCCCAGGAGCGGAACGTTAAGCAGAGAAATGATATCCTGCGTGGACATCATATCCCCTCTTTTGACCATTTTCGCGTTGAGCCTGTTGATGATGAGGCTTATCTGTTTGATCAGCGCGGCTTCCAAGAGCCCGATCACCCGGTCGGCATCCCTTATGGCGGAGACTTCAGGAGTAGTGACAACCAGTGCGGTTTCCGCCCCGGCGATAGCGTTTTTGAATCCCTGCTCGATCCCCGCCGGGCAGTCGATCAACACGTACTCAAATTCGTCGGCCAGATTGCAACAGAGTTCCTTCATCTGTTCCGGTGTGATCGAATTCTTTTCACGGGTTTGAGCCGCCGGGATCATGAAGAGGTTTGTAAGCTTTCTGTCGCGGATCATCGCCTGTTCTTTACGGCATTTACCTTCTATTATGTCGACCAGGTTGTAGACAATCCGGTTTTCCAACCCCATCACGACGTCGAGATTGCGCAAGCCAATATCCGTGTCAATCATTACAACCCTGTATTTCTTCTTAGCCAGTGTTGTACCGAGATTGGCCACGGTAGTAGTCTTGCCGACCCCCCCCTTGCCGGAAGTAACCACAATTGTTTTGCCAGCCATAAATCACCTGTAATTTAGTTCATAGACTGATAACCTGAATAACGCCGTTCCGGACCTCCGCCACTTCAAATCTGCTCGTTGCCGGTTTTGCTCCCCGCGGAGGGACCGCAACAAGATCTGCGATCCTGATCTGATTAGGCTCGATGCTCAGCGCCCAAATCCGTGCGGACAACTCACCTCTGGCGCCGGCATGAGCCATACCCCGCAGGGCGCCGAATACCACGACGTCGCCTTCGGCAATAATTTCCGCACCCGGATTTACGTCTCCGAGAACGACGCAGTCCGATGGAGAAACGATTCGCACGCCCGACCGGCACGTATTGCGCACAATTACGGGGGCATGATCCTCGCGCTCGCAGCCGGCTTGTTTAGGCACGGACCGGGGCTTTTGCACTTCTCCCGCCATCGACAGTGAGAGATCGTCACTCAGCCTGACCTCCACCACCCTGACCTGCGATTTTTCTTGCAGCTTTGCATAAAGCGCACAGATTTCGTCAGTGCGCATTGGCCTGGTCCTAAGATCGAGAACCATTCCCGTCTGGTGGAAAAAAGTACGCGATTGCTTGAGCCGCTCTTCCATGAAGGCAAGGATATCGTCCAAAGGCGCAACAGGGTCAGGGACCAGCATGAAACCACTGCGGTCGGCTTTTATCCTTATAGGCGGCTTTTCGGCTTTTTCGGCTTTATCTTCTCTTTTGTCTCTATCGCCTGGCGACATGATGCGCGTCACTTTACTCCAACTCCGCGTTCGAGGGCAATACCCATTCTCTCAATTGAATCCAGTTGCAGATCCGGATGAAGCCATCCGCCGGAGCACTGCGATTCCAAGGCTGATCGAAAACAAGAGGCTCTATTCCAACCTGTTTCAAGTGCCGGCAGGTTTCGATCCTGTCTTCGACAAAGTAGCGGACTTCAAGTCCGTTGAGAATTTCAACCTTGTTTTCGGGAGATCCGGAGGCTATCACCTTTATTCTCTCTTCAGGCACACCGGACAAAATAGTAAAAAGCCATCGTGAGATCGACTCGGATTGGAGGCGGGCGGTCACAAACCGCAGCGGGGCAGCTTTGGCGAGTTCCGTGAGTACTTCCCGGGCGCCCGGAAAAGGAAGTATCTGCATTGTGTGCTCATCATCGAGTATAAGGCCTACCAGGTCTTCCAGAATATGCCTTTCCATGCGGAGGCATTCGGAGAGGTTGTAGCAGCTTATGTCTTCCTTGGAAATACCGGTGAGTCCGTACTTTTCATGGGCGAGCCTGACAAACAGCGCCATCGTGTCGGCCACTACACCGTCAATATCAAATGCGAGCAGACGGGGATCTATCGGAAATGGGCGAGGGATCATTTGTACTCTTCCGTGCGGCAGGTCGGAGCGGGTTGATCGAATCGAAACGAGATCTCATATATGCCCTCATCCATTATGGAATGGACAGCGTAACCGACGCCATTGAATACCGAGACCATTGGTCTGTTTGAGGCAAGCACGTGGGCGAAAAATCCGGAAATGCCCTTCGATTTTGCAATTTCACACAGGTAATGAAGCAGGAAAGTCCCGATTCCCCTCCGCTGCCAAGCTGACGCTACTGCAAAATCAACTTCGGCTGAATTCAATTTCTGGTCCAGAAGGTATCTGCCGATTCCGATGATTTTCTCGGCGCCGATTTCCCCGCTGACGCCCACAATTGCCATTGCATGCTCGTAATCTACATTGCACATGGCCTGAACGTTGCTGTGCGGGAATGCCTTCATTGCGGAGAGAAAGCGCAAATAGACATCTTCTGAGGGCAGGTTATAGAAAAACTCCTGGACTGCCCTTTCATCGGACGGTTTGACGGGACGGAAAAAAAGCGTCTCATCAGGAGGAAACACTTGCGAGGTTTCCCATTGACCGGGGTAGAGCGGCTCGTAAATTGGAGGAAGAATCTGATCTTCGTAAACATAATTGATCCTTTTGGCTTCAGCGAGCAGCTGTTCCCGGAATCGCGGATGGGCAATATTGATGAGGGCCATCGCGCGTTCGCGGATGGTCTTGCCGTGCAAACAGGCAATCCCGAATTCAGTAGCGACATAGCGGACCGTACTGCGCGGTGCGACTACACCAGCCCCGTTTGTCAGATGGCTTACAATTCTGGACCTTCGCCCGTCAGGACTGGTGGAGGGCAGCACTATTATAGTCTTGCCTCCGTTCGCCATCGATGCTCCGTGCATAAAATCCACATAGCCGCCTATTCCGCTGTAAACCTTGTGCCCAATCGAATCGGCGCATATCTGGCCGCTCAGGTCTATTTCCAGGGCTGAATTGATGGCCACCATCCGATCAATGCGGCTTATAAGCTTACGGTTGAGCACGTATTCGGCAGGATAGATCTCCACCTCCGGATTGTTATTGACAAAGTCGTAGAGGTCCCTGCTTCCCATACAGAAGCTTGCCACGATCTTCCCCGGATTCACCGTTTTTCGCAGACCGGTCACGGCCCCCGAGCGGATAAGATGCAAGTGATAATCCGTAAGGATCTCCGTGTGGATCCCCAAATCTTTCTTTGCTTCCAGATATCTTATAACCCAGTTGGCGATCACTCCGATCCCGGTTTGAATCGTGGAGCCATCCTCGATTAGCACGGAAATGTATTGGGCTATCCTTTCGGCGACAGCCCTCTGTTCTCTGAAAACGATCTCCAGCAGAGCTTCGTCATACTCCACGCCGTACTGAATCCTGGACAGGTCGAGGAAGCTGTCACCGAGAGTCCTGGGCATTTGAGGATTTATCTGGGCGATTACGACACTGGCGGACTCGACAGCGCTCTTGTCCGTTCCAGCCGAAATTCCCATCGAACAGAAACCGTGTTCATCGGGGGGTGAGACTTGAATCATCGCGATGTCAATCTTCCAGAGAGGCTCCTGTTTGAAAAGGCTCGGTATGGAAGAAAAATAAATAGGAATGTAGTCAGCCAGGCCTTCGTTTACCGCCCGCCTGGATTTTGGCCCGACAAAGAAAGTCTTAAGCCTCGCGTTTTCAGAAAACCGACTCCAGTCTTCCGGAAAGGATCCCATCGAAAGATTTTGGATTATCTCGATATCGCGATGCCCGGGCAAAAGGTCGATCAGAGAACGAACCAGGTGCTGAGGCTCGGCGCAACCGGATCCTACATATATCCTGTTGCCGTCCCGCAATATTTCGCGCAACACCTCAACAGCGCTTCGTTTTCTACCTCGGACTCTCGTCCTCCACTGCCCCATAGACGCCGGTTCCCCAAAGGCCAAACTTCAGTATCACGCGTATTTTCCGCTTCTCCGAGACCTCTACTTATAGCATACGGATTTGAAAAATGGGATGACTTTGGGTTAGCATAGAGTGTGGAGTATAGAGTATGGAGCCGGAAGCGCAGAGTGGGACTTTCCTTTTGCTCTCAGTCCTGAACCCGGGGAATCGATAATGCGTATCGCTATGGGGCAGATCAATCCTTTTGTCGGCGACCTCGAAGGCAACACGGCCAAGATATGTAAATATATCGAAAAAGCCAGGAAGGCCGATGTTGACCTGGTCATCTTCCCGGAACTGTCCGTGTTAGGTTACCCTCCGCGTGATCTGCTCGACAAGCGCGGTTTCGTTGCCGACAGCATGCGTTGCTGGAAACGCATAGCAGGCGCCGCCAAAGGCATTGGCGTCATTTTCGGAGCGGTTTCATTAAATGAAGGTCGCGGAAAGCCCTATCACAATTCCGCGTTGTTTTATGAGGACGGCAAACTGCTTCTTATAGCCCACAAGATGCTGTTGCCTTCATATGATGTTTTCGATGAAGAGAGGTTCTTTGAGCCCGGCAAAGCCGCCCGCTGGGTTGATTTTCGCGGCAGCCGGATTGGTATCACTATCTGTGAAGACACATGGAACGTTGCGGATTATCTTCCCGGTCCTCTCTATAATATCGATCCGATTTGCGAATTGATGAAAGCTTCGGTCGATCTGACTGTTAATATCTCTGCTTCCCCCTACCATGTGGGCAAAGTTCAATGGGTCTGCGAACTCCTGAAGAAACAGGCTGCGCGGGCAGGCTCTCCGTTGGTTTATGTAAACCAGGTTGGAGGAAACGACGAACTGATTTTCCAGGGTCACAGCATGATCTGGGACAAATCGGGCCGCCTTCTGGCTGCGGGCGCAGATTTCGAAGAAGATTTCATAGTGTGTGATCTCGGGGAGGGAGGAAAGCGCGAAATGCACGAAACCTCCGAAGATAACGTCTCGGAGGTGATCATGGCGCTTGTCCTGGGACTGCGCGATTACGCGCACAAATGCTCTTTCGAGAAGGCGGTGATCGGACTGAGCGGCGGAGTGGATTCCGCGCTGACCGCCTGCCTGGCGGTAAAGGCCCTGGGCGCCCGCAATGTTCTCGGAGTCGCAATGCCCAGCCCCTTCAACGCCCCGGAAAGCCTTGCCGATGCCCGAGAATTGGCGGCTCGGCTTCAAATGGATTTTGAGGTGATCTCCATCGATGAGCTTTTCTCGACCGCGCTCAAATCCATGAAACCGCTTTTTGGCGACATGCCCCATGATTTTACCGAAGAAAATCTCCAGGCACGCTTGAGAGGCATGGTATTGATGTCAATTTCCAACAAATTCGGCAAACTTCTTCTCAGCACGGGCAATAAATCGGAGATTGCGGTGGGGTATTGCACGCTTTATGGAGACATGAACGGAGGCCTTGCCGTCTTGGGCGACGTTCCAAAGACGATGGTCTACGACCTGGCCCGCAGAATAAATGACATGCACGGCTGGATACCCGAGCGCATACTCACGCGAGCTCCATCTGCTGAATTGCGGCCCGACCAGACGGACCAGGATACCCTTCCGCCCTACGAGATCTTGGATGCTATCCTGGTCGAATATGTGGAAAAGCGAACTCCTGCAAAACAGATAATTGAAAAAGGATTCGATCCGGATGTCGTCAGGTGGGTGATCAGACGAGTAGAATTCAACGAGTACAAACGCTGGCAGGCGCCCCCCATATTGAGGGTCACGACAAAAGCGTTCGGAATCGGCAGGCGCAACCCTATCGCGCAGGGATATGTCGAAATCTGAAAGACATTTTTGTTGTTCCTACTTTAGAATTGCCTCTACAATGCATCCTTTGTTAGGAGAGGAGAACAAAAATGAAGAAAATCGAAGCGGTCATTAAACCATTTAGACTCGATGACGTGAAAGAAAAACTGACCAACCTCGGAATCAAAGGGATGACGGTATCCGAGGTGAAGGGATTCGGGCGTCAGAAGGGGCACACCGAGGTGTATCGAGGTGCTGAGTATGTAGTCGATTTTCTTCCTAAAATTAAGATAGAAGTGGTAGTTCCCGACTGGCAGCTGGCAGAGATAATAGCTGCAATTCGAGAATCTGCAATTACCGGGAAAATCGGCGATGGCAAGATTTTTGTAATCCCTGTTGAGGAATGTATTCGAATACGTACCGGCGAGACCGGGGAAGAAGCACTCTAAACATATATCATGGTCATTCGTCCTAATTTTAATCGAAAGCTGAAGAGTCTCCGGGACAATTTCGTTCAACAATGCCGCGCTGATGTTCCAGGCTTGCTGGGTGCGCGTACTTATTCGTCCGCTTTCCGGGAGGCGCTTGCCAACTCATTCGACGGAAGTCCGGCAGCTGAGGAAGGCTGGGCCCTTGTTGCAGTGGGCGGTCTGGGCCGCGGCGAAATCAGCTTCGCCTCCGACATAGACCTTCTCTTCCTCTACAGGAAGCGGATTCCTCCATTCCTGCCCGACTTGGTCCACCATCTGGTCTACGGCTTATGGGACAGCGGGTTCGAAGTAGGACATGCCACCGCCTCAGTCTCAATGATCCGCAACATGGTTCAGAGCGATTTCTCCATTTTGACGAATTACCTGGAATCTCGTCTGATTACTGGCGATGCGGAGTTCTTCGACGAATGGAAGAGATCCTTTCTCAAGTTATTCGGCAACCCCAACAGGCGAAGGTTTCTTCAAAACCTGATCGCATACAGAGCATCAAGGCTGCGGCAATATGGTGAAAGCCCCTACCTGCTGGAGCCTAACGTCAAAGACGGAGTGGGGGGCTTGCGGGACCTGCATACTATCCGGTGGGCGGGGATCGTTTACCTTCACGATCCATCGCTGGATGCGATGCTAACGAACCAGTGGCTGACGCCCGTCGAAAAACTCTGGCTTGAGCAATCTTACGATTTTTTGTGGCGGGTCAGGCTTCAATTGCACCAGTCGGGTGAAAGAAGGCAGGACAGGCTCATTTTCCCGGATCAGGAGCAGATCTCATCACACATGGGCTGCATGGCGGGCACGGGAAGTTCGTCCGTTGAAGCTTTCATGCGCCTGTATTACCGCAATACCTCACGCGTCCGCAGGACCACCTCATTTTTTCTGGAAAGACTCGAAGAATCGCAGAGAAGGTTTCGCGGCTTTCGCTTGCGCAGGCGGATCATGCCGGGTCCGTTCCTGCTTGAAGGCAAGCACCTTCACATCATGGAGCCGGAATGGATAAAGAAGAACCCGCCTCTGCTCATGCAGTTCTTTTGGCAGGCAATGCGTTCCAAGGCTCATTTTCATCACAATGCAGGCAGAATAATCCGTGAAAATCTGGGTAGCTTTGGAGATCGTGAGAGGCGAAATCCAGATGTGGTAAACCAGTTTTTTGACATTCTACTGGGGCAGGATTCGTTCAGGGTCTTGAAGACGATGCTCGAGACGGCGTTTCTCCAGGCATTTATACCGGAATTCGCGGCTGTGCGCTACCGGGTCCAAAACGACGTCTATCACGTCTATACGGTTGATGAGCACTTGCTGCGCACGGTCTTCGAACTTCATCAGATCGAAGCGGGCGTGGCGGACGGCGAGGAGCCTTTAAAGAGCGCCGGAAAGCTGATCAGCTCCGATGAACGGCGCATGCTCTACCTCGCCGCGCTTCTCCACGACATCGGTAAGGGACAGGGGACCGATCATTCGATCCGCGGGGCCGTGATGGCAAGGGAAATCGCCGCCAGAATGGGCTTGAACGACATACAGAAGGATTTGCTCTGTTTTTTGATCGAACATCACCTTATTCTCGCCGAAACCGCCCTCAAGCGGGACCTGATGGATGAAAAGCCCGTTGTCCGCTGCGCGGTAACCATAAAAGACCGCCAGCGCCTGCTGATGCTTTATATGCTCACCGTCGCCGACAGCCTGGCGACCGGCACGGAAGCGTGGAACAGCTGGAAAGCGTCGCTTTTGAGGGAGCTTTTCTTCAAGGTTGACAGACTGCTGCTGCGAGCCGACCTCGAACCTGAAGATACAGAGGCGCGCGCCGCGCAAGCGCAGGAAAAAGTTTTGGCCCTTGTGCCCGACCCGGCTGCGAAGGAAGGACTGACCGCTTGGATGGAAAGGCTTTCCTTCAGGTATCTGCTTTCCCAGGATCCCAACGACATTCTGAAGCACTACGGCATGGAAAAGGAACTGGCGCAATGCCCCGTTCGCTTCAAGGCCGAACCGAATGAAGGAGGGATGTGGCAGACAACGGTTGTAACACGCGATCGCCCCGGATTGTTTGCTCTTATTACCGGTGTTTTGTGGGCGCGAGGGTTGAGTATCCTCTCGGCTGACATCTACACTCGCGAGACCGGCGTAGTCTGCGATATCCTGCGAGTCGAACGGGTCCCCGACCCTCTTCATTCCGAAGAACTTTGGAATAAAGTGGAAACCGACCTGATACGCGCCCTTGCAGATTCGTCATACCTGGACGAAATACTCCAAAACAGGCGGAGGCCCTCGGTGCTCGATTTGAAGTGCCAGCCCCGCAAAGAGGACAGGGTAGTAATCGATGAGGAGGCTTCAGACTTCTATACTCTGATCGAAGTGTACACCTGGGACCGGCCGGGAGTTCTTCACAAGATCACCAACGCCTTGTTCAAACTGGAAATAAATATTCAGCTTGCCAAGATAGCAACACCCGGAGCGCAGGTTGTCGACATCTTCTACGTCACCGACCTGAGCGGAGAAAAAATTATGAATCTCGACGTGCATGAGCGGATCAGAGAGAAGCTCCTTGAATGTCTCTCTGTTGACTCATGCGTGGAATGACTTCGAAAAAACGTACATTTTTGTTCAAAATCAAGCCATCTCTCCCGATAACAGATTAGAGTGAACTTTCGGATACTTAGGGGATCGGATTATCTGCTGTGCCTTCTATCCGGCCCTTTGGCCCGTCCGAAGGGAACAAAAATGTTACCTATTCGAAGGGCGATCAAACAACGACGTTGCGTTGGCGCGGCTTGGGAGGCTCCATTGAATGCCTAAATGCAAAGCGGACTGGCAGGCGAGAAGAAGAAAATTGTTGACGTTGGCAAGCAAATTGCCTAGACATCACGGACTGACGTATCCAATCCCAGTTTTGAAAACCCACAGGAGGATATTATGACCCCAAAAGAAGTACTGGCTTTTGCTAAGGAGAACGGCGCCAATGTAGTGGATTTCAAGTTCATGGACTTTATAGGTCTGTGGCAGCATTTTTCAGTTCCCATTGCAGAGCTGGGCGAAAGCGATTTCGAGGGCGGCTACGGTTTCGATGGGTCGAGCATCCGGGGCTGGCAGCCGATACACGCCAGCGATATGCTCATCATTCCAGACCCGATTACTGCGGTGATGGACCCCTTCACAGCGATTCCCACCCTCACGATGATTTGTAATATAGTGGACCCTATAACGAAGGAAAAATATACGCGGGACCCCAGAAACGTCGCTCAAAAAGCGGAAGCGTATCTCAAGTTCACAGGTATAGGTGATATGGCATGGTTCGGCCCCGAAGCCGAGTTCTTCATCTTTGACGATATCAGGTTCGACAGTTCTTACAATTTCAGCTACTACCATGTCGATTCTGTTGAAGGTCATTGGAACTCCGGAAGGGTTGAAAACCCGAACCTAGGATACAAGCCCCGATACAAAGAGGGCTATTTTCCCGTTCCGCCGATGGACACTCAGCAGGACATACGTACCGAAATGATACTGACGCTTGAGCAGGTCGGAGTCCGCACGGAATGCCAGCATCACGAAGTCGCCACCGCCGGTCAGGCTGAGATAGACATGAAAGCCGCTCCCCTGGTCAAGATGGCCGACAACCTGGCATGGTACAAATATGTTCTGAAAAATGTGGCCAAAAAACATGGGAAGACCGTAACTCTTATGCCCAAACCTCTTTACGGCGACAACGGATCGGGCATGCACACCCATTTCAGCCTCTGGAAAGAAGGTAACCCCCTGTTTGCCGGCGACAAATACGGTGGACTCAGCCAAATGGCCCTTTGGGCGGCAGGCGGCATCCTGAAACATGCCCCGGCCCTGTGCGCCATAGTCGCCCCGACCACTAATTCATATAAGAGGCTGGTCCCCGGATATGAGGCCCCCGTAAACCTCGCTTACTCAAGCCGTAACCGCAGCGCGGGCATTCGTATTCCAATGTACTCGCCTTCTCCAAAGCTCAAACGCCTTGAGGTCCGCTTCCCCGACCCGTCCTGCAATGGCTATCTTGCTTTTAGCGCGCTGCTTATGGCCGCCCTTGACGGTATTGAGAACAGGATCGATCCGGGCGAACCTCTTGATGAGGACATTTACGCATTGAGTCCCGAGGAGCTCGCAAAAGTTCCGTCCACCCCCGGAGCTCTTGACGAAGCCCTCAAGTACCTTGAAAAAGACCATGACTTCCTGCTCAAGGGCGACGTTTTCACCCAGGATGTCATCGACATGTGGATCGAGTACAAGACCGTGAACGAAGTGGATGCCGTGCGCTTGAGGCCGCATCCAATGGAGTTTAAACTTTACTACGATATTTAAACCGGAGAGTATGGACAGGGCGGGAGGAAAGCGTTGCGGGTTTTCCGTGCTTCCGATCTGCTCAAAGTTTCGGGAGTCCGGATTTTGAAATCCCCCGGCCAGGCCATAAACCTGACCGGGGGATTTATATTTTGGATCGATTATGAAAACAGGCAGTATTTACTCGGATATCCCGGACCGGCTGCCGGAGGAATCCTTCGAAATCCTGGCGGCTTCCG
>Ga0326728_10007840_pt1 | contig 26993 bp, 19 predicted proteins | sample MB3enrmetagenome_FD_207602 | JGI IMG/M metagenome (GOLD analysis project Ga0326728, IMG submission 207602) | Lab enriched peat soil microbial communities from McLean, Ithaca, NY, United States - MB31MN | ecosystem: Environmental > Terrestrial > Soil > Wetlands > Peat | place: USA: New York...
AAGCCTGGAGTCCACTGAGCTTGACTTTGACTCCTTCTTTTTCGAACTCCAGGGCGATGGTTTTTCTCCGAACTTGGCCGCCACATTCAGAGCACTTTGACTTCATGGGTTTTTTCATATGTTTCAGTATAACGCTCTCGGGTTGAAACACCCGTGGGGCGGCGCCGCTTAGGGCTTCGGCGAATTTACGCCCGGGAGTGGTGGTTGCGGCTGGCCGGGAGCGTTTGGCCGGTCAGGGAAGGTGGCATCAGGCGCGGAGTGTTCGCCAAAAACCAGCGCGGTAAACATAAAAATGTCGGTGTCATCGTCCTTCCAGGCCTGGCGCGGCAGGCCGGCTTTGAGGCAGGTTTCCTGGATGAACGTATCGCGGTCCCAATGTTCTTCCACCGGGACTTGTGGCAGCAGGATTCCTTCGGTTTCTCCCTGCTTCATAATCAATCCATGCTTGCCCACCTTGATCTCTTTAATATCCAGGACACGGCGGAGGGGTGACATGACGGAAATCTCATACTCGAGGAGGGGCAACTCCGTGGCGGTGACGGGGGTGAAGCGATTATCCTCCAGCGCCGCATAGGCCGCCACGTCACGCACCGTTTCCGCCAGAGACTTCATCGGCGTGATGTAGCCGATGCATCCCCGCAGCTCGCCATGTTCCTTGAGGGTAACGAACGCGCCGCGGGCTTCCTCCAGGCGCGGGAAGCCGATGGAGCCCACCAGGTACATTTTTCGATCGCGGACGGCAGTCTCCACGGAAGTCCGCGCAATCTTCATCAAGGCATCCCGCTCGCGGCCGGTCAGGGAGAATTCCGCGCTCTTCTTGGCGTCCGCCGGACTGGCCCGCGTAATCGCCACCGCGCCATAACCCACCACGCGAGTTTTGTCGCCCGTGGTGTCGCCGGAGTTTAGATATTTCAGAATCTTAGCGTGGGTTGCGCCCAGGCCCTCGGCGGCGATCATGCCTGAGACGATGGGGCCTCCGCCGCACGCTTCCCAGGTCGCAACGCCTCGCTCCCACATGGCGAAGTTGCGCGACAGGCTGAGGTAGTCCCAATCCTCAATGGCGTGGAGGGTCTGATGGTCCACATTCACCGCGTAGTCGTAAGGGTGGTAGTGCGAGAGGTCGGAACTCACCAGGATGAGTGTCTGGGCGCGCGCCTCAGGCGTCTCCTCCAGCAGCGCCTTGGCCAGCGCCCTTCCCAGCGCCCGCTCGATATTGTAATTCTGGTCGCCCATGATGATAGGCACCAGCTTGAAATCGCCCAGCGTGCGTTGGAGCCAGGGCAGTTGCACTTCCAGCGAGTGCTCGGCATTCTCGGCCTCCTTCACATGACCGCGATCGGAGATCTTGATGGAGGAGTGCAATTTCGCCAGCCGGGCGCGAAAATCCTTGTCCACGGGAACATTGCCCAGCGGGGTGGCGTAAGCGTCGCCATCGTAAATGGAGGAGAAAGGGAAATTGACGTAGTGAGACGGCGCGATGATCACCACGCGCGTGTATTTCCGCCCCTTGAGCTGCGCAAAGCACGATGCCGCCACCGGGCCCGTGAACTGGTAGCCGGCATGCGGGCAAATCAGCGCCACCAGCGGACCCTGTACCGGCGGCACGGTGACCTGCGCCAGGAGGCCGTCAATCATCTCGGTGAGTTCTTTGGGGTCGGCAGGGTAGAAACCGCCCGCCACGCCGGCGGGGCGAATCTTCTGTTCGGCGGCGCAGCCGACTTCGTGCGGAATGACAAGAATCAAAGCACCGAGTGCGAAAAGAATTAAAAGTTTGGTACGGGAATTCTTCATGGCATCACCTTTATGAGGCGGATGGGCGGAAAAGAAAGTCAAAACGCAAAAGTCAAAAGTCAAAGCCGATGTTTCCCGCACTTTTGACTTTTGCGTTTTGACTTTTGACTTCGCACTGCCTATCTGCCCACCTGCCCACCTTTCTACGTCCAAACTCCGGGAATCACCGTGTGACAAAACTGGCACTTCCCGCGATGGATATTCACTGCGTTAATGGAGTAGCCAGTGCGGTCAACTAGTTTCTTTTTGCAGTTCGGGCAGTATGTGCTCTCCGCCGGGTGTCCGGGAACGTTGCCGATGTAAACGTAGTGGAGCCCTTCGGCGTCGGCGATGGCTTTGGCGCGCTCCAGCGTCTCGACGGGCGTGGGCGGCAGGTTCTTGAGCAGATACTCGGGATGGAAGCGCGAAAAGTGCAGGGGCACGTCGGGGCCGACTTCGGATTTCACCCAGCGCGCCAGGCCTTGGAATTCCGCGTCGCCGTCATTGAGCGTGGGGACCACGAGATAAACAATTTCATTCCAAACGCCCGCCTTGCGGATCGTCAGAATCGCTTCCAGCACCGGCTTGAGCTCGCCATTCACGACTTCCTTGTAGAATTTTTCGGAATAGGCTTTCAAATCGATCTTGATGGCGTCAACCTGCGCGCACAATTTTTTGAGCGGGTCGGTCTGAATGTATCCGCCGCTCACCACCACGCTGCGCACGCCCGCGGGCCGCGCCGCTGCCGCGCAATCCAGCACATATTCGAGGAAAATCACCGGCTCGCTGTATGTGTAGGCAATCACCGGGCAGCTATTCTGCCGCGCCAGGTCCGCGATTCTTTGCGGCGGCGCGTAGGTGCTGCGCACCTGCTCCGGACGCACCTGGGAAATATCCCAGTTCTGGCACATCTTGCAATTCACGTTGCAGCCGGCGGTGGCGAGGGAAAAGGCCACGGCGCCGGGCATAAAGTGAAAGAAGGGCTTCTTTTCGATGGGGTCGATGTGCGCCGTCGCCACGCGCGAATGCACCAGCGTGTAGTAAGTGCCCCCGCGATTTTCGCGCGCGCCGCAGTAGCCGCGCTCCTGGTCGTCAATCACGCATTCGCGCGGGCAGAGCTTGCACTTGGTCTTTTTGTAGGGCTGCTTTTCGTAGAATTTTGCTTCCCGGATGAACTGGCTGTCGTCCTCGGCGGCCGGTGGGGTGGCGAACAGGGGGCTTGCGAGCGGCGCTCCGGCAAATGCTCCGCCGCAGGCCGCGAGGCAGGGCAGGGAAGCGGCCTTCAAAAAGGCGCGACGGTCGAAGGCGTTCGAAGTAGTTACAAATGTTTTGTTCACAGATACGAGTCCTTAGCCGAGACGACGCTTGCCGTTATCTTCGTGGAAGCCATTGTCCTGAAGGCACCTTGGACTGCGGCGGCTCGACGCCGCTTTAGAATTACGACGAAGACAAAGGCGGCGTCGAGCCGCCGCAGTCCAAGGTGCCTTCAGCACTTTCATAATTCCACCCGCTCAATCCGCTGAGGGTCGCAAGTCCCCAATCGATGCTCGGCGTCGGCGGCGGTCGAGATATACACCGGCTCGCGTTTCTGTTCGCGCAGCGACGGGGCGCCCACTTCCGCGCGCTTCTTCTCAATGATTTTCCAGCCCACGTAATCCAGCGCCACGGGGTCGCGCGACACCAACAGGCCGTTGAACGGCCACATCCATTGCGGCATGAAGGATGGCCCGCCATCGTATTGGGCGTTGAGGCCGTCGCAGATGTGCAGCCGCACTTTCTGCCGGATGACGGGGAACGCGTTGACGTCCGCCACGTAAGGGTTGCCGGCATCCGAGTGATATTTGTTGGGATTGTGAATGGCGCCAAACATGCTCTTGAGCGCCAGCGTGACGCCGGCGATGCCGTGGTCCTTGAGCACGGGCAGGTTGATGACCGCGTCGCAGATGCGGGTGAGCGTTTGGCACAACAGACTCCCCGCTTTGCCGAAAGTGGCGAGGTCCTCCTCAAATCCCAAGACGTCGTTGCCAAAACACCGCAGGCCCGACCCGCGCTCGGCGAGCTTGAAGCGGGCGCGTTCCAAGTCGGAGTTCTGCCGGTCCCAGATGACGATTTCGGTAATTCCCGCTAGCCGCAGGCGTTCCGTGATGGCCTCCACCAGCTCTGGGTGCGTGGCGTTGCCGCGGCCCCCCAGACAATTTACCTTCAGCCCCACCACTTCGCCCGGGCGCACGACTTTCTTCCACGCTTCGAGCGGCGAGTCGCAGTTGAAGGTAGCCTGGAGGGAGCGATCGAGCAACTGGGCGAGCCGCGCGGAGTCGAAACCCTCCCCGCCGCTGCGAATTTTCGCGTCGCGAGCGATGACTACGCGGGAGCGGCCCGTTTCGGCGGTCGATGGCAAACCTGCAGCGTAAGCGTCACCCTGCTTGAAGGCGGCGACTGTGCTTCCCAGCAGGAAAGTCTGCTTCAGAAACGAGCGGCGAGTTGGCGGGAAAGGTGGCTTCTGCACGGAATGCCTCGGAAGTGATCTCAATGGGTCAGAACTTCAGGCGCGAGACAGGGAATTAAGCGGTGGGCGAAGTCACCCACTAGTTGAAACGAAAACCGACCCAGACTTTTTGCAGCACTCCGCGTGCCAAGGCGCGAGTTCGTGCGCCGGGGGCTACCCTCTGAGGTTCCTAAGGAAATCCCAAACTTCAATTCACGCGGTTCCTGTAACCTCTTCATTATCAAAGGGTTGGTTTTTCGATCCAGCCAATTAAATCCCCCAAACTCTTTACTAAGTGCATGCGTTTTCATACACATAAGTTGTACCGACGGGAAGAGCAGAAGTCGGATTGCGCAGAGCAAAGCTCTGCGAATCGGTGACCGCGAATCCACGGCGAAAATCGTGCCATGGCCGTCCCGGCCATGCTCGAGCACGGGCGGGATGCCCGTGGCACAAAATCCGCATCAACGAAACTGCTCATTGAGGCGTGAAAGCGACTTTCCTCACATCCGGAACCGGCGTGTTCCATCCTTTGGCGTCGTGCCAGAGAATGGCGTTCAGGATTTGGGTGGGCACGTCGTCGGGCTCGACGAAATTCATGTGCATGGAGGCGATGGCGGCCTCGCGCGCCGGTCCCTTCAGCGACGCCAGCGGCGGGTTCACTTCATAAATCGATTGCTGGGGCTGGATCGCGAGGTAGGGTGTGAAGTCCGGCTTGGTTTGAAAGCTGTTGCGCATGTCGTTGGCGATTAAATCAAAAAGGGACATGGGAGGGAGTCCCAAAATCATTTCGATGGTTTTGACCATGCTGCATTGGGAATAAAACGTGGAATCAATCGATCCCCGGCGGATATAGGGACTTATGGCGAGCGCCACCGTGCGGTGTCCATCCACGTGGTCGAGCCCGGACTGCGCGTCATCCTCGACCACGAAGATCAGCGATGACCGCCAGAATTGGGAATGCGAAATGCCTTCCACAATCTGGCCCACGGCCAGGTCATTGTCGGCAAGGCAGGCCCTGGGCGTGGAGAATTTGGGACTGGTTCCCGCCGTGTGGTCCGACGGCAACTGCACCAACACCAGGTTCGGCATCGAACCGGCGGCTTCCCATTGCTTCAGGTGCTGCAGAAAAATGCGCGCGCGCACCACATCCGGCACATCCAAACCGTACGCCGGGTAATCCTTCACCACAAAGCGGTTGAGCGGGGCAATGGGGGCGGTGGTATGAAAGTACCCCTGGAAGTTTGACCCGGCCTTGTAATCCTCCAAAAGTCTGACTCTGCCCGTAATATCCGGCTTGCGGAGACCGCCCACATACTCGCCAAAATCGGCGATGGTTCTTTTCGCCTGGTGGGCGTTGTCCCAGATAAATCCGCTGTCGGCAAAAGCCATGGGGTCGTCGCCATTCTTGGGATAGCTGCGGCCCTCATATCCGGGCCAGAGGGTGTAATCGGTCTCGCTGGCTTGGGTCACCCACTGGTGTCCATCGCCGCTATTGCCGCCCGAGGCGTAGAAATTATCGAGCAGAACAAACTGGCGCGCCAGTTCGCGCGTGTTGGGCACCACATCGTCGCCGTACGCCTGAAGCGTCGGGTCGCCATTGCCTTTGCCGATTCCACCGAGATACTGGTCGTAAGACCGGTTCTCCTTGATGATGTAGAAAATGTGCTGGATGGGTGAGGGTTCACCGGCATGCACGGGGACGGGAAGCGGCGCGGCGGCCGCGGAAGGCTTTACGGCGGCGGAAACGAAGCCCGCGCCTGCGCTGCGCAATCGCATGTGGTTGTTGTCCGCCACGGCGGTGGTAAAGGCGGGGAGCTGGCTCGCATCGGGAACTGGAATCACCTGCACGGTGCCGCGATCAGAGTGAACATAGCGCCGCGTCGGTCCGGCCTCCAATTCCATTCCCAATTCCTTGGAAAAACCGCCGACGTTTGCCATCTTCCATCCTGCGCCGACGCCTAGGAGCGTCGACACCGCCAGATAAGTGCCGTCCGGGCTGAGGGCGATGTGATCGGGATACCAACTGGTGGGAATCAGCCCGAGGATTTTGGACCCTCCTTGCGGGCCCTCGCCCACGCCAATCACGGCCACGGCGTTGATTCCCCCGCACGCGGCGTAGAGCCGTCGCCCGTCTTGTGAAACCACCACCGCCTCCGGCGCAACGCCTGCCACCTTGCGTTCGAAAGGCTGAAGAGAAATGGTTTCCACAACTTTATTCTGTGCTGTGTCGATTACGGAGATGGTGTCGCTGTTGCTGTTGGATACGAAAAGGCGATGGTGGGCTTCGTCCCAGGCGAGGGAGGTAGGGTGCAGCCCCACTTCAATATTGTTCGTCACCTTGCCCGCAGCGATGTCAATGCGGCTGAGGGTACCGCTGGCCGCAATGCCGCGCTGGTCCACCACGGCGAGGTCTGCGCCCTTTTCGGGGCCGGTGGCGGCCGTAAGATCGCCCGGGCGCGGAAAACGTCCGCCCCAGTTGCTGACGTACGCCACCGTGCTCGCGGCGTTGATGGCGGCGCCAAAGGGCGCGATCCCGGTCTTCACCGAACTCTTCAGCGCGCCCGTGCCCAAATCCACGATGGCGGCCGCGTCGTCAAAGGTGAGGGGGATAATTGCGTAGCGCGGCGACGAACTTTCCGGCGAGGGCGCCGGCACGGCCACCCCTCCGGCGTTGGTAGTGCCCAGCGCGTGGGCGATAACCTTCTCGGCGCCGTTCGCCATGGAAATCAGGCGGACGGAGCTCACCACTTTTCCGTCGATCTTTTCGGGGCCGGTGGCGCTGATTAGCGGCGCGTCTGTGACCAGGTCGAAAGCGATGCCCTGCTTGCCGGGCGTCCGCGGTGAGCGCACCTCTTCCAGAACCTTGTTGGTCTGCCAATCCATTTTGAAAATCACCAAGCCCCGGCGAGGCGCGGTGAGGGCATAAATCTCGGCGCTCGTGGCGCCAAAGGTGACGCCAAATACCTTGCTCTCAAAGACCGCCTGAATGCCCGCGGGAGTAATGTTCTGCCGGCTGGGGATGACCCCTGGATCGAAGACGCTGCGCACGGGAGTGTCGTCGGCAATCGCCGGGCGGGCTGGGCCGGCGGATTTTGGGGGTTGGGCGCTGGTCTTCACATCGGGCGGATTGTATTGTCCCAGTGGCGGTGGGGCGGTTTGCGCCCAGGCGAGGGTGACTCCCGCCAAAACCAAAAGAGCAACAAAAAGCAAATGCCGACGTTTCGCAGATGAATTCAAGATTACCTCCGAAGCAATTTCCAATTTGCAAGGTCACAGGTTAGAGTCGAGCGATCCGGGCCACATCAAAAAGCCACATGAGCACAATCAGTACAGCGGGCGCCCAGACGAGCGCGTGAGTCTCTCTCATCAAGGCGCCAATTCCGGGGAATCGCGTGCGCAGTCCAGGCCAAAACAAACTGGCGAGCGCCAGAGTATAGAAAAGGAACCCGAAGGGGTTAGCCAGCCACGCTGCGCCGAGGTGACCATGGGAAATGTCGCAGAAGGCGTGGGTGAGGCCACAACCTGGGCAGGGGTATCCCGTCAGCAATCTAAAGGGGCAAAGTGGCCAATCAGGCAGTCGGGAGCAGGGAATCACGAGGCTGGTTGCCAGAGCCAGCCCTGAGCCGAGTTGCAACAATCGGATCGGACGCGTCACTTGAGCCTCGCACCCCCTAAGCAGCGATGGGTATTCGGTTCTTTAGGTCGTTGGCTTTTATCAGAAAGAGAATGATCAGAACCAGGGATGCCAATCCGGTAAGACATCCCACGAACGGGATGATGGAGACGGCCGAACAGATGGCGTAGCCAAGCCCCAGATCCCGCCCGCAATCACCGACGGAGCTGTCCCCGACGGAGTCGAAGTATGTCTTGAAAGACTCGGAAAGCTTGGGAAAAACAAAGAAGTTCCACACGAGATGAAAGCAGGGAATCAGCAACAACCAGACAAGGCCGGGTTCGAGCTTTCGAAAACTCGCGGGGACCCTCTGATAATCAGTGTACAGAAGTGCGGCGACCAGTATGTTCAAACCTATGCCGATGAACAGCCCAAACATGAGGATGAAGAAATGCGTGGGGCGCAGCAGACCTTCCATGGTTCCCTCCTTATTACCAGGTTTGATTTACCGTCCTCGACGTCGCAAGAAATAGTAGGCGGCGTTACTCCGAAAATCCAGAAATAGAATTCAAATTCGAAATTTGGGTTAGGGCGATCGGTGTTCTTCGGAAAAAGTTTGATTTCGCCCCTGGCAAAACGCGCGTCGCCAGCCCCGGCAGGCAGCACGCTACTTCTCCTCGGCCATCCTGGCGACAAATTTGCGCCATGCCGCCATGGACCGGGTAAGGTTTTCCTCCCGATCGCCGGGCACGTGGTAGCATTGTAGTCCGATGGGGCCGCCGTAACCCAGCGCCACGAGTTTCTTCAAGAGGCTGTAAACGTCAAATTCACCACGGTCGAGGGGCTGAATCAAGCGGTCCCAGTCGCCCTCATGCTCCGCGCCATTGATGCTCACCAAAAAGAGGTGTGGCATCGCTTCGCGCAGCCGCTCGTCGAGGTTTGGCTCATCTTTCGCGGCCAGAAAATGCGCCAGGTTGAAGCTGACGCCGACATTGGGGCGGCCCACATTTTTCGCCACGCGCAGGGCATCCTGAATGGTCCCCACATACATCCCGACGTGCGGGTAGAGTGCCACTCGCAGGCCCGACGCCGCGGCCATGCCCGCGATCTCACGCACAATGGCCGTGGCGCGCGCGTCGCCATCCGGGGCGGTTCCCCGCAGCGTAAGCCAAATCACTGTGCCGTGCCCCTGCAATTGCTGGATGGCTTCGGGCAACCCGGCTTCGTAGCTGGGCTTGTCACCATCGATGTGCGCGGCCACATAAATGGCGAACATTTTCAAGCCGCGGCTTTCCAGCGCCTGGAGCATCTCCGGGATGTGCTGGGTACCAGTGAATTGGAGCCCCGCGTAGCCTGTGCGCTTTACCAGTTCCGCTTGCTCGTCCAGCGGCACGTGCTGGTCGCGCCCGGTGCCGTTGTCAAATGCGAAGAACGGATTGGTGAGCGGGGAAGCGGCCATCAACGGCGCTGCCGCCCACAGGATTATCGCTAAGAGGGTCGATGAAAGCTTCATATGGAATCTCCGATGCGGAATTGCCAACTCTGCCTCCCGCAGTGAGCGCCCTGGAGTGCGCCGCGAAACTTCCGGCTTTCTCGGATCGCCGTTCGTGCCCCTATGAGGACAAAAAGTCCGAGGCGGAGCTTCCGCATAAGGGGCCGCATGGTCGGGGCAATGCGTGGTGCGTCACCTTGTACCACGCTTCTCCTCAGAATCCGAAGACCAACAGCATGGCGCTAACTGCGGCGCGGCGCTTGAATCCACTTGTCCACAAAAGCATTGGCCGCGGGGTCGTTGGTGAAGCGCTCCTTTACGGGATCCCACTCCAACTTCTTGCCCACTTGGATGGCGATGTTCGCCAAATGGCAGAGTGACGTTGTGCGGTGCCCAACCTCCGCGTCTTCGAGTGTCTGCCCGCGCGTTTTGACCGCATCGATGAAGTCCTGTTTATCACTTTTGAATGGGAAGTGGATTTCGTTGTCGCCGATCTTGGAATCGAGAACCGCGGCGGGCTCGGCTTGCAGCGGCTTTTGGTACTCGGCGAAAATCCAGCCCGCTGAGCCCTCAAAACGCACGTACACCTTTTCATCGGTCTTGTAGAACATACGCACGCCGTTGGCAAAGCGATATGCGGCATCGAATTTGAGGAGCACGTTCCAGAAACTGTCTGCGGGCGGGTAGGTCCCTTGCGCCTCGACCTCGATGGGGCCCGTGCGGTCCGTATTGTTGCCCCATTGCGCGACATCGTTGAGGTGGGCTCCCCAGTTGGTGATCATGCCGTCACAATAATAGCGGTGCCGCATCCAACCCGGGCGCTCGTAGGATTTCGGAGTATGCACGCGCTTCTCGGTGTAAGGCGCATGCGTCGCGGGCCCCTGCCAGCGTTCGTAATCGAGTTCGGGGGGAACGGGCATGTCCGGCTGCGGCGGGCAACCGATATCGGTCCCCGGCACGCCGGTGCGGATGGTGTGCAACTTGCCGATCCGTCCGTTGCGCACCAGGGTGACGGCGCGGTGGAAATTCTCCAGAGATCGGAATTCACTGTCGGTGCGGAAGACGCGGTGGTGTTTGGTTACCAAATCGCTCATCCGCCGGCCGTCCGCGATGCACCGCGTGATGGGCTTCTCGCAGGAAACGTCCTTTCCTGCCAGGATCGCTTCCATCGACATCCGCACATGCCAGTGGTCAGGGCCACCGATGAAGACCGCATCCAGACTGGGGTTGGCAAGGAGTTCGCGGTAGTCTTTGTAGGTCGTGCAACCCTTGAACGTGCCGGAAGCCGCTTGTTTTGCGTACGCGTCCTCCACCTGCTTCTTCGCGTTGGCGAGACGCCAGGCATCCACATCACAGAGGGCGGTTACCTGCACATCGGGCATGGAAAAGAATTGCACCAGATTCGTATGCACGGTCTGCCGCCCAATGCCGATCACGCCCACCGTAACGCGATTGCTCGGGTTCGCTTTGCCCAGCAATAAAGCGGCAGTACCGGCGCCGGCACTGAGGATGAAGGTTCTGCGGGATAAGTTCATAAAAAGCCTCCTGAATTCTAATGATAATTGAAAACCGATAACTGAAAACCTGCTACTTCCGCGCCACCACCACTGACGCCGTCCCGTGCTTTGCCACTTGGATGATGGCCCGGCCTTGGGACAAGGAAAGCGCGGCAGCATAAGCCGGGCCATCCGCCGAGTAGACTTTCGCGGAGCGGAGTTCCGCGGCGTCGGGGGTTTTCAACGTTACCGTAACCTCTTCCAGTTGCTCCGCGCCGCGCGAACGATGCCGCGTGCGCGAGGTCAGCGGCGCGACGTATTCCCCCGCGCCGTTTAGAAAAAGATTCACGTCATTGTCACCCGTCGCCGCCACGCAGTGCGGCAGCAGCACTTGCCGCTTGCCGATGAGCGGGTCAAACAGCGGCGCGTACACTTCCAAAAAGTCGGCGGCGCGCGGGTCGGGCTGCTGCTGCGAAATCGGGAATTGGTGCGCAATCATTTGCGGGAAGCAGGCGAATTGCAGCCGCAGTTTCATCTGTTTCTCGAACTTCAAGAAATCGCCCTCGGAGGGCTGGCGCATTTCCCACGCGGAAAGCGGCCGGAACGGGGCCAGGTAGGCAAGCGCCGGGACGTGATCACTTTCATGACAATAGCCATCCACGTCGCGCACCACCTCGACACGCCAGAACTGATTCACGAAGACCCGCTGGTGCGCGGCGTGCGCCATGCGGCAGACTTCCTGAACGGCTTCCGCCACGGGCTGCGCCAGGTTTTCCACGGCCTGCTTGCCGATCATACTGAAACCGTCGTCGTGACCGTAATCATATCTGCTGGCCCAGTCCAGACGGTCGATGATCAAACCCTGCAATTCCGGCAGCCTCGCGATGTAACGCTGGCATTGCATCTTCAGCCACGGCCAGAAGGAGCCGGCTAATCGCGGGTTCATGACGCGGGCGCCTTCCCACGTCGGGATCTCGCCCCCCTGCACGTCCTTTACTTCCGCCTCGGCGAATTTCGTTTGCAGCAAGTGCGTGGGGATCCCCGTGTTATCGTCCGCTCCTCCCTTGCCGCCGAATTCCGTCAAATTGAAATAACCGTAAATGCCAATCCCGTGCTGCCCCATCCCGGCAATGAATGCTCTGATCTTTTCGTCGGACATCATCTGGCCCAATTTCCACCAGTGTCCGTAAGTGTAAGGCGCCCACGCGGGGCCCTCCGGCATATAGTCACCGAGGTACGCGAACCACATACTCGACCACATGAAGCGAACATGCTGCCGGGCCATCTCCGCGAAATCGGGATGGTCTTGAATGTGGTGATACCAGAACACGCCTTCCGCATGGCCACGCGGCAGGGGAGATTCGAAGTATTCAGGGAATTCATCGCTGTACGCTTTGAGCGCGCACCGATAGTCGGCCGGATGCGCATAGAACAACAGCCGCAGCGGTGACGCCTTCCCCCCTCCCATGCCCCGATGCCCGAGCGTGAGCCGCAGCACTTGCCCTCCGATCCATTCCACCTGAAGGTGCGGGACATTGACGTTGGGAGGCAGCGCCACGGTGAGAGCTTGGTCGGATTGGGGGTCCAGGACGGTGACCAGCGGCAGGACGTACGCGCTCCCTGTCGCCCAACCCATGGTTGCGTAAGGGACCGGGCGATAGGTGGGCTGTGCATTCACTTCGGCTTCGGGATCGTTGGAGGGGGTAAAGATCCTCAGTCCGGGGGAAAGGACGGGCAAATCGATGGTGACCTCGTGCCCTGCGCGTTTTCCCGAGCCTTCCAACAGGAGATCCCAGACCAAGCCATGGCCACTCGATGACCATCGCGACGTGCACTTCAGGCTCAACGCGGCAATTTGCCCACCCTCGGGGCTGGCGCTGACTTGCGTGACTTCGTTGCGCACGCTGACGTAGGCGGCGCTATCCGTCCAGACGCGCCGGGCCCCGGCCGGACCGGATTCGATGCGCACGGGAATTCCCTCGGCGCTGAGCGTGGCCTTCAGGTCGCCGCACTGCACGGTGGCGGCTTCCGTTGCCATGCCGCGCAGCAAGGGTTCGACCGAAAGCGCAGCGGCAGGAATCAACGCCGCCTTCAGAAATCTTCGTCTCTTCATGGGGACGGGGTCTCCATTCCTCTTTCCCAGGGCCGCAGGTCCAATTCGAGCAATGTGATCGTGAGCGGACGGAAGGTGAACTCGAATCGTGTTCCGTGGATTTCCGCCGGCCGTGAACGGAGTGAAATCCGTTGAGGATCATCGCGGCTATTCATGACCTCGGAGGTCCTGGCGTGCGCGTGGTCTTCGAGGGTAAGAATGGCGCCGCCCGCCACCCCCGCCTTGAATCCGTCCAGTTGGAAGTTCCGAGCGAGTGGATCGAGCGTCGAGTTGACGGCATAGATGCGCAGCTTTTTTCCGTCCGCGCTAAGGCTCGCGCTCAGGTCCGGTTCCTGCAGGTGCCAGGCAAGCTGCGAGGAGCGCTCGAGGCGGAGCGGGTAAGCGCCGGCGGCGCGCGCGTACATTTCCTGCGCGTAATAGGCGGGTGACTCGTAAATCCATCCGGGGCCGGTAACTAGAAAGCCGGAGCCGCAGCTATCGGCAAAATTCGAGCGGTTGGCAATTTCCACCAGATCGGCGTGGCGCTGAAGCAGGTTGAGGTAGCGCGAAACGCTCAGTGCGTTGCCGAGCGTCTGGAGCATCCCCCGGGGCAGGCCGAAGTTTCCTGCCGTAGTGTTCCACTCGGTCACCGCGACACGCATATCTTTGCCGCCACTGTTGGCCGCGATCCAGTCCCCGAGTTCACGGAAACTGCGCTCCTCGCCGGCGAGGTCAGCAACTTCATAATGATGGGGAGAGAGGTAGTCAAAAACGTTTCCGGCGGCTTCAAGCAAACCCTTGGTGGGGAAAGAGGACAGCAGCTTGATGCTGGGATCTGCCTTCTTCATGGCCTCGGCAAAGGCGCGCACGGAATTGTCGTAGTTCGAGACGTCAACCTCATTGCCGATCTGCCAGTACTTCACGTGATAGGGCCCGGGATGGCCGTTCCTGGCGCGGAGAGCGCCCCAGTGCGTTTTCGCGCTGCCGTTGGCGTATTCCACTTCCGCCGCCGCGTCCTCCGGCTTCTTGCCGGTCCAGCGCACACAGATGAGCGGTTCCGCTCCGATGTACTCGCACAGCCGCACGAACTCATCGAGGCCGACGAAATTCTCCTCCTCGCCGCCCCAGACGGTGGTGAAGGTCAGCCGGTCATCCCAGGGCCCGATGGCGCGGTCCCATTCGTATTCTTCCGTGGTGCTGCCGCCGAAGCGAATGATTCCCGGATGCATGGCCTGGAGTGCGGCCACCACGTCCGGCCGCCAGATGCCCAGAACCGCGTCGGAGCCGATCAAGTACACGCGGTCGAGCCACAGTGTGCCCGGCCCCTCAAAGTCGATGGTCAAGGTGGCATTGTCGATGGTGCGGTCGGCGCGCAATTCGGCCTCCGCGCCTGCCCACTTTTCCCCGGCGCGGCCCAGCGGAACCGGGCCGGCGATAACCCGGCCGCCGCCGTGCAGCGAGGCCCAAACGGGTGCGCTCCCCTCACCCCGCATGTGCAGGCGCAACTTATAGGAGACGCCCTGCTTGAGGTAAAAGCCGTCTTGCGAGATTCCGGCGCGGGCATGCGCCGCGGGCAGCACTATCTTCTGCGCGCGCGCGCCGCTGAAGGGATTCGTTGTGTCGAGAGAGTATTGCGCCACCTCGACCGCGCCATCGGGGTACCAGGGCCGATAAGGCTCATCGACCTCTCGTTTATAGGCCACGTGACACGGCGGCGCATCCTCGAAGCTTGTCGAGACTACCTGTTGCGCCGTGATGGAGGGAATCAGGTTGCAGAGCAGCTCAATGAACTGCCCTTGCTGCTTGGCGTCAATCGGCCGCTGCGTGGTGTGCCCGGCATGGATGCGGACATCCTCGCGCGCTTCGGAAGGCAGGGCTTCCAACCTGACATCGTCAAACCACGCTTTCCCCGTGCCCCGGCGCATTCCCACCAGCGCCAAATCAACGTAGCCGGGAGAGGGGACACGGAAAATTACTTCTTCGTCGTGCCAGGGGGTGGTGCCCGAGCGTCCCGCACTCGAAGCAATTTCCGCGGCCGGCGTTTCGATAGCGATGATTCCCTCTGCTCCGTCATCCCCGACTGCCGTAAGGTTCTCCGTCTTGACCCATACGCGGGCGTGCCACAACGAGCCGACGGGGAGGAAGATTCTCTGCTTTGCGTAGGCATCCGCTGGGTCGAGGGCTTCGATCAAAAGGGATTGCGCGCCTTCCTTCGCATCGTTGCGATCGACGGTAAGCGTGGGCGCGCGCCCGTGCTCCTGCCGGAGGCGAGTCTTCACCTCCCATCCGGTTAGAGCCGGCGCAGATTCGAAGCCGGGATTCTGAACTGCGGGTCGGCTCGCGAGCGAAGGAACCAACGTGAGAAATGCCAGGGCGACGGAAAGCATCGAAGCCCCTCCACCAGTGTCGTCGACAGAAACCATGGAGCGACGAACGCGGCATCTTATCACATGCTGGACCTTGACATGATGCGGCGCTGGACATAGATTTCGAACCATGCCAGATTGGATTCAATCCGAAGCCGAACTTGAGGACCGGCTCTCCACACCCAGCGCGGAGGATGTGACCTTTTTTCGTGAGCTGGAAGGCGATTTAGTTGTCATCGGAGTAGCCGGCAAGATGGGCCCCAGCCTGGCGCAGCGAGCGGCACGGGCGGCCCGCGCTGCCGGGGCACAAAAGCGCATCATCGGCGTTTCCAGATTTTCCACTCCTTCCGTCGAACTCTTCCTTCAACGGGCCGGGGTTGAAACCCTTCGCGCCGACCTGCTGGATGCGGGAGCCGTTTCCGCCCTGCCCGACGCTAGGAATGTCATCTTCATGGCGGGACGCAAATTCGGGTCGACAGGTGCGGAGAGCCTAACCTGGGCGATGAACGCGTACCTCCCGGCGCTGATCGCCGAGCGATATCGCCACTCGCGAATCGTCGCTTTCTCGAGCGGCAGTGTTTATCCGCTGGTGCCTGTGGATTCCGGCGGCGCTACGGAGGAAACGGCGCCCGCGCCAGTCGGTGAGTACGCGCAGTCGGTGCTGGCGCGCGAGCGCATCTTCGAGCACTTTTCCCGACGCCACGGAACTCCGGTCACCTTGCTGCGGCTGAACTACGCCATCGATCTTCGCTACGGCGTGCTGCTGGATATCGGCAGCAAGGTTTTCGCGGGGCGCGCCGTCGACGTCACCATGGGGGCGGTCAACGTGATCTGGCAGGGGGATGCAAATTCCGTCGCGCTGCGCAGTCTTGCCCACGGCCAATCGCCCCCGTACATTTTGAATTTGACCGGAAGGGAAACGCTCTCGATTCGAACCGTGGCCCATCGCTTCGGCGAAATTTTCGGCAAAGCTCCGGTGGTGGAAGGCCGGGAAGCCACCACCGCCCTGCTCAACAATGCCAGCCGCTGTCACCGCATGTTCGGCGCCCCCTCGGTGACGGTGGAGCAAATGATCGAGTGGACGGCGCGCTGGATCATGGCCGGGGGCGCCACGCTCAATAAGCCCACACATTTTGAAAGCCGGGACGGGAAATTCTAGTGACATCAGCCCAACACCTTTCGGTAGGTTTTTTAGGCCTCAGCCATCTGCACCCGCGCAGTTACCTGCCGCTGTTCCAGGCTATCCCGGGGACCGCGGTGGTCGCCGCCGCTGACGCCAATCGCCCCGTGCTCGAGGGTTTCACTCGCGACTTCCCCATGCGGGGGTATGACGATTGGCGCAATTTGCTCGCGCACGAAAAGTTGGACCTGGCGGTGATTTTTCTTCCCCATGCGGATTGCCCGGATGCTGCCGTGGCCTGCGCCCAGCACGGGGTGCACGTGCTGGCGGAAAAGCCCATGGCGGCGAGCGCCCAGGGGGTGCGCCGAATGATGGCGGTCGCGGAGCAAGCGGGCGTGATCCTTTCGACGCCTTACGTGTGGCGCTATCATCCCGTTGCCATCCAAATGAAGAAGCTGATTGCGCAAGGGGTGACAGGGCGCGTCACGGCGTGCGAAGGCCGCTGCGCCGCCGGCCGCCTGCAACGCTACACGCAGGCCCACGCGGGGTGGATGCTGGAGAAAGCCCGGAGCGGTGGCGGCCCCATGTTCAATCTCGGCGTCCATTGGATCGACCTGTACCGCTGGCTGCTGGAAGACGAAGTGGTGGAAGTGATCGGCAAGATCGTACGCGTCAACCCGCAGTATGACATTGAGGATAATTCCTTCGCGCTTTTGACTTTTTCGCGCGGAACGGTGCTTGCCCTGGACATCAGCTACACCGTGCCGGAGTCGTATCCCTCCGGCCGTGATCTCTACCTCGCACTGCGCGGCGTTACGGGGGTGCTTTCCTGGGCCCCGTCATTCGAGGGCGTGAAGGAGCGCCTGTTCGTGTGCAGCGACACCGGCGAGTACTCCCAGGCCTCTCGCCAGCACTTGGATTTCGATCTCCCCCGGCAAGCCGGCTACGCGGGCGTGATGGGTCATCACTTTCTCTCCGACCTCATCGAGTCAATCCGTTCGGGTAAGCCACCCGCCATCACGGGGAGCGATGGGCTGAAGGCACTGGAAGTTGTCGAAGCCATCTATCAATCGGCAGAAGGTGGGCGGAGCATAAAGCTATAAGGCATCGTCCGCCCGAACGTGCTTGCAATCTGTACGTGGGTTCGGGAGAATGCCTTCAGGGCTTCTGCACAATCTCGCGGGGTCGAGGGAATGAGCGCAATCGAGTCGAACGGACGGTCCGTCCAATCTTCCGCCGTAACCGAGTGGAATGATGGAGAGGTTCGCAGCCTGAGTGATTCCCTGGTGGGGGAGGAACCGTTGCTGATCCAGGTTGCGGACCAGGCGCTCACCGTGACCATGCGAACCCCCGGCGATGACTTTGAATTGGCGGCGGGTTTCCTGTTTACGGAAGGGATGATCAAATCGCGCGAGGAGATCGTAAAGCTTGGCTGGGCAGACGGTGCCGATGCCGAGCACCGTGCCGTTCGCGTGGAACTGAAGGCCGGAGCGATCCCGCGCTCGCAAGAGACGAAGCGAAATTTTCTCTCCAACTCCAGTTGCGGGCTGTGCGGAAAGACGTCCCTCGAAGCCGTTTACGCCCCCGGAGTCACCCGGCCCAATCCCGATTTCCGAATTGATCCTCAGGTTCTTTGCGGCCTTCCGGAAACTCTCCGGGCCGCCCAAACTCTTTTTGGGCGAACCGGGGGGTTGCACGCGGCCGGATTGTTTGACCCCTCCGGGAAGCTGCTGGCAATGAAAGAGGATGTGGGCCGTCATAACGCGGTGGATAAACTCATCGGTTGGGCGTTGCTGCAGGGCCGCCTTCCTCTCGCCAACTGCGCGCTGCTGGCGAGTGGGCGCGGGGGATTTGAGATCATCCAGAAATCGCTGATGGCGGGAATCCCGCTCCTGGCTTCGGTCTCCGCCGCCTCGAGTCTGGCCGTGCAGATGGCGAGCGAGTTCGGGATGACGTTGGTGGGGTTCCTGCGCGGCCGGCGGTTTGTGGTTTACGCCGGAGAAGAACGCCTGGGGCTGGGCGTTCCAACGGATCGGACCATGGTTTATCAGGCTCCGTAACGGAGGGCAGAAATACGGTCACGACCATGCGGGTGGGTTGTATACTGTTGAGGCTCAGGCTGGCCAAATCCGTATTCAACCGATCGCATCGTGAACGCTTCATTTAGCAGGGGGCGAAATATGAAAAAGTCGATGCAAGATCGACTCACCACTCCCATGATTCGGGAAAAGGGGGAGCTTCGCGCCGCTAGTTGGGACGAAGCTCTGGAGCGCGCCGCAGGCGACCTCGGGCGAATCAGGGAGAAGTACGGACAACCGGGCTTCGGAATGTTCAGTTGCTCAAAGACCACGAACGAGCTGAATTTCCTTGCCCAGAAGTTCGCCCGCTCCGTCATGGGCACCAACAACATCGACAGTTGTAACCGTACTTGACACGCCCCCAGCGTCGCCGGTCTGGCGGCGGTTTTTGGAGCAGGAGGCGGGACGAGTTCGTATCGCGAGATGGAAGACACCGACCTCATCATTTTGTGGGGATCGAACGCGCGCGAGACTCACCCCATTTTTTTTCACCACCTCCTCAAGGGCGTGCGCAAGGGCGCAAGACTCTACGTGGTGGATCCGCGGCGCAGCAGTTCGGCGCGCTGGGCGGACGTCTGGTTGGGTCTGGACGTGGGCTCGGATATTGCGCTGGCGAACGCCGTGGGGCGTGAGATCATGGCGGCGGGCCTGGAGAATCGCCGCTTTATCGAGCGAGCCACGGCGGGTTTTGAAGCTTACCGCGAGGTGGTGCAGCCTTACACCCTGGAGCACGCGGAAAAAGTCACGGGTGTACCAGGCAGTATTATTCGTGAGCTGGCGCACTCCTACGCGCGCGCCGACCGGGCGCAGCTCTGTTGGACTTTGGGAATTACCGAGCACCACAACGCGGTGGATAACGTGCTCGCCCTGATCAACCTGGCGCTCCTCACCGGGCACGTGGGCCGCTACGGGTCGGGACTGAATCCGCTGCGTGGCCAGAACAACGTGCAGGGAGGCGGGGACATGGGCGCCATCCCTGACCGCCTGCCCGGCTTTCAGCCCGTGGAGAACCCTGAGCTTCGCGCCAAGTTTGACCAGGCATGGGGCGTGAAAATTCCGCCCAAGCGGGGCTGGCATTTAAGCGGCATGTTCGAGGCGATGGAGGAAGGCAGGCTGCACGGGCTCTACATCGTTGGCGAAAACCCTTTGCACTCGGAAGCGGACCAGGGACGGTGCGCACGCCTCTTGAAGGGGCTTGAGTTCCTTCTGGTGCAGGATGTATTGCTCTCGCCCACGGCCCAGCTTGCCGACGTGGTTCTGCCTGCCGCGGCCGGGTGGTGTGAATCCGAGGGGACGGTGACCAGCAGCGAACGCCGGGTGCAACGAGTTCGGCAAGCCATGGACCCTCCGGCCGGGGCGCGGGACGATATGGCCATTCTCTGCGACCTGGCGCGGCGCCTGGGACACGATTGGGGCCAGCCGAGTGCGGAGGAAGTGTGGGACGAAGTGCGGCGTTTGAGCCCCATGCACACGGGGATGAGCTACGCTCGCCTGGACGCTCTGGGCGGCATCCAGTGGCCTTGCTATGACGTATCGCATCCGGGCGAGCTTTTTCTCCACAGCCGCCTGTGGCAGGATCCCGTAGTCGGCCCCCGGGCGTTATTCAGCGCAGTGGAGTTCGAGCCACCCGTGGATGTGCTGGACGAAAGCTATCCTCTGCGGCTTACCACGGGACGTCGCTTGGAGTCCTTCAATACGGGAGTTCAAACGTCGCGATACCGGTCGCCGCTGCGTCATCCGGAGATGCTGGACCTTTCCCCCGAAGATGGCGAACGCTATGGCCTGGCCGAGGGAGAGCGCGTGCGCGTCAGCTCGCGGCGAGGCTCGGTGGTGGCCCCGGTTCGGTTTGATTCCTCACTGCGGCCGGGGCTGGCGTTTCTTAGTGTGCATTTTCCCGATGAGGTGGCGACGAATATCCTCACCATCGATGCCACGGACCCGCTATCGGGCACGGCCGAATTCAAAGCCGCTGCGATACGCGTCGAAAAACTTGGCGCGGCCGCGGGGGTGGAGCAGTAGGCAGAAGCTGGACAAGAAAGATCTTCGTGGACACGCACTTTACCAAAGACGGACCATCGACGGAAGAGCGCCAAGCGGTAGATTCCGTTCTCGGCGCGCCTGATTCAGGTTGGAGGGGCGGCCCGCGCAGCGCGGATCGAGATGGGCACGCTGCCGTCAGGGGCCATGCTCTGGGCGCTCAGCGGCACCTGCTTTTGCCCGTCCTGCACGCCATCCAGGCGCGCATGGGATGGATTGCGCCCGCCGCTCTTAATTACGCCTGCCAACGGCTTGATATACCACCTGCGGAAGCCTATGGCGTTGCCTGTTTCTATGGCATGTTTTCGGTGACGCCGCGCCCCTGCCGTGTGCTGCACGTCTGTGACGACATCGCCTGTTTGACGCGGGGCGCGGAGGAACTCTGCGGCCGGGTTGAGCAACTCCTGGGTCCGCCCGGATCGCCCACCCTGGACGGCAAAGCCACCTGGTACCGGAGCTCTTGCTTGGGATTGTGCGAGCGCGCGCCCGCCGCACTGTTGTCGATTGCCGGCGAACACCCCTGCGAGAAGGTATTCGCACCGGCAAGCGCGGAAACGCTGGTTACCGCTCTGGAGAAATTCGAAGTTGGTGCGGACAGGGGATTGCCGGACGACTTTGATGCGAAGGTCTCCGTCCCCCAGACCACCCCGACTGACCATCCGGGATTGATGCTGCTGCGCCGGGTTGGCCGGATCGATCCCGCCAGCATTGATGACTATCGGGCGCATGGGGGCTACGAGCCATTGCGCCGCGCTTTATCCCTGGGGGCGAGCTGGGTGGTGCGGGAAGTGGTGGCATCTCGACTCTTTGGGCGGGGCGGCGCGGCCTTTCTCAGCGGCAAAAAATGGGATCCCGTTAACCTGCCGTATTACCTGGTGTGCAACGCGGACGAGTCGGAGCCGGGAACCTTCAAGGATCGGGTGGTGATGGAAGGCGACCCGTTCTCCCTGGTCGAAGCCATGACGATCGCGGGCTTCGCGATCGGTAGCACGCAGGGGTACCTCTACCTGCGCGGGGAGTATCCGCTGGCCGGTGAACGACTGGCGCACGCCATCCAGACAGCGCGCCAAAGGGGATTCCTGGGAAAGAACATTCTGGGGCGGGGCGTGCACTTTGACATCGAAATCCGGCGCGGGGCGGGCGCTTATATCTGCGGCGAGGAGACCGCGCTCTTCAACTCCATCGAAGGATTGCGCGGCGAACCGCGCAACAAGCCACCGTTCCCCACGCAAGTGGGCTTGTTTGGCAAGCCGACCGTGGTCAACAACGTGGAAACACTGGTCAACGTGCTGCTGATTGTGCAGGAGGGTGGGGAGCGCTATGCGGCGATCGGGACGCACGGTTCGGCCGGTCCAAAGCTCTTCTGTCTTTCCGGCCACGTCGGCCGCCCCGGCGTGTACGAGGTTCCTTTCGGCTCGACGCTGCGCGAGCTGATCGAACTGGGCGGTGGTGTTGCGGGCAGCGGCCGTTTGCAGGCAGTACTGCTGGGGGGCGCTGCCGGAACATTCCTTTCTCCCGACGAACTGGAGATACCACTCACCCTCGAGGGCACGCGGGCCGTCGGCGCGTCATTGGGATCGGGTGTGGTGATGCTTTTTGATGATACGGTGGACCTCCGCAAGATTCTCCTGCGCATCGCCGCCTTCTTCCGTGACGAGTCCTGCGGCCAGTGCGTTCCCTGCCGCATCGGGACCGTCCGGCAGGAAGAATTGTTGCAGCGCCTTCACCACGGCCGCCCGATCGGCTCGGCGGAGGGGGAGATGAACTTGCTCAAAGATGTCGGGCAAGTCATGCGCGATGCCTCCATCTGCGGCTTGGGCCAGACCGCTTCCAGCGCGATTGAATCGGCCCTGCGCCGCTGGCGGTTGTTCTAGGAGGAGCAATTCATGAGTCAAGGGGAACAAAAACCTGCCTCTCCACTTGCGGTTCAGACCGTGCATTACCTGGACCCCATGCCCACAGGTTCCCCTCCTGTACTGCCCGCGGCATCACCCCGGCGGGCGGTTCGTTTGACCATCAACGGCCGGGAAATATCGGTGCCCGAGGGGACCACGCTGCTCCAGGCGACACGCGAAGCCGGCATCGATACGCCCACCCTTTGCTTCCTCGAAACGCTCACGCCGGTCAATGCCTGCCGCATTTGCGTCGTCGAGCTGGAGGGTTCGCGGACGCTCGTTCCCGCCTGCTCCCGCAAAGCGGAAGATGGCATGGTGGTAAGAACCGATTCGGACCGGGTTCGTCTCAGCCGTCGACTGATCCTGGAATTCCTTGCTTCCTCGGTGGACGTATCAACAGCGCCACAGATTAAATCCTACATGGAGCGGTTCGGAGCCTGCCCGGAACGGTTTGGGCCGCCGCAGCCTCCCTCCCATAATCGGGACGCGGCGCGGGCGGGTTTGCACGCGCCCTCGGACGGGTCCCAGGCGGCCACCGTCTCCCAGCCGGTCAAGATCGACAATGAGCTCTACGTGCGGGACTATGGCAAGTGCATCCTCTGCTACAAGTGTGTGGAGGCTTGCGGAGCCGACGCGCAGAATACATTTGCCATCGCCGTGGCCGGCCGCGGCTTCGATGCGCGCATCTCCACGGAGTACGCGGTCCCTCTTCCGGATTCCGCCTGCGTCTACTGTGGGAACTGCATTGGAGTGTGCCCCACGGGAGCCTTGATGTTCGTGAGCGAATACAACATGCGCCAGGCCGGGACCTGGGATGAAACGCGCCAGACCTCCACGGACACCATTTGCCCTTACTGCGGCGTGGGGTGCACGGTGACCCTCCACGTTCAGGATCAGAAGATTGTCAAGGTCGATTCCCCCACCCAGAACGGTGTGACGCAGGGAAATCTCTGTATTAAGGGACGCTTCGGATGGCAGTTTGTGCAAATCCGGGAGAAAGCTCGCGGCCCGCTGGACAAGGCCTGAAGGTGCGGTTTGTGCATGAGGGAAGCAATCCACGGCTTTGTGCTTGCAGGCGGCAAGAGTAGCCGCATGGGTCAGGACAAAGCCCTGATGCCGTTCGAAGGCAAGCCGCTGGTTCTGCGGGCGGCGGAGATTCTCCGTCCCTTCGTGCGCGAGGTCACGCTGCTCGCCCCGGCGGACCGGTATGAAGACCTCGGCTTGCCCGTGGTCGCCGACAAATGGCCGGACCAGGGGCCCTTGGCGGCCGTCTGTACAGGTTTGCTCTCTTCCCAAGCAGAATGGAGTATCTTTCTGGCCTGCGATATTCCGCTCGTCAGCCGACAATTCCTACAGCTTCTGGTCGAGCGCGTCCAAGCCACACGTTCCGATGCCGTGGTGCCGCGCACAGAGGACGGTTGGCAGCCCCTTTCCGCAGCCTATCATTCCCGTTGCCGGACGGCGTTTGCGCGGGCCATCGAAGAAGGCCGGCGAAGCATGGTCAGTCTATTTGATGAGATTCAGGTGGATGTGATTACCCACGACGGGATGGCGAGCGCCGGTCTGAGCGAAGAGGAGCTTGCCAACATGAATACGCCCGAAGATTGGGCGCGAATCGCCGAGCTTTCGAAAGGAGCGCGATGAGTCATGTTGAGCGTAGCTGATTACATCGCCAAAGCATCGCATAAGGGCCCTCCGATGCCGGGCATTATTCTGGGAATTCGCATGTCCATCCTCGCCCTGAAGCTCCTGGAGATTGATGATCCGTCAAATTACCACCGAAAGCTGATCGTGGTCGTGGAGACGGACCGTTGTTTGCCGGACGTGATTGAATTGGTGCTGGGCTGCCGGCTGGGGAACCGCACGCTGAAGTTCCGGGATTGGGGCAAGATGGCGGCTAGCTTTTTGGACCTCACCCGGAACCGCGCCGTTCGCGTGGCCGCGTTGGAATCGGTCGAGGCCGAAGCGCTCCGGACTTTTAAGGACCTTCCCCGCGACGCGGCCTTGCGAAAAGCTTATGAGGATTTCGTGGACGATAAAATCCTTCAGTGGCATTCCGTCGTCGTGAATTTCTCGCCCGAGGACCTCCCGGGCTACCGCGCGAAGCGAGTCTTATGCGAACGATGCGGCGAGGGAATCGGATTCCATCGCGACGTCCACGTGGATGGGCGCACTCTTTGCCGCGCCTGCGCGGGTGAAGCGTACTGGCTGCCCGGGGAAGTGGCATAGCGCCGCCTGTCCTGCCTGAATTCTTCCCGACAAGACAACGTAAGCCTGACTGGGTTGAGCGGTCACCTTCCCTAAATCCCTTGGGAGAATCGCCCATCGCCGAGAAGCAGGGTTTGTGCCAACCAAGGGTCAATTGGGTAGTTGCAATGCTGAGTGAGTTGTGATAAGGTCTTTAAAATCAGATGCGTAGGCCCGTAGCTCAGCCCGGTTAGAGCGCTACCTTGACACGGTAGAGGTCTGGGGTTCGAGTCCCCACGGGCCTACCATTGGTTTCAATAATTTAGCAATCTCGCTTGCCTTTCGCGTTGCTCCACATTGCTCCAATAAGAGCCTAAGTTCTTGTATTCACTAATCCACCCTGACCACAACGACCCCACGCGTCGGAGATCGCGTTCAATGCATCTCGCCATGTGAGTTGCACTGAATCACGGGGGCCAACTTATCAGCCTCGTCCGCGAGAATCATCTGGACTAACCGTTGCTGTGCTTGCCGTTTCGCTTTGATCTGCGCCTGCGAGTAGACCTCAAGTGTGCAACGACTGCTGGCGTGACGCATCAGTTCTTGAACGACCTTCACATTTTTCCCCATTGGCAATTAGCAGCGTCGAGAAGGTGTGGCGAAAGGTATGCCATCCAATTCTCTAGTTGATTCCGGCCCGCAAGGCCGCGGGGCGAATAACCTTTTGCAGTACTGCATCTGGCCAGAACGGGTATTTCCCTTGATTATGAGGGCTCGCGAAAACCCAGTCATCAGCTTGCCGATACGGACTTGTCTCTTTCCACAACCAGAGATCAGCCGCTACCCGCTCCTCCAAGGGGACCGGCTTGCGCGATGCCTCCGTCTTGCAATTGCCAATGTGCCGTAAATAAATCGAGCGTAGGATGTCAAGGCGCAAGCCGGCGAAATCGACGTCGCCCCATTTCAGAGCAAACAGTTCGCTGCAACGAAGCCCCGTGGTCACGTCCAGGATCACCATCAAGCGGAAGCACGAATTCAGTTGCAACAAGAGGGTCTGGATCTCACGGGGTTCCAGCACTTCGGGAATTCGTATGCGCTTTGCGCTCTGGCGGACCAGCGTAATGGGGTTCTTTCCCTGTTCAACCCATTCGTAACGGATCGCGTGGTTGAACAAGACACTCATGAGGTTGCGGATTTTCGCCTTGGTAGCATTGGCCATTGGGTTAGTATCGGCACGTCGTAGCCCTCTCAGCCAACGTTCAACGGCCACCGTCCGAACATTCCGAATATCGACTTGAGCCCATGCCGGCCGAATCCATCTTTTGAGAAATTGCTGGTAAACAACTCGCGTCGCGGGAGAGTACCAATCAGCATTGTCCGAAAGCTCCGTCTTAATATTGTGATCCACCAAATCCGCTACCTGAACCCTTTGTTCTCGTTGGCGACTACGATCCTGGTTAATGTAGATTCGTAACCCATTCACTTCTGCCCGGGCTGAATCTTCCGTTGGAAACTGGGTGACCGTTCCGATCACCTTGTTTCGCCGGACGCGCTTTCCGGTTACCCCGTTTTCGCTCCAGAGAAACTCCCAACAATCCGGTCCTGACTTGCGATGCGTTCGCCTGAGACAACCACGTTGGTAACATTGGCGCATATTTGACCCCTCCCAATGCAGGGTGTCAGAGGGATCTTGTTGGGCGCCAGAACTCAATCACTTTTTGGAAGCCGGCGGAGTAGGGGCAACCCTCGAAACCCTGACAGACTCGGGCAAAGGGCGTTGATGGTCGAATTTTTGTAAGTTTCGTTAGTGGGGGGGGGCGGTGTATCTTGCGGTTAACCGCGAGTGATCTTTATTTAGGACGTCAACTTATTTCTGGACTCGAAAGTACTGGCGCCGGGGGTCCTGCGGGCCACTGCCCACGTCGATAATGAGGCCTCGCATCACCAATTGGGCCAAACGCGTCCGTGTAGCGCGCGGAGACAGAGAAATGGTCTCTGCAATCTCCGCTGTTGAGCGGCCAAGTCCATCTTCGAGGAGGTGTAAGATTAGCTGATCCACCTCATTAACGCGGATCGGCCCGGTCTGCATTACTGATAGCATTACGCGGAAATGGGTCCCAATTTCCTCAAGAACCGGAATGGGCAAGCCCGCATCCTCACAAGCCGCCGTCATGCGCTGAATTCCACTTCCCCATTGCTCAATGAGGCCCAGTTCATGGAAGACACGGCCGATCACTCGGTTTCGCAGCCTCGATACGCCCTTACGTATGTCGTCAATGGTAAGGCCGAAAGGCAGGATGCCGGGATTTTCCACTTCAATGCGGTCATCAAATACGGCCACGCGGATGGGAGCGCCTTT
>Ga0326728_10007841_pt1 | contig 26991 bp, 28 predicted proteins | sample MB3enrmetagenome_FD_207602 | JGI IMG/M metagenome (GOLD analysis project Ga0326728, IMG submission 207602) | Lab enriched peat soil microbial communities from McLean, Ithaca, NY, United States - MB31MN | ecosystem: Environmental > Terrestrial > Soil > Wetlands > Peat | place: USA: New York...
CTCTTCAATGCTCGCCAGCCGCGCTCAATTTCAGCCAGTTCCTTGTAGCGCTTCACTATCTCTTCCGGGGTGCTTGTCTGGTCCGTCGTCTCCAACAGAAGCATTCCGTCGATGGTCTCTTCCCAATCCCTTGCCTTCTTATCAGCCTTGGCCGTCACTTTGTCGCCGTTGATTTCCAACTGATACAAGGACAAAAGGCCCTTGTCCCTGAGATAATCCCGGGCGAAAACCAGGAAAACCAGGGACACTTCCCCTATTTTGGCAGCTTGGTGACTTGGAGGTGCAAGTCCTCTTCGGACCTTGATGGTGGGAACCGACAGCCGAACAGCAAGTATCACTCCGGCAATTAAACACCGCAACCCCTGATCAGGGGCGCTGCTTGCCGCGCCCCGATTGGGCGGAGCAAGCGCCGCCCATTGATATGTTTAATTAACCGTACGCACGGTGGTGTGGGAGGACGGCGGGAGTAATCCCGCCACCTACCGGATCGCCGTGTTCGACGGTGTCAATGGAATGTGGGGGTCTTTTCCTGAATAAGGACATAAGGGCTGACGATCAGCATGGCAAACTTCTTGTGCCGATTGCCGTCCCAGGCATGGATCTGGGATTCGGTCGGCTTGCCGATCATGCCGGCGCTGATCCAGTCGGCGATTATCTCGGTGTCGTCGCCTGCCACCCGCAATGCCGCATCGGCCAGATCGAGGCTGTCAGCCACAAGGATGATCCCACCCCGCTCAATATGGGCGCGAAGCCAGTCCCATTCCGCCTCGTCGATGGAAAGCGCCAGTTCCTCTTTGCTCAGTACCATTGAATGCCCTTTCCCCCGCACGATGACGTGAACGGTAATTCCAACTTCAAATCAAAGCGGCATCTGCGCTGGCTCGTCTTCGGCTCCTCAACGTACTTGCCTGTACGCTTTCGTCGCCTCAATCCTCGCCGCCTTGATGTCATCTTTGATTTGAAATCGGAATAAGAGATCTGTTTGCTGCATATATCGGATACTGTATTTGTATCAGGCTACGCAGATAAAGTCGAGTCCTTCCCGCAGGTCCATGGGCTGAACCAGGCGTCTGAATTCCTCGCGAGCGCCGCGGACGCCGATTGCAACCAACATCATTTCGCCGGAAAAGCAAAATTCGTGCGGATGAATAACCGGCGCGCCGTGCAGCGGACGGCCTGTCTTTCGGGGATCGACATCAAGCCAGCAGGAAACCGTGATGCCCTCTGCCGCCAGCAGGCGCTGCCAGGCGCGCCCCTCCAGGCCGGCCCCGGCCATGATGACGGTTTTCCGTCCGGCGAGAAAACCGGACAAAAGGTGATGCAGTTTGCAGGCGCGAAAGGCATTGGGAGCATACGCATCCATGGTGCGGGTCGCCCGTTCGGGATGGTCGCGCCAGAAGAAAAGCGTTTGCGACAGGCGCGCAAAATGAACGCCGGCAGCTGCCATGCGCAGCCAGAGATCGTAATCTTCCGGCCACCCGCAGTCGCGATAACCGCCCACGCCTAGCAGCAGGTCTCGACGCATCATGACACTGGGGTGTACAAAGGGAGATTCCACGAACAGATCGCGCATGATGAGCTCGTGGTTCCGGAGCCCGTTCTGCCAGGCCTCATAGGCCAGCATGCCCTGTTTCAGCGCAGGACGGGGGAAATGGCGAAAGGCGCAAGCCGTGAGCCCTACACCCGGATCGGCCTCCAGCAGGTTTGCCTGTAACTCCAAACGGCGGGGATGGGCAATATCGTCCCCATCCATGCGTGCCACAAGGGGGGCGCGGCAGGCGGCCAGCCCCTCGTTGAGGGCCGCAACCAAACCTCCTCTCTCGCACTGCATGGCGCGAATGCGCGGGTCCCGAAGAGCGGCAGCGGCCAGGAGAGCAGGGGTTTCGTCAGTCGAACCATCGTCCACGACGACCAACTCCCAGTCGGGCAGGGTCTGCCGGAAGAGGGTATCCAGGGCGGCCGGCAGATAACGCGCCTCATTGCGTACCGGCATGAGGATGGAAACGCGGGGTGGTCGGGTCATGGGTCTCAATGGAGATTCTGCCAGATAAGCTTGGCCGTGATTGCCAGGACCATGGTAATGAATACCGGCCTGATGAAGCGCGTCCCCTTGCGTACGACCATGCGGGCGCCTATGCGGGCGCCGACGAACTGGCCGGCTCCCATGACCAGCCCCTCCCGCCAGAGCACGGAACCGCCGCAGATGAACATCGCCAGCGAGGCCACGTTGCTGGCAAAATTCATCACCTTGGTGTAACCGGTTGCCCTGATCATGTTGAATCCCAGGCCGAACATGAGTGCCATCACCCAGAACGATCCGGTGCCCGGTCCCAAAAAACCGTCATAAAAGCCCAGGACAAGGCCGGCCAAAAAAAAGAACGGGCCCGGTTTCAGGCGGGGACGGATGTCCTCGTACCCCAGCCGGGGGGTCAGCAGGGTGTAGATCACAATGGCAACCAGCAGCCAGGGGATAACCTGGCGCAGGAGGCCGGGGTCGAGCTTCTGCACGGTAATGGTGCCAAGAACGGCTCCGACCGCGGTATAGGCGACCCCGATCCGGCAGTCGTGCAATCGCACCGTTCCGGAACGGATAAAGGTCAGCATGGCGCTGCCTGAGCCGAAGCTCGCCTGGAGCTTATTGGTGCCCAGCGCAATCTGGGGCGGCATGCCGACACCCAGCAGGACCGGAATCGTAATCAGCCCACCGCCGCCGGCAATGGAATCAACCAGGCCGGCCATAAGACCGGTAAGAAACAGGAGGGGCAGCAAAAGCAAAGCGGACATGGGCAATCGTTTCCGGTTCAGGAGGCATGGTGAGGCGGGATTCGCAATGGAATATTTTCGCGATTCCGTGCCGATTGTCAAGATGAAAACAGATACGACCGAAAGCATACACCTGAATACGTGACGCTTGCATGGCGGATCGAGCGACTGGCCTGCGTCCAACGCCGACGGTTCCTCCGGATGGAAACAGCAAGAACGTAGTTAACGTTTTGCAAACAAATTGGTGTTTGTGGTACTATTTCCGAATGAAAAACGTGCTCAACCAAAAAGGATTTACCTTTTTAGCGGCATTGATGGTGGTGGTCATCATGGGGATCATGCTTGGTCTCGCTGCCCAGCCCTGGAAAACGATCATGAAACGTGAGCGGGAGCAGGAATTGCTCTTCCGCGGCGTCCAGTACAGGAATGCCATCGCGGCCTGGAATTCAAGGGCTGCAGCATCCGGCGCTACTTCGAAGGTTATACCGCTTAATGACTTGAAAGACCTGTTGCTGGACCCATCTTCCCTTCAGAAAGTAAAATACCTGCGACAGCTCTATAAAGATCCCATGACCGGGAAGGAGTGGACTATCATCAGAGATAAAGGCGGGAAAGGGATTATCGGGGTGGCCAGCACCAGCAATGATGTCCCGCTCAAGACCTCATTCTCGGAATACTCCGGCCTCGATGCCTTTGCCGGCAAAAAAAAATACAGCGAGTGGCGTTTCGTGTTCGGATCTGATCCCGCGACAATTTCACCTGTAAGCATGCCGCAATAGCACATCGGTTATGGATTGAATCGGGTCTCCAGGATTAATGCTTGGAAAGGATGTCCATGAGCATATCAAGCACCGGCCGGGGGACGATACTTGTCGCCGAGGACGATCACACAACCGCCTCGCTGGTTGCTGCATATCTGGAGCGCGAAGGATTTTCAACCGTTCTCGCCCATGACGGCAGGCACTGCCTTTCCCTGTTTCGGGAGAGCAAGCCGGTCTTCGTAATCCTGGATATCATGCTGCCGGGGATGGATGGATGGGAGATTTGCCGGGCGTTGCGAAAAGTCTCAAATGTCCCCATTCTTATGCTTACCGCTCGTGAGGAAGAAATCGACCGGGTAACAGGTTTGGCAATGGGGGCGGATGATTACGTCGTTAAGCCGTTCAGCCTCAGGGAACTCGTGGAGCGCGTGAAAGCGATCCTGCGGCGGACGGGGACGGTTTCAACACATACTCCCGGAAGGAGTTTATCTTACGACGGCCTGGAGTTGGACTCCGTTCAACATACTGTTACCCTCAACGGTCGCCCCCTTACCTTGACCTCATTTGAGTTCAAGCTCTTGCAGGCCCTTATGAACTCGCCGGGAAAGGCATTTTCCCGTGAAGAACTTCTGGATCTCTGCTATCAGGACGGCATTGCAGTTGTCGACAGGGTCATTGACGTTCACATCGGCAAACTTCGCCAGAAGATCGAGCATGACCCTTCCAGCCCCCATTACATTCTTACGATAAGGGGCTACGGATACCGCTTCAATAATGACAGTGAATCGCTGGAGGACACGTGAGGCAGCGTCTGCTCTGGAAATTGCTGATCGGCACGACATTGCCGGTTATCGCAGCCATTGTCCTGTTGGTCTGGTTTGCCGTCGACCAACTGGCGGCCGATTATTTCTCCGTCCTCATGAAACAGTACCACATTGACCCGGTCGATTCGCACCGGATGTTCCTGACGGCCATACATAGATACCTGATCTGGGCCTCACTGGCCTCGTTGGCACTCGCCCTGTTCCTGAACTACCTCCTGACCCGCACGTTATTGCGTCCGCTTTTCCAGATGAGCGCCATTACCAGACAAGTGGCCAAAGGCAATTACACCGAGCGCGTGGATGTGGTCTCCTCAGACGAAGTAGGGCAACTTGCCCAATCATTCAACCAGATGGCAGACAGCCTCGAAAAGATCGAACGGCTGCGCAAGAACATGGTGGCCGACATTGCCCATGAATTGCGCACCCCCTTGACAAACATTCGAGGGTGCATGGAAGCGATGGGCGATGGGGTCATACCCGCTTCACGGGAAACCTTTACCATTCTGGAAAACGAGTCCATGCGCCTCGTCCGCCTGATCGAGGACCTGCAACAACTGGCCAGGGCCGATGCGGCGAGGGCCTTTTTGGACCGCAAAGAAATATCCCTGCACGTGCTTCTCCACCAGATTGTTGATCTTTACCTTTTTAACTTCCAGGAAAAAGAACTATCGGTAGAATGGCACCTGGAAACCGGGAGCGAGATGGTGACCGCCGACCGGGACAAGCTCCTGCAGGCCATACGCAACCTTGTGGACAACGCCTGGAAATATACCCCCGCCCATGGAACCGTTACCATTTCGACCTTCCGGACCGGCGACAGCATCAAGACCGTCGTTGCCAACTGTTGCGGAGGCATCGACGAAAAGAACCTTCCTTTCATATTCGAGCGTCTTTTCCGGGCGGAACGTTCCCGTTCACGCGATGACGGCGGCGCCGGCATTGGGCTGGCAATTGTAAAGGAACTGATAGAAGCCCATGGCGGACAGGTCGGCGCCGAGAGCGACAACGCCTGGACCCGCGTCTGGTTTACCCTTCCCTCTCCGGTGCACTCTTTACCATAGCTTTACAAACCCGATATTATTGCTTTACGTTTCCTTGCTACCGTTGAATCAGATGAGAAGGTTGCCCGCAGGGTGCTTTCCCAATCACTCTGGCAAGGGGGGGAATGGTCATGAAAATTCCGGTCATATTTATCAACGGCTCGTTGGGTGTGATATGCGGCGAAGATCTGGATGAAATGCTGGAGAAAAAACTCATCGTAGCATTCCAGCGTACGTCGGAGTTGGCTATTGTAGGCAGGGATGAACTGCGAAGCAACCGTGGCGATGGAAATGGCAGTTGGAGAAACCGCAAAAAAAACCAGCGACCGCGTGAAGAGGTAATTCCAATTCCAAATCAAAGCGGCATCGTCGTTGGCTCGTCTTCGGCTCCTCAACGTACTATCTGTACGCCTTCGTCGCCTCGATCCTCGCCGCCTTGATGTCATCTTTGATTTGAAACCGGAATAATATTCCTGCCGCAACGAACAATGCTCCAATCGTCATGTGCCTCTGAGATGACGGAAGAGGGAATAGAGGCGGCACCGCCGGAAGAGCTTGCGATTGCCGTGAATCAGCGATAAAGGAGCGGCGGACGGGCGGTAGATCGGATGGGGTTCGACCCTCAAAAGGTCAGCGTCCCGGCCATGGAAGAGTGCTCAAGGGTATATCGTCACCGAACAGAAATCGGGTAGGCAACAGGGAATGGAGGAAGAGCAATGAGAAACACGATCCTTGTAACCGGGGTACTCATAGCCTTATCGGTAGTATTATTTGCGGTGTGTTCGAATTCAACGGCTGATACGGCAAATATCCGGCAAACGGCGCAGGTTAAACTGGAAAAAGCCACGTTTGCCGGGGGCTGTTTCTGGTGCATGGAGCACCCATTTGATCAACTTCCCGGTGTGGTATCGGTGACCTCGGGGTATACCGGCGGCCAAAAGAAAAATCCGACCTACGAGGAGGTCTCGGCGGGCGGGACCGGCCATGCCGAGTCGGTGCAGATACTCTTTGACCCGTCGAAGATCGGCTACGAGAAGTTGCTGGCCGTCTACTGGCACAACATTGACCCGACCGTGAAAGAGCGTCAGTTCTGCGACTCGGGCCACCAATATCGCAGCGCAATCTTTTACCACACCGAAGAGCAACGCATAATGGCCTTGAAGTCAAGGGAAACCCTCCAAATGAACAAGCCGTTCCCGGGACAGATAGTGACCGAGATAACCCCGGCCACTGAATTCTACCCGGCAGAGGAATACCACCAGCACTACTACAAAAAGAACCCCATCAGGTACAGGTTCTATCGTTCGAGTTGCGGCCGGGACAACAGGCTTAAAGAACTGTGGGGCAATCAGGCAGGGCACTGACCGCCCAGGGGAGGAATACCATGCTGTCACGAAGATTGTTTCTCATCGGCGGGTTATGCACCATCATTACCGCGTGTAACAGAAAGGCAAACATTCCGGAAGCCGCCGCCACCTCCATGGCTTCCGGAAAGGCAGAGCCTTTACGGATTCGATTATATTCCGCAGCCAGGAAGGGGTACGTCATGAGCGACAGGGTTATTAAGACCGATGATGAATGGCGCAGGCTGTTGACGCCGGAGCAGTATCATGTCACCAGGGAAGAGGGAACGGAAACGCCCTTCAGCGGCGCAACCTGGAATAATCATGACCGCGGCATCTACCAGTGTGTCTGCTGCGGCAACGACTTGTTCAGTTCGGAGCACAAATTCGAATCCGGTACCGGCTGGCCGAGCTTCTGGCAGCCGATCGCCCCGGAGAATATAACAACCCGTGAAGACAACAGTCTTTTTATGAGTCGGACCGAAGTCAGGTGCGCCCGTTGCGATGCCCACCTGGGGCACGTGTTCGATGACGGCCCTCGACCTACGGGTTTGCGTTATTGTATGAATTCGGCTGCCTTGAGGTTCGTGCGATCCTGAGCAACCGGCCTCTCAGACTTCTTCGAGCATAGTTGTGAAGAGATCGTGATGTTCCTCTTCCTCCTCCAGTATCTCCCTGAACAAGTGTGCTGTTGAATAATCCTTTTCTTCGTTTGCCAGTTCAATAATCTGTCTGTACATCTCAACGGCTTCAACCTCGGCGATTACGTCCAACTCCAAAAACTCTTTCAAACTGTCTCCTACCACGATCGGAGTTGGCTTGGTGGTGGGCGTAGCTCCAAGATACCAGAGTCTCTCGGCTATCTTTTCGGCATGTTTCATTTCAGCGATGGCGACTCCTTTGAATGCGTCCTGAACGGCAACCGCTTTAACCCCACGGACCTGAACGTGTTGCCACATATACTGCACGCTCACCTGGATCTCCCGGGCTATGGCTTGGTTCAATAGCTCTTTCAGTTTATCACTTGCTTTTGTCACCGGCCCCAACGATATTGCCATAGATCGTACCTCCCAGAATTTATTTTACAGATCATAGCATATCACAACTATCCACAACCAACTTCATAATTGTATTGTTACCATGAAGAAATGCCGTTTCAGGCACTCTTCAGATGAGAGGAAGCTCTTCGTTGTGTGTTTTAACCCAGATATTCCATTAGGCGGAGCAAAGATACTGCACGAGCCCTGCCGGAATATGCCTCGGCAGCATCTCGTACCTAATGGAAAATCTGGGTTACATTGATGTAATCGGTTACGACGTAACGCCGGAAGGGATAATAGCGCTTTCTCTTTCCAGGTGAGGGCCGGGAGAGGGTGGAGTGACAGTGCAAATTGCGTGACTCATCAGACCGGTGGCGTCAAAGGCCCGAACCAGTCGCCGTTCAGTGTTTCAATCGGCATGGTGTCGGCAATGCCGTGAAACAGCGCCACCAGATTACCATTGGCATCTGGCCGGATGGCGACGATTCTCAATTCGTGAATCTGTCGGCCTGCCTGGTGGTGTCCGTTCGGGTCATACCAGTATTTTCCCGCGACAATCGGTTGTGCTGCCGTCCATGACATGATGCATCCCCCCGTGTAAAACGACTTGTTATCGACGCCGCAATTGTTAGCCCGAACTACGCTTCATATCCGTAAGCATGAGCCTCGACCGGTGCAAAAGAGAAACAGCCTTTCGGGCAATTCTGGCCGCACGCCTTGCAGCCGATACAGTTCCCGTCATTGGCAATCGTCATGTATGCCTTGACGGTTTCCTCGGTATCCGTCTCTTCGAACGCCAGCACGTTCTTGGTGCAGGATTTGTAGCAACGGCCGCAGCCGATGCAAAGGTCTTTCTCCAGAGCCTTGATGAACTCCGGTGTCCACTGCCGGCCGTTTTTGGTGAACCCTGTGATCAATGACATGTTTTTCTCCTTAAGAATTCGGCTGAAAACAAAAAAACCCGGCACACCATGAAAAGGCATGCCAGGCTCCGTTGCTTGGCCGTTAAACTTGATTTTTTTAATCATATACAACATGACCGCATTATTCAACAGGATTCTTAGCGGAGAACTTGATTTCCGGGTTGTATTGAGCCACTGGAATGGCTATTCAGCGTGCCACGCAAAAAGGCCTGCCTCGTTGTTTTACGTGATGTCCGGGCAGCCAATAACAGGGGGCAACCCAAAAGCTGCAGATTACAGTTTAAATTGACCAACTAATTGTTGAAGTTCCTCTGACTGGTTGGAAAGAGTGGCTGCCGATGACGCTGTATCCGAAGCTCCACGCGCTGTTTGCTGGATTACGTTGGTGATCTGCTGAATGTTGTTGCTAATCTCTCCTGTGGTCGCAGTTTGCTGGTTGGCAGCGGTTGCTATCTGATTAATTTGCGTTGTAACATTATTAATTTGAACAAGAATCTGCTCAAGCGCCTGACCTGATCTGGCAGAGTATTCGCTACCGCGCGCTACTTCTGCCACCCCTTCTTCAATCGAGACGACTGCACCCTTTGTCTTGCTTTGAATGTCCTTGATCATCTCACCAATCTCACGCGTGGCGCGGGTTGTTCGCTCGGCCAAAGCTCGAACCTCATCGGCCACAACTGCAAATCCACGACCCTGCTCGCCTGCCCGGGCCGCTTCAATCGCAGCGTTGAGCGCCAGAAGGTTCGTCTGGTCGGCAATATCTTCAATTGTGCCGATAATCTGGCCAATCTGTTCTGAGCGTACCCCCAACTCCTCTACTGTTTTTGCGGTATCCTGGACACGACCGGCGATGCGTTCCATTCCTTCGGTTGCCTGCCGGACCACTTCGGAACCTGCTTGCGCGGTTTCACTTGCGCGGTTGGAATTTTCTGCCGCACTAAGACAATTGCGGGCAATTTCGCTGGAGGTGGCGGCCATTTCTTCACTGGCCACCGCAACCGTATTGGCTTGGGAAGCAACATTCTCTGTGCCGTCGGCTATATGTCCTGCATTAGTGCTGAGCATTTGAGATGCTGTGGATACCTGTTCAGATGTTTGAGAAATTTGGGTAATGATACCGCGCATTGTTGTCTGGAGACTGTTAACTGTTCGAATTATGGTGCTTATCTCGTTGTTGCGTTTGGCGATGATCGGCTGGGTCAGATCCCCGGCGGTAATTGTTGTGAGAAAGTCAATGATGCGTTTGAGGGCGTCGTTGACAGACCAGAAAAGCAGTGCACTAAAAAATATCCCGAGTAGCACAAATACCGTAGTCGAAACCCATGCCAAATATGTTGAAAATGATCGTCCTGCAATGACGGCGATAATGATGCAGAAGCTGTAGCAGACACAGAGCAAGATAATCCGCGTACGAATTTTAAGATGCAGGTAGAGGTCTAATAGAATGTTCATTTTGTTATCCTCGCAATGTATGTCCAAAATTGGATGGAAACATATGTTATGGTATTCTATTAACGACTATCTAGCGGTAAGGCAATATAATTTTTGAGACGCCGGCGCACGGAACCATTTGCTCCATGAAGAGGGACCCGATCCGGGGGCTGGGGTTAACGACAATGACTTGACGGCTTTCTGCGTTTTGTGAAGAAGTAGCTGTTGTCAACCGTCATCATTGTTATCCCAATACTTTCTTGATAACCCCAATTAGTTGCTCCGGCTTGAAGGGTTTGACGATCCAGCCAGTGGCACCGGCGGCCTTCCCTTCCGCCTTCCGGGAATCCTGGGACTCGGTCGTCAACATGACGATTGGAATAAACTTGTTGAGTGATGCCGCACGCACTCCTTTGATCAACCCGATACCATCCAGGTTTGGCATGTTCAGGTCAGTCAGCAGCATGTCAACTTTCTGCGTGTTCAGTTTGTTCAGGGCATCGCGGCCATCAACTGCCTCAACAACGTCATAGCCGTTTTGCTTGAGGGTAAACACTACCATTTGCCGCACACTGGCCGAATCATCGGCTGTCATGATAATCTTTGCCATCACGTTGCTCCTCCAAACCAGAATATAGGTAGAATCTCAGGTAAAAATCAGTCCCGCACGCCTCCGGGATTAAACCCTGAAGCCGCGCTTTCCCTGGGCCATCAACCATTGACACAATCGTCGGGATAAATCATGTAACGGTGCAATTTCATTAACCCCTCCCCGTGCAATAGCCTCCTTGGGCATACCGAACACCACGCAACTCTGTTCATCCTGGGCCAGCGTGTAGGCACCGGACTGATACATCTCCAACATGCCTGCAGCGCCGTCATCTCCCATGCCGGTCATGATGATGCCGACCGCATTTTTGCCTGCGCAATTGGCGGCCGAGCGGAACAAGACATCCACTGATGGGCGGTGGCGGCTCACGGGGGGACCATCGGAGAGCTCGGTCATATAATTGGCGCCACTCTTTTTCAAAAGTAGATGGCGGTTGCCGGGGGCCAGGTAGGCGTGGCCCGGCAGGATGCGCTCGCCATGTTCAGCTTCTTTTACCGCAATCATACAAAGACTGTCGAGACGCTTGGCAAAGGTCTTCGTAAAAGTCTCCGGCATATGCTGGGTAATCAGTATCCCCGGACAGTCGGGTGGCATGTCCACCAGAAACGCCTTCAACGCCTCGGTGCCTCCGGTGGAAGCGCCCAACAGTATGATTTTTTCGGTCGTGGAAAAAACGTGATGCTCGGCAGCAAGCACAACGTCGGCACTATTTTTTTGATGTCCGGGTATATTCGCGGTACTTCGGGTGGGCGATTTATTTATGCGCGCTTTTGAGGCGCCACGAATCTTGTCGGTCAGTTCTTCGGCGTACTCCTGCAGGCCGTTACAAATATCGAGTTTTGGTTTGGTCACAAAATCAAACGCCCCCAATTCCAAGGCATGCAGGGTAATCGAGGAACTCCTTTCGGTAAGAGACGAGACCATAACCACCGGCATCGGGCGCAGGCGCATCAATTTTTCCAGAAAGGCCAACCCGTCCATCTTGGGCATTTCAACGTCAAGGGTCAGCACATCGGGATTGAGGGACTTGATCTTTTCCCTGGCAACCAGTGGGTCGGGAGCGGTTCCGACCACCTCCATATCCGGCTGTTTGTTGATGATCTCCGTCAACAGGCTCCGAACGAGGGCTGAATCGTCTATGATAAGCACTTTAATGGGCATCAGAACGTTCCTATCGGCTGCTTGCGGAGCCTTTTCACGAATACCCGCCCAACGGCGGGAAGGAAGAAGAGCTTTCGCGGGCAGCGGTCACCTACGTCCGACGCGACAACAGGGATGCCACGCTCCTCGAGATAGCCGAGGGCAAATGAGGCGTTTTTCTCCCCGATGTTCACTCCCCCCGCCATTACCTGACCGCCTCCGAAGATCTTCGCCTCCAGGTTGGTGCGTCTGGCCCCAAGTAGTTCCAGCCGCTCCAGCAGGTGCTTCATGGCACAGTTGCCGTAGCGGGCGGTGCAGGGATTGGCGCAGGGAGCGGCGTAAGGAGCGGCACAACGGGTGGCGTTTTCCCGTAACAGCACCTTCGGGAGCATAAAGTGATTCATCCCTCCCACACCTCTATCCCTGTCGAAGAGACAGACGGAAACGCAGGAACCAAGGAGTGTGGAAATTGCCGTGGAATCGGCCGTTGCAAAGTATTCCCCCGGAAGAACCTTCACCGCCTGCAGTGCAAATTCCCGTTCGAAATAACTGGTTGTTGCGATTTGCGGTTCGTCTTGCACCATAGTTGTTTTCTTTCAGAAGGCTCGGTTACCTGTTTTTTAGGGTATAGACTGTATTGCCGGAAGTCTTGAACAGATTGGTTACGTTGTGAAAACTTTCCGAATGACCGGCAAAAAATAACCCGTTTGGCTTGAGATGTGGAGCAAACTTGTTCAGGACCGAATGTTGCGTTTGACGGTCAAAGTAGATCATCACATTTCGACAAAAAATCGCATCAAAATTTTCGCGAACTCCCCACTGTTCATCCAAAAGATTAAATCGCTTGAAGGTAATCATCTGCTGAAGCTCTGGGCGGACCTTGGCAAAACCGGCATTTTTGCCCGATCCCTTGAGAAAAAAGCGTTTGAGCCGATCAGGCGGGATCTTTTGCAGTTTATCGAGGGAATATACTCCTTGCCGGGCTTTCTCCAGAACATTGGTGTCAATGTCGGTAGCAAGTATCCTGACCGGGGCATTGAAGGTATTGAAGTGCTCAACGACCGTCATGGCAATGGAATAGGGCTCTTCACCGGTAGATGACGCGCACGTCCAGATGTTGATGGGATGTGATGTTGCGATTGTCCCGAGATGTTTTGAAAGGATCGGGAAATGGTGGGGCTCCCGAAAAAAAGAGGTCATATTGGTCGTCAGGGCATTGACGAACTCCTCGCATTCCTGTAAGTCGCCACTTTCCAGAAGCTGGATATAGGCGCTGAATGAATCGATTCCCCTGACTCTGAGGCGGCGGCCCAGACGGCTGTAAACCAAGCCTTTTTTGAACGGGGCCAGGGAAATGCCGGCGATCCGGTAAATCAAATCTCTAACATAGAGGAAGTCATCACTGGTGAAAGGGAATTCTTGCCCTTCCCTTTCACCGGCCATTCTTCCCAAAGCCTGTATATATGTATCGCTTTTAGCCGACATATGCACTCAATCAGTAGTACTTTTCTGTATAATTTTTCGAATCAGAATTCATTCCAGTCATCATTTGTTCCAGCAGAATTGGCCGCGGACAACGCTGGAGCGGCGACCAAATTTTTTTGTTTCTTCGGTTCCGCCATGCGGGCGCCTTTTTTGGCAAGAACCTTCGGATTGGAGGTTTCTATCCGGTTTGTCTTTCTTTCCATCGCAACTTTCTGTGGTTGAGCTGAATTTTCAAGCTTAAAGCGGGAAACAGATAGCACCATTTGCTGCGCCTGTTCCTCGAGCGACTCGGCGGCCGCGGCAGCCTCTTCTACCAGGGCTGCATTCTGTTGGGTCACATCATCCATCTGGGTGATGGCGGTATTTACCTGTTCGATGCCGCTCGACTGCTCCAGCGACGCTGCCGATATCTCGGCCATGATGTCGGTAACCCGCTTGATGCTGGTAACAATCTCCTGGGTGGTATGCCCGGCCTCTTCCACCAGCCGGCTGCCGTCCTGGACCTTGCCGACCGAGTCTTCGATGAGAGTCTTGATCTCTTTTGCTGCCGCTGCACTGCGCTGGGCAAGACTACGCACCTCGGCGGCGACAACCGCAAAACCACGCCCCTGCTCACCGGCCCTGGCCGCCTCGACTGCGGCGTTCAGTGCCAGGATGTTGGTCTGAAAGGCAATGCCATCGATGACGCCAATGATATCGGAAATCTTGCGCGAACTGTCGGTGATGGATTCCATGGTGCGAACTACCTTGTTTATGACGTCCCCTCCTTTTACCGCCACTCCGCTGGCGCTTATTGCCAGTTGGTTGGCCTGCTGGGCATTTTCGGCGTTCTGTTTGACGGTGGAGGTCAATTCCTCCATGCTGGATGCGGTCTCTTCCAAGGCCGAGGCCTGTTCTTCGGTCCGCTGGGACAGGTCGGCATTGCCAGCGGCGATCTGTTCCGTGGCCGTGGCTATGGAGTCCGCGCCGGTGCGCACATCGCCAACAATGTGGACCAGACTTTCGTTCATATCCTTGAGCGCATTGAGAAGTTGACCGGTTTCATCCGTGTATTTCACCTCGACGCGGCTGGTCAGATCGCCATCGGCGACGCGCCGCGCCGTATTCACCGCTTCCAGCAATGGAGCGGTAATAATGCGGGTTATGAAAATTCCCAGCCCGATGGCGAGTATCACCCCAATGACGGCCAGGGTCAAGGTGCTGCGGATAGATGCGTCGGCTGTTTTTGTGTTGTTTGTGTTGAGAGCTTTTGCGGCGCTTACCTTGAATGCCACGAGCTTGTCGATCGTTTTTTGCTCCGCTTTCGCCGCTTGAGTCGCTTCACCGGTATAGACGGCCAGGGCCTCGTCATCCTTGCCGGACATGGAGAGGTCGCCGATCTTGCCGATCAGGGGGCGGAAGACGGTGCGGCTGTCGCTGAATTCCTTGATGAGTTCCTTTTCTTCGGCGCTGGATGCGGTTTTCTCCACCAGTTCCACATTCTTGGATATGTTTGCGCTAATATCTTTGATCTGCTCGGAGTATTTCTGTTTTTCCGCCTTGTCGCGGACCAGCAGAATCTTGGCGAGATTGACGCGAACCTCCTGGAAATCGGTGGATATTTCACCAAGCAGGGAAATGGGCACGGTCGCATTTTCATACAGAACAGTGTCGTTGATATTGGCTTTGCGGATGCTGGAAATGCCGATCCAGCCGATTACGCCGGCAATGAGCGCCAGCAGGATGAAACTTGACATCAGTTTCGTGCCGATTTTCAGATTGTAGAATTTTTGCATGACGATTGCTCCTTCTGCTCGTTAGTTTTAGGTTCGATTGAGTTCATCCCGTTCTTTTATTGTCAGGCCGCCTGTTCCATGACCTGCATTTCTTCGCTGCTCATCAGCCTTTCAATGTCCACCAGGATCAGCATCTGGTCGTTCAAGGTGCCGAGACCGGTGATGTAATCGGTGTCCATGGACGAGCCCATTTCCGGCGCCGCCCTGATCTGCTCCGGGCTGAGCGCCACCACGTCGGAGACACCGTCAACCACCATGCCGATGATTCTTTCCAGAACATTCATGATGATCACCACGGTAAATTCGTTGTAGGTTGGCTCTCCGAGTTTGAACTTGATCCGCATGTCGACAATGGGGACAATCACCCCTCGCAGATTGACGACGCCCTTGATAAATTCCGGGGCGTTGGCAATGTGGGTAACCGCATCGTAGCCACGAATTTCCTGGACCTTGAGGATATCGATCCCGTACTCTTCCTTTCCCAGAGTGAATGTGAGGTACTCCGAGACAGTCCTTGTTCCGCTTCCGTCAGTAATCTCCCGACCTGTCTGCATAATGTGCTTTACCTCCGTTTGATGAATTTATGAATAGGCAATGTTCTGTTTTCGCATCTGCAGCAATGAATTGACATCCAGGATCAGGGCGACCCGTCCGTCACCAAGAATCGTCGCTCCTGCAGTCCCATCAACCTTGCGGTAATTTGTTTCCATGCTTTTAATGACCACCTGATGTTCATCCAACAGGGCGTCCACCAGTACTGCCGCCTTTTCGCCATCGGCATCGACCAGGATCAAAACCCCCTTTTCCGGTTCCTTCACAAGCGAATCCATATTGAACAATTCGTACAGCGGTATGATAGGGAGGTAATCGCCGCGTATATTGACGACGTTCTCGCCGTTGACGGTCTTCAGGTTTTCCACAGTCGGCTGGAGCGATTCGATGATCGAGTTGAGTGGAATAATGAATTTTTCCTTACCGACAGCCACCGACAGACCGTCCAGTATAGCGAGCGTCAGGGGGAGGCTTATGGTGATCCGGGTGCCTTTGCCGGGTTCGGATGATATGTCCACCTTGCCGTTTATGGATTGGACGTTTCGCAATACGACGTCCATTCCCACTCCACGGCCGGAGATATCCGTTACTGCATCAGCGGTGGAAAAACCCGGCGAAAAGATCAAGTGCCACACATCCTCGTCGCTCATGCTGTCGGATGCCGGAATCCCGCGCTCGGCTGCTTTCCTGAGAATCTTATCCCGATTCAGCCCAGCGCCGTCGTCAATTACGTCGATTACGATCCTGCCGCCAAGCTGTGAAGCCCGCAGGGTGATTGTGCCGCCGGATTTTTTCCCGGCTGCGATCCGTGCCTCCGGCGTCTCCAGGCCATGGTCCATGCAATTACGCACCAGATGCGTCAATGGATCGGTGATTTTTTCAATCAGCCCCTTGTCCAACTCGGTTGTATCACCGATTGTTTTCAACTCTACCTGCTTGCCGAGTTTTGCCGCCAGTTCACGTACCAGTCGGGGAAAACGCGAGAATACGATGCTGATCGGTACCAACCGCATCGACATGACGCTCTGCTGCAGGTCACGGGTGTTGCGTTCCAATTGCAGAAGGCTGCGGTGAAGGTGCTCGTAAAGGACCGGATCGAGTTCGGCCGCAGTCTGGGCCAGCATGAGCTGGGTAATCACCAGTTCGCCGACCTGATTGATCAATTGATCCACCTTGGTGACGCCTACACGGATCGACGACTCAGCATCGCCGGCGCGTCGGCCATAGGCCGCAGGAGTAGTTTCGTTCTTGTCGTAAGCCCTCCGACCGGTCGTAACAATGCCCGGATGATCAGCAGATGGGGCCGGGGCCAAAGAATCTTCTTCGGTCTGAAACCCGAACGGTGCCGTCTCCTCGTATTCGGCAGTCTGTCCGGTTGCAGAGGTGCCGTCGGTAACGTCCAATACCTGCAGTTGATCCGCGTCAGCCACGAATATGAAAATATCCCGTATGTCAGCCACACTGGCGCTCGTTTCCAGGCAAAGCCGCCATGAAGTGATGCACTCTTCCGGGTCAAACGTGCTGAAATCGCTGGGAACGTTCACCTGGGCATGCACGGTCAGCATTCCCAATTCTTCCAGATCCGCCAGCAGATTTTCCAGTCTGACGCCGCGCTTGAATATGTCGGGATCGGGCGCGAAGGTCAGTTCGTATCGATGAACTGTAGTATCCGCAGATGGAGCGCTGCAATCCGTCACGATATTCCCGTGGAGCACCTCGGCAGGCAGGCAGGCGGATTCCGATGCAACGGCTGCACCACCTCCTTCGATAACCAGTTGCAGCTTGCTGCATATCAGGTCAACCGCTTCCTGGCGTACTTCCGATCCGTCGCGGTGCCCTGACAATTGCATGCTGATCACATCGCCGGCTTCAAGGAACAGATCGATCATGGAAGGCGAAAACGTTATTTCGTTATTTCGCATCTTGTCGAGCAGTGACTCCAATATATGGGTAACGAGTATCATGTCCTGAAAGCCGAACATGCCCGCCCCACCTTTGATCGAATGCGCCGCTCTGAAAATGGCATCCAACTGTTCATCATTCGGTTCGCCATTGTCGAGCGATACGAGAATACGTTCCATTTCCGCCAGATGTTCGCCGCATTCTTCGAAAAACATCAGGTTGAAACGGGCCGTATTGATTCCAAGCATGGTAGGGTCCTGGTGGTTCATGGGTGTCCCCCGTTTAAGATCTCGTCATCGAATCCAAGGTTATGGATTTTCATCCGATGGGCATCGTTAAGCTTGAAAGAACAGTCCCTGGCTCCGCGCAGTCTGAGATTGTTGAGGAAGACGGCGAGCAATTGGCATCCGCATGCATCGAGTTCCTGCACCCCGGTCAGATCGATTTCAAGGGGCGCATTTTCTCTGCGGCCGGCAGCCACGGCTTCAGCCTGACTGGCAGCGTACTGTTCCAGGGACTGATAGTGTTCCTTTGCTCCAACCATTGACAGGTCGCCTGTCAGGGAGATTCTGTTCACATCATTCCGATCCATAGTTATATTTCCTTCCGTAATCCTGATCGGTGTCCTAAGCGTAGTATGTGACTCGACAGTCGATAAAAAAGAAAACCCCTCTTTGAGGACTCAAAGGGGGGCGCACCATGACGTTAAAATCATTTCGGCGGCCCCTCGATCCTATGCAATCAGGACAGGTGGCTTTGCGTCGCCAGGTCCCCCTGGTTTTGCCTTTTCGATAAAATTGTTAATGAACAACGTCGATTCTTGCAGCAACTTTTATTATGGTGATGAGTAGATTACATAACAATTGAAGTTCTGTGTCCCATTAAGTAACGATTTGACATTGCATGCTGTATACAGCAAAATTGATGCCAATTTACAATTTCCTTTAATTTAAGCATGTTGCAAACCAGTCTAAAGATATATTGTCCGTAAAAAGGACAATATGTACCATATAGGGACAGTTTGTGTTCAGGGGTTACTGCAAATCGGCAAGGTACTAAAATTTAGAACAAATAGTATCGAAACGATTATTAAAATATAAAATTATTGTGATAGTTGTCACAAATCGGGTTGTTATTCGACTGACAGGTACGTGTCTGCAAAGGAAATTTTTCGGTCCACTATAGCTTTTCTCGTAGAAAATCGCCATTTTCGGATTCCTAGTACACGTATGACGCTGCGGATAATTAAAATCAAAGTGGGATATGAACACCAAACAGGTGGCCATTCACCTGAGATTATTCTCGTGATTTTGCGTTGGAGCGTATATGAGCAGCATATTCAGCATCAATTTTGTAGATATGATGTAAAAGCCATTCCTTGATAAACGTTAGGACACTGATTGAAACTGATTTTTTATCATCTACAAATTCTTCTTCGAATCTGGCTAATTCTTTCTGAAAATATTCATGCTGATAAATATGTGTCTGTTTTTGGGGATAGTCCTGTTCATGCATCCAGAGTTCTTCTGCCTTGAAATGGTACACGGCATAGTCTTTCAGCTCATTGAACACCTTCTGGAAACAGGCATCCGGCGCATTGGTCACAATCAGATCATAAGTCCTGTTGAGCAGAGAAAACAGATGGGCATGGTGCTCATCAAATGGCTCTACTCCCAATAGCAGGGTGTTGTTCCATTCCAGTAAAGGCATGCAGGACTCCTCTATTTATTCATCGGTTTATTGCGCAAAAAGTAAAGAGCGTTTAACGCCTCCCGCGTGAAACGTTATCAGCGAGTGGCTGTCAATGTACTATTTCAATAGTTTTGACAGTCGGCTGCAGTTTTTCAAAAGGTTTTCGGAAGATGTGACTATTGCATCGAAGCAAGCCAGTCATAAGCTTTTATCAACGCGATCTGCACATCCTCCTGGGACAACCCTGCGTTTTCAAACTGCTCCGCAGGCACCCTGCAATAAGTTTGTTCCGTCTGTTCCGCCAGTATCAGGAGACTGCCGAGAGCTCCGCTTCTTGAGGTCAGGGCCGCGCCCACTTCATGAGGTAGATTTAGGCTGGTAACGATCTCCTCTGCGGAGATGTCGTAAATGGCTTCAAGAAGTGAAAGGATGCCAACCATGAATGCCTGCTCGGAAGAGCCGTGAATAGTGATCAATTGAGGGTGGCGACATGCCAATAACTCCATGAAGTGGGCTCGGACGGCGGCCAGTTCCACCAGGGGATGGGTAAGGCCTCCGGCGCCATCGGCCGCGAACAGAGCTAATTGAACCCAGCGCTTAATTTGCTGTCGCCCAAGGATTGCCATGGCATGGCGTACGGTATGCACCTTCTGCCGCAGTCCCAGGGATACGGAGTTTACCAGCAGAAGCAGCTTATAGGTCAAGCCGGGTCTGCTCCGAAAGGTCTGTTCTATCGCCTCCTGGTCAGCATCTTCATTCAAAAGGCGCAACAGTTTCAGGAGTGTTGAGCTGGTCTCGTCGATACGTTTTTTTTCCTCCAGAGACGGGCGGGCGAAGAAATAGCCTTGAAATAACTCAAATCCCAAGTCGAGGCACTTCAGATACTCGTTATGTGTTTCAACTTTTTCTGCCAACAGTTTAACAGGGTAGCCGCGCAACGATTCTACTATCGCTGCGAGTTCCTCATCTGTGTGGAGCAAAAGGTCGATTTTGACAATCTCCACGATATTGTAGAGATCCTTGTATATGGGATCGTAGCAGTGGTCATCAAGCGCAAAGGAAAATCCATCCGCTTTCAGAGCCTTGCAACGCTCAACCAGTTCGTGGGTCACTGCTACGGTTTCCAGGAGTTCCAGCACAACGCGTTCCTTGGGCAGGATCTCCAAGGCATCACTCATCAGCAGGTCGGTCTCGATGTTGATCAAACCGCGCTTGCCGCCCAAAATCCTCTCAAAGCCGAATTCCGAAAGGGTATTGATAATTACGGTCGCACTTGCAAAATTCCCGTCCACGACCAAGGCACTCTCGCGTGACGTCTCGGAACGAAACAGGAGTTCATAGGCCACGATATCCAGATTCTTATTGAGGACCGGCTGTCTGCCGACCAAGCTTTTTTTGTTGTACATATATTCACCTGATGCTTTCAAAAGAACAGTTTCTGGCCGTCGGCAAAAGAGGTGGCGATAATAGTTCCCCTTTGGACCCTACTAACAGATTTTGTCACATCAAGAGTCGGAGGCGTCGAACTAACCTTCATTGGACACGGTTCTGTGTTCCATTAAGGAACATCAAACATTATACTCCGTTTATTAAGCAGAATTGATGCCAATTTATAATTTAATATAATTATAGCATGTTATAAAAACAGGCAAAGCTCCATTGTCCGTCAAGGGGACAGTTTGTGTTGAATAAGGACAGTTGTGTTCAAGAGTTACTGCAGATCAGGGAGGTGTCAAAATTTCGAGCAGATCATCTTTGGTCTGATAGAAGTGGCAAAAGTGAATATCGCAGCCGCCATGATGTCATCTTTGATTTGAAACCGGAATTAATCACTCTTGGCAGATCTTTTTTTAATAAGATCGGTGAGAAGCGGCATTATTTTTTTGTCCCAATTATTTGAACCGGCTGCTTTGAGTACCACCGCTTTGTCAACCAGTACAGCAAAAGTGGGAGTAGTATTATCTCTCTTGACTATCTCATAAAGCCACTTGAAATCATCCGGGAAATCATCTGACTGCACATTTCTATGAAATGTATTCCGTACAATTTTTAAAAATTCTATCTGCTTAATCTCTTTAGATAAAAGAAATTTCTGTTGTTCATTCTCTTCCCATTGGTTGCAAAAATGGCAATCCCGGGCGCCGAGATAAACTAATGTAATCTTTGAATCCTTATGCAGATCTATTCCATTGCCCGGAAAGAGTCCAGGTAGTGCAGAACATCCGGAAAAGACCATAACAGCGGTAAAAATTAAAATAATTTTGATCATATATCACATATCACCGCATTTACTGGGAAGGAGAAGCATGGGGACGGACAAATGGATAAAAAATCCTCATCGTCGGCCTTACGTATGTAGCTTACCTACTTGTCGATTAACCATTTCGTAAGATTCACTGCCAATTTTTGGTTATTGCCCTCTAAAAAACGGTTTTGAAAGATAGCATCATCACCGAAAATGACGTAATTTCCTGATCCAAGCGACCCGGTTACAACAACTGCCAGGGCTTGTACAAGATCACCTTCCGAGAGAATGCCGTTGCCGTTGAGATCAAGCCATGCCGTTGGTGATGTGCGGGCAATAGCCGTTGCAGCATCACAGGGATCAATCGCCCACACTCCATAGGCTGAAAAATAGTCAATGCCCTTGAATAATGGATGGGGTGTCAGATCCGTTAATCGGAAGTTAATATCCTGATCTATAACGTTCTGACGTTCATGTATGACGGCTATTGAAAAGCCAAGTTTTAAGCGGTATATCAGATTGGATAGTGGTGGTGCAATATGCATCATGACGGCCAACCTGCCGCCTTTCCTGATGAACCTCGCAATAGCCTCAACTTCATCGGGTTGTAATGGCTTGAATAAACCGGAGATGACCAATGCAGAAACTCCCTTAAGGCTATCGTCACTCAGAATATCTTTCGTTTTGGTGACTTGTGCGCCTGAAGCTCTCATCGTATCAGCCAATTTTGACAGTTGCAGATCTCCCTGATTGTCAATGGAAAAGCGCTGTCCGTGCCCTTCATCAAAAACAATGACCGGCTTGTTTTCACCAGCGTGGGAAAGGGCCACACTGAGTTGAAGTAAGGCAATGAAACATATACTGCTAATGATAGTGCGCATCGATTATGACTCCTCGTAGCTAAAAGACCGGATAATCTCTAATATCTCAGAGAATCAATCGCATTCTGAAGAAGTTCCAGATGTCCCTGATCATATTTTTCCATTTGCAAAAACAATTCTGAGATTTTGCTGTTGGAAAACTTCAGTACTGAATTGATATGGAACTCCGCTAATGAATTCTCAATTTTCAAGGCCAGGTCAAAGGCAGCGGCAAGTGACGGACGGTTGGTCTCGACATCCTGATGAATCAATTCCAAGGCATTCATGATGTCTTTTATGTTTTTGTTGCAGGGAACTTTGTCGGTCTTGCCTGGCTTGATAGTGCTTATCGCCATCCTGAATAGATTGGCGTGGTGGCCTTCCTCGGATGCGACCTTGTTCCAGAGCGTACTAATGTCATGATTGGCAAAAAATATTTTTCCGAAATGGCGGTAAATGTCGGCACATTTTTCCTCAATGGCACAACAATCCTCAAGCAGGTGAATTTCCGTCAATGGGAGCTGTGTGGATGTTTTCTCGTTCATAATCCCCCCTTATAAGCCGCTATCCCACATGCGGTCCTTCAAATCCCTGCAATTTTGAAAAGGAACCTAAAACTTGATTCCAACGCCGCCACTGACGAAGTTCAGCATGTCATTGAATTGTCGCCGGTATTCTACGTTAAGGAAAAGCGGGCCTATCGGGAAATCCAATCCGGCTAATGCAACAGGAGTTCCGGTGGGGCCATACTTGTTATGGAATTCCAACGCTTCTCCGAGTCCGGCGTAAGGTTGCAAAATAGGGATCGGGGCGTGCAACTTGAACAGTGCGGTGACTGGTTCGGAATTGCTGCGTTGTATTGAGTTGATATGGTCGCGGTTGGGCATGACGTAAGAAGCAGATGCGCCTATTGATACAATCCGGTTAAGGTAAATATCTGCGAAAAGTTCAGTAAAATTACTTGTTTCATGATTAGTGGCAGCGCCGTCCCGAATTCCGATTCCAATCGAATCAGATGCTATGACGTTATTGGCAAAAATCAGCATTGTCAGCAGTGCGAGTACAATCTTCATGTGGTGATCTCCTTAGGTTACGTACGCTACGATTTTATCCGACACAACGACTACTGTTGAGAATTGATTGGTAAAATTGCATCTCGGCGTCTTCAGGCTTATTCGAATTAATTCACCAAGGAATTCGTATCACAGCTATCAGGTTTAGTTCAAGGACATTCTCTTCTGATAAGGGGAGGCACTAAGGTCTACTGACCTGGAATGTCTCATTCCAATTCCAAATCAAAGCGGCATCTTCGTTGACTCCTCCTCGGCTCCTCAACGTACTACCTGTACGCCTTCATCGCCTCGATCCTCGCCGCCTTGATGTCATCTTTGATTTGAAACCGGAATCACCCCCCCAATATGCTCTTCTAAACCACATACTTTTCCCGCAGCGCCACCTTGTTGATCTTGCCGATGCTGGTCTTGCAGAGGGCATCAACCTGCCGGACCTTGAGGAGAACGATCTGCTTGGAAATCATACCCTTGTCGGCATATTCTCTCACATAGTGCTGAATCTGTTTTTCAGCGATTACTGAACCCGGCTTGGGAACCACCAGGGCCAGTGGACGATCACCCCATTTCTCGTCCGGCAGCCCGATCACTGCTACCTCTGCAACAAAGGGATGATGGGCGATGATATCTTCTAACTCAAGAGACGATATCCATTCTCCGCCAACCTTAATGACGTCCTTGCTCCGGTCGGTTATTTTCACGTACCCTCGCTCATCACGCACCGCTACATCGCCGGTGTGAAGGTAGCCGTCCTCCCAAAGTTTCTCGGATATTTTGCGGTCCTTGAGGTAGCCTTGGGTCAACCAGGGGGCGCGGACAACAATCTCACCTGTGCTGCTCCCGTCGCGTGGCATCTCTTCGCGCCCCTCTCCGACAACCATGAGGTCCACTAATGGCAGGGCCAAACCGGTCTTGCAGCGTATTTCGGCCTGTTCTTCATGACTGAGTTCCAGCATTTCAGGGGTTAGATGGCTAATGGTCAGGATGGGGCAGGTCTCTGACATACCGTAACCGGTAAAAACATCCAAACCGCGCCGCAGGGCCTCTTGGCAGAGCGCACGGGACATTGCCGCGCCGCCGATAATCAGTTTCCAGCCGCTCAGATCGATCTTGTTGGCATGGGGATGACTTAACAACATGCGCAGGATGGTCGGCACGCAGTGGGAAAAGGTGACCTTTTCGAGTTCGACCAGTTTCAGCAGCATATCCGGGGCATAACGGCCGGGATAGACCTGTTTGAGACCCAAGGAGGTAGCCACATAGGGCATTCCCCAGGCATGGACATGAAACATGGGGGTAATTGGCATATAGACATCGCCGCGGTGAAGGCGTCCTTGGGAAATCGAGGAGCAGAGCGTCGTCTGCACGGCCAGGGTATGCAGTACCAACTGGCGGTGGCTAAAATAGACCCCCTTGGGCATGCCGGTAGTGCCGGTGGTATAGAAGGTGGTGGCGCGTATGTTTTCATTGAAGTCGGGAAAGTCGATTATTGGAGGGGTCGAGGCCAGCAGTTCTTCATATTCGGCGGTGAATCTAAAGGCTGGTTCGTGGAGATGGTGGTCGTCTCCCTTAATGAGGATAAAATCCCGTACCGTATCTATCCGGCCGCGAATTTGCTCCAGGATCGGAACGAATTCGGAATTAACCAAGAGCACATCATCTTCGGCGTGGTCAATGGTAAAGAGAATCTGTTCCGGGGAAAAACGTACATTGATTGTGTGCAGCACTGCGCCGATCATCGGCACGGCAAAAAAACATTCCAGATAACGGTGGCTGTCCCAATCCATCACCGCAACGGTATCTCCCGGTTTCACCCCCATTCGGGTCAGAGCCGCGGCAAGGCGTCTGACCCTTTCACGAAATCGCCGGTAGCTGTAGCGCATTTGGAGCCGATAGACGATCTCTTGTTCAGGCGCATCCACGACTGGGTGTAGAAACAATCTCTTGATCAACAGTTGGTAATCGTAGGCGGATTCGGTGCTGGGGATAGGGCTGCTCATCATGTGGTCGTAATCCTTTCATCATCAGTGCTCTCTGCCGGTCAAGGCCTCCTGCAGAAAATAATTTCTCCATAAGCCAGAGAGTTTACCACTTGGAATAACCACAGAAAACGGGAAAAATCGTACGCTATAATTTTTGAGTTATAGACCCTTGTTTTTTCAGGGTTCTGTAGACCCTTCAGGGATTTTCCGGGGCTACGTCAAACAGCGGTTATGCCTCCGGCCAAAGAACGTTTCCTTTCAGCTAAATGACCGACGTCGTAGCTTTTCTACCCCCCAGTAACAAAAACACCACGAAATACCACCTGATCCTGGGCATTCTATTTCTCATTAAGTCTAGTAAAATCAAATTTGTTCTCGTAATTAAAATTTTAAAATTATTTATATTTGTTCATACCAAACAAATTGGACAACATTATGCAGCTAAAGCAAATTGTCTTTTGATATCGTCAAAAATATTAGGAAAGGGGGAGAACGTTTTTTCGTTTCGAAGTGAGTTTTTTGCACCCGCGCACTGCGCAATCTCAAAATGAAGAAGGAGAAGAACAATGATGAAAAAGCTCGTTATATTGTTGGCATTTGCGAGTATCACTGCCAGCGCCGCTTCGGCACTGGCCGGTGCCGCAGCCGCAACCGGTGTCAACGGTTCCATGCATGACATCAACGTAGCAGGTGGCGGCACGTACAAGGCCGACCAATACCAACGTGTATGCGCCTTCTGCCACACCCCGCATAACGCGCTCCCCAGCGGCCTGGCTCCGGCGCCGCTCTGGAACCACGCTCCGTCCACCGTAACCCTTGACCCCTACGTCTGGGCTTCTCCGGCCAACGCCACGATCGCCTTCAACGCCGATCCGCTGATCGGACCGAGCCGTCTCTGCATGGGCTGCCATGATGGCGTCACCGCCGTCGACTCCCACGGCAGCGCCGGTTCCTTCAACGGCGGCAACACCAAGATGACCGCATCCTACACCGACGCACTGGGCAACACCGTCAAGCGCTACATCACCGACCTGACCGTAACGCACCCGATCGGCTTCAAATATGCCGACGCCCTGGCCGCCCGTAACGTGGGGACCGACACCGAACTCGTGCTGCCGACCACCGGGTACATCGCCTCCAACCAACTGGTTGGCACACAATTCAACACCAACAGCCGCGGCACCCTCACGTACAGCAGCAAGACCATCGCCGACACCCTGTACGGCGGCTACGTAACCTGCGCCTCCTGCCACGATGTGCATAACAGCGTGAACGCTGCTCCCGCTGCCTCTACTATCGCTGCCGGGAACTCCTATAACTACTTCCTGTATGCCCAGGAAGAGGGCTCTGCCATCTGCCTCTCCTGCCACGTCAAGTAAGTTGGGGACTGCACCCGCTTCCCGAGAGGGAAGCCGGTGACGATCAGCAGTATTGGGAACAACACATTACGTATGAATGCACATTCGAAAGGAGCAACACCCATGTTTAAAAAGCTCACGGCAATAGCCATACTGGTGATCTCGATCCCAGTAGTGGCATATGCAGGTGCATGG
>Ga0326728_10007842_pt1 | contig 26991 bp, 18 predicted proteins | sample MB3enrmetagenome_FD_207602 | JGI IMG/M metagenome (GOLD analysis project Ga0326728, IMG submission 207602) | Lab enriched peat soil microbial communities from McLean, Ithaca, NY, United States - MB31MN | ecosystem: Environmental > Terrestrial > Soil > Wetlands > Peat | place: USA: New York...
CGGGGGCGGTTCCAAACAGATCCGCGATTCGTTGGGCGGTCATTTGCCGGGCGAATCGCTCGACCCGACGGCGGCAACCGTGGCGAAGGAAGGCAGCTTCTATACGCCCATCGCCGGCAGCCGCGACTCCGGCTTCAGGGCGCGCCCTGTTTTCTATGGCATGTTGCTGGCCGGCCAGCTTGCCGGTGGCAGGATGCGGGCTGCGACCCTGGATGCGGCTCAAGCGGGAGCAACGGCGTACGCGGCCGACATGGAGAACGGCGGGACGCGAATAGTGGTTGTCAATAAGGACGCCTCATCCGATCTGCTGGTTCGCATCCAATCCAAGAGCGGGGTGAGAATTTGGAGGCTCGAAGCTCCGGGCTTGACTGCCACTAGCGAAGTCGCTTTGGCGGGCGCACCCATTGAAGCTACTCGTCCCTGGAAGCCGCGGCGCGAAGAGCGCGTCGCGAGCCACGGAGGTTTCGTCGATTTGAAAGTGAGTGCGGCCTCCGCCGCCGTCCTGTTCTGGGATGGCCGCCTGGCTTGAGTACGCGCGCGGCTTCCGGTTACCACGGAGTACACTATTGGATCTGAGATCCATCCGGCTGCACGCGCATATCGAGGATATCCACATGGTCGACTTCAGGGGTGGACGCTGATGGCCCGCAGGGCGTCCAGGTCCGCCAGATACAAATCGTCCGCGGACAAAAGTCAGCCTGCCGGCGTGCAAACTCCGCCGCGGAAGCCGGGCGGCAGGGTCGCGCGGCTTCTCGACCGCATCCGCTGGGATTGGCTGGCCGTCGCGTTTTCGCTGGTCCTGCTGGCCTGGCTGGTTACCGAGGGCGATTGGGATTTCTTCCCCAAAGCCGGCTTTCTGGAAAGCTTCTATGACGCGCAGGCGCGGAGTTTGCTGCACGGCCGCATCGATGTCGTGCCGGAATCCATCGGTCCCGAAGCCTTCATGCGCGACGGGAAGGCCTACGGCTACTTTGGCCCCACGCCGGCCCTGATGCGCCTCCCGCTGGAACTGCTGCTGCCCGGAATGTACGGGCGCTGGGGCCGGGTATCCATGCTGCTGGCGTCGGTGCTGACGCTCGGCATGCTCCTGCTGCTGCTGCACAAGCTGGAACCGCTTTTTCCGCCGGCCGGGGGACCACGCCCGCGGAACCTGCTGCGGGGCGCCCTGATCCTGGCCGCCGCCATCGGTTCGACGAACTTCTTCGTATCCACGGAACACAAGATGTACCAGGAGTCCATCATCTGGGGCAGCGCGCTGGCGTTCGCCCAGGCGGTGTTCCTGGCCTGCTACCTCAACCGCCCCAAGGCCAAATGGATGGCGCTGGCTTGCGCGGCGGCGTTACTGGCTTTCCTGGCGCGTGTGTCGTCGGGCGCCGGGCCGCTGTTCTCGCTGTTTCTGCTGGAGGCGGCGTGGCTTGTCCCGTCCGTCCGCCGGCGCGCTTTCTTCGCCGAAAAGGTTTTGCCGGGGCGCGCGGCCGTTGCGGTGGGGGCCACGCTCCTCGCCGCGGTAGTGCTGTGGGCGGGCCTGAATTACTGGAAGTTCGGCACGGTGCTCACTTCGCAGCCGATCGCCATGAACAAGCAGTACAACCAGGAGCGCGTGCAGCGGGTCAAGGGCGATCTGTTTTCGCTGTACAACCTGCCGCTCACGCTGTCGACCTATCTCTCGCCTTCGAATATCGAGTTCAACGGCGCGTTTCCCTGGATCTTCCTGACGCTGGGAGACCCGGCGCTGCGGTCCCGCTTCCCAGAGGCCCATTTCGACTACGCCGAGCCGTTCGCCAGCCTGCCCGCGGCCATGCCGGAACTGCTGCTGGCGGCCATCGCCGGGACGGCGCTCTTTCTGGCGCGCCGGCGCCGGGAACTCCGCGATTTTCGCGCGCCGATGTGCGGAGCTTTCGCCGGCTGCGCGCTGATGTTCACGTGGGGGATCGTCACCTATCGTTATCTGCACGACGTATTCCCGTGGCTGGTGCTGGGCTCGGCGGGGGCCATCGCGTATCTGCCGTCGATCCCGGGCAAGGGGCTGCGCCGCGGGCTGGCGGGCCTGTTTGTGGCGGCGACGCTGTACGCCATGTGCGCCAACTTCGCCTTCGCGCTGCGCTGGCAGAGATACTCTTGCTACCCGATCCGCCCGGAAAAGCGCGTCGCCTTCACCGATCTCTGTTCCATCGTGGACAGCGGCGGGCTCAAAGCCTTCCTTTGGTACGCCTGGCATTGGCACCGGTACATCCCGGCGGCCTCATTTACGGGCGGGAACCTGTTGGTCGACCGGACGCGCCTGGTGGAGCGCGGCGACCAGCCGGTGGTGCTATCGCAAGGGCAGCCGCCGTATGGGGCCGAATATGCGGTGGATCTGCCGGCGAACGGCACCTACGAGATCGCCATTCGCTACGCCGCGGCTGAACCTCGGCCCGTTCGCCTGCTGGTGGACGGGCACGATGTGAAGGAGGTTTGCGGCACTCCCACGGGCGGCTGGCTTCCCTCCAACCAGACGTGGGAGTCGGCCGGCCTGTTCAAACTGCCCGGCGGCGCCACCAGGATCGGCCTGGCGGGCTATGGTCCGTTCCCCCCGGTCAGCATGCTGCGTCTCATCCGCGTCGATTGACCGGCGCGCCGGGCTGCCCGCCCGAGATCGACCCGCTGCCACACCCGGCGCCGCGGAGTACACTAAGGATTCTGGGATCTAAAGAGGTGTTTATCACCGCTTAACACCAACAAATCGGCGCCGGGCGGTATCCTCGCTTAAGGAAGGAAGGATACCGCGGGAAGAAGTAGAGGTCGAAGAACTGGGGCGAATCAAGTCATTCGCAATGCCGTGCAGGGTACTGTCCGACGAACAGGACGTGGTTGCGCGTTTCCTGTCTAAGCCATCCGACGAGACGTTCCACGAATTATTTCGCGGGCTCGCGCCGCGGATCCTCGGCTATTTCCGCGCCCGGGGATGCGAACTCGAACTGGCGGAAGACCTGACGCAGGAAGTCATGCTGGCGGTGTACAAAGAGGCCCGCTCGCTGCGCGATAAAGCACTATTCCGGCCTTGGGTGTATCGGATTGCGCGCAACGCCCTGTTGCGGCATCTCCGGGACACGGGACGGCGGGTGGAAACCGTGGAACTCGGCGCGGAGGCCGAGGGTTTGTACCAAACCGATTCGGACCTGACGCTGCGATCGCAGTTCGCAGAATGGATGGCATGGCTGAGACCGGAGGAACGGCAGATCATGATGCTGCGGTACGTGGACGAGTTGGAGCACCATGAAATCGCACAGGTGCTGGGAATGCCCCTCGGCACGGTGCAGTGGAAAATCTTTCACACGAAAAGGAAACTTGCGGCGCGTTTCGGCGTCAAAACTAGCTGAACCATGGGCCACGATATCTCAGAACCCGAATGGCTGGAATATGTGAGCGGCGCACCGCCCCGGGCGCTGGCACAACGCATCGAGTCGCATGTGGCGGTCTGCCCGGAATGCGCGCGGTTGCTGGACGAATTGGCCAACTGGCACGACCTGCTGACCAGGGAGGGCGCCAGCTTGCGGCACGCGCTGCAACTTCCCGATGCGCGCATGGAAGAGTTCGTCGATCGGGCCGTGGAACGGGTGTGCGCGGCGGCCCATCCGCGCTTCCGCGCCGGCCGGGGCCGGACCGCGGCGGAAGGGCTGTTCCTGATGCGGTCGCTTCTGGAACCGATCTTCGGCAGCGGCACCGCGCGCATCGCCATGGACCTGGCCGCCAGCCGCTGCACGATCCACCCGGAAGGCAAACTGCTCGGTGGGGAATGGCCGCTGTTTGTGCGGAACTTGAGCGAAACGCTGGCTTCCATCTGCGGCTCGGCGGCCGGAAGGCTGGTTAACCGGGCGGGCACCTGCCTGGTGGCGCAAGGAGCGTGAAATGATGCGGGTGCGCTGCACTCCGGCAATGCTTTGGACGGGCCTGGGCATCTCCGTGCTGGCCGGCGCCGCCTCCAAAACGCTGGAGTTCGTGAACCCGAGCGCCCCCGGGCTGCACTTCGGAATCAACTTCTACGGGCCGCTGTACATCGTGGCCAATGCCATTGCGTTTCACTTCTGCCGCAAGATCTGCACCGACCACCGCGATCCTTCCACCATGCACCTGGCCTGGATGCTGATGGCCGCCAGTTGCGTCACGGCGATTGTCCGGCACGGCTATGAGTGGACCACCTACCTGCTGGGGTGGCACGATAAGCCATTGCTGGCCTCGGTGGTGAGCTTGCGCCAGATTCCCACGGTGCTGGCCATGGTGTTCATGACCGCGGGCCTGGTGGCGATGTGGTCGTCCTTCGCGGCCATTGGTCTGGGCGTGCGGTTCCGCTGGCGCGACGCCATCCTGCCCCTCGTTATCGTGGCCTTGGCGGCCGCCGACCTATCGCACCGGCAGAACATGTGGGACGCCCGCTCGGCGGCATACCCGCTGATGCGCTACCTGCAGATGCTGAGCCCCGTCTCCCTGGCGGTGCCGGCGTTGCTGGGGCTGGTGCTGCAGCGCATTTCCCGGGAAATGCGCGGCGGCCAGTTCGCGGATTTCCTGCGCTACCTGGTGTGGTCTTTGCTCTTGCGGCTGGCCTCCCTGTTGACCACTTTTTCGCCGGAACTGAGGGAAGTGAGCGTGATCGCCATCGCCGGCACCGCGGCGTTCTGGGCCGCCCCCTGGCTGTTTGCCCTGGCGGTGCTGCGCCGCTGGCGGATCACGGAATCCCTTTCGGAAATGGCGGAGCTTTACGAACGGGACCCCGAAGAGGAATTCGCCAAGCTGGCGCGAAAAACAGTTCACGGTTAACGGTTCACAGTTTACAGCAACCCCCCGGAGCCGGCGTCACGCACGGGGCCGGTGCGTTGACTGTCAACTGTGAACTGTGAACTGCCAACTCTTCATTTCCTTCCAACAAACTGCATCCCGCCGGTATCTTCGCTAGTGGTTAAGTCTCAAATTCGTCTGGTGTAAGGAGGAATCCGATGAGATCAGGAGTTGGTGCTCGCATTTTCCGGCTGCTGGCTGGCGCAGCCTTGCTTGTGGCCCTGGCCGGCGCGCAGGAGACGCGAAGCACGATTTTCGGACGGGTGCTGGACGCGCAATCGGCCGCGGTCCCCGGTGCGGCGATTGCCGTGGTCAATGTCGATACGAACACTACCGTCCGCGTCAAGACCAATGAAACCGGCTATTACGAAGCGAACCTGCTGCTGCCGGGCAACTACCAGGTGACGGTAGAGGCAGCCGGGTTCAAGACCATCGTCCGCAAAGGCATCGTGCTGCCGGTCGCCACCCGTTCGGAGGTCGATCTCTCGCTGGAGGTCGGCACCATCAGCGAGTCGGTAACCGTGCAAGCCAACGCCATCATGCTGGATACCGAAAGCGGGTCGGCCGGCCGCGCCCTGAGCAACCGCGAAATCATGGACCTGCCGAACATGGAGAATAACGCCGTGCTGCTGGCCCAGTTTGCGCCGGGAATCCAGACCAGCGGCACCACCGCCTACATGGGGCTGCATTCCAACATGGGGTCTTCCGACTACGAGATGTATGGGAACATCGGCGGCAACGACTGGTCTCTGGATGGAGCGGCGGATATCGGGCAACAACGGCGCATGGCCTACCTGCCCTATAACGACGCCATCGCGGAATTCAAGGTCGACACCACGCCTTTCGACGCGTCCTTCGGCCATTCCACCGGCGTGAGCATCACCATGCTGACCAAGAGCGGCACCAACGATTTTCACGGCACCGCCAATTGGCAGTATTGGAACGCGCGCTGGAACGGCACCCCGTTCTTCAGCAACAAGACCTACTACACCAACCTCTATGCCGCCGAGGCCGCCGGCAATACGTCGCTGGTCAAGTCCATCGAAGCTTCCGGCTCTCAGCCTCCCGGCCACTCGCACAACTACGCGGGAACCATCGGCGGTCCGGTGCGCATTCCCAAGCTGTTCAACGGGAAAAACAAGCTGTTCTTCTTCGGCGAATACAACGGTTTCCGGGACCTGAAGACGGACGATCCCACCACCTTCAACCATACCGTTCCCACCATGTCCGAACGGACGGGCGATTTCTCGGACCTCTTGAAGGTCACCGCCAACACCGCGAATTACATCATCTACGATCCATTGAGCACCATCCCCGACACCACGCGGAGCGGCCACATCGTGCGCACGGCCTTCCCCAACAACGTCATCCCTGCAAGCCGGCTGGTGGACCCGATGATGAAGTACTACACCAACCTCATGCCCACGCCGAATGCCCTGCCGACCGATCCGACCGTCCTTCCGGTCAACGATTACTTTGCCGGCAAGACGCCCTACAACTGGAATTTCAACTCGGTCACCAATCGCTACGACTACAACCTCAGCGACCGTCACCGCCTGTTTGCGCGCTGGACCTTTGAAAGCTGGACGGAAGACCGCAACGACTGGCTGTACGAAACCGATCCCGGCCTCAACTCCGACGGGCAGATTCGCCGCACCATGAATGGCTCCCTCGGCTGGACTTGGACCGTGGGTCCGGCCACCGTGCTCGACGCCACGGTTTCGATCAACGAGTACCAGGAAGGCAACTCGACGCCCGTGGCCACGGCCATCAAACCCTCCGACACGGGGCTGCCGTCGTACATGGATACCGAGGCCGGCGGTTTCCACATGATCCCGTACCTCAGCATCACCAACTACACCAGCGGCCAGACCAGTTCCGGCTACTACTACCTGCCCTATAGCTACCCCAGCATCACGCACTACCGCACGTCGGAGCAGAGAATCAATCTCACCCGCGTCATGGGCAAGCACAGCGTGCACGCCGGCGTGGATCTCCGCGAGTATTTCAAGACCGGCGGCGGAGGTGGCCATACATCCGGGTCCTTCACCTTCGACAATACGTACATGCAACGGACCGACGACGGCTATACTCCGGCATCCAACTACGGTCTGGCGTGGGCGTCTTTTGAAACCGGCTTCCCGTCTTCCTACAGCCAGAGCATCACCACCCCGCTAGCGCTCGGCAACAAGTACCTCGGAATGTACGTGAGCGACAGTTGGCGCGTCACCAACAAGCTGACTCTCACGCTGGGGCTTCGCTCCGAGTACGAAACCGGCGCCACGGAGCGCTACAACCGCTTGCTGTACTTCGATCCCAAGCAGCAATTGGGCAGCTTCGCCACGGACGTGCAAAGCGCTTATTCCGCCATGCTGAACAATCCGGCGAACGCCAGCAACACGGGCGTACAGCTCCTTCAGCAGTACATGCCCGCCAGCGCTATTTCGATTGTGGGAGGCACGGTTTATCCAGGAGCGAACGGCGAGCCGCGGAACGTATACAAGAACCAGTTGATGTGGCTGCCGCGCATTGGGTGGGCTTACCAACTCGACAGCAAGACGGTGTTCCGCGGCGGCTATGGTCTATATTACGACACCAACAACGTGATACCCACCGGTTTCAGCTCGGGGACGTTTAATAGCAGTACTAACAACCCCGCGCTGACCAACGATATGGGCCAGACCTGGAACGTGGGCAACCCCAAGGCCGGCGTTTCCGCGATCAGCGATCCTTTCCCGGCGATCTACAACGGGCAGCGGTTCATTCCGGCGGTGGGCACGACCTACGGACAGTTCGCCCAGATCGGGTCGAACCCGAGTTTCACCGGATACGATTGGCAGCATGCCCGCCAGCAGCGGTGGCGGTTCAGCGCGCAGCGGCAGTTCGGGTCCAACCTGCTGGTGGAAGTCGCTTACGACGGGTCGTATTCGGACCAGATCGGCATCTCGAAAAACATATCCTCAGTGCCCGCCCAGTTCTTTAACTTCACCTCCGGGCGGAACAACGCAGTCGCCAGCGCCATGACGGCGAGCGTGCCGAACCCCTTCCTTCCAGCGAATTTCGCGGACATCAAGACCAGCAATCCGACGCTGTATACCAACATCATCAACAGCTCCGGTTTCTTCACCAGCAACACCATCCAGGTCTCGCAGATGCTGCGCCCATTCGAGCAGATGAACGGGCTGACGCAAAGCAATGTCCCGGCCGGGCTGGCCAAGACCAACAGCCTGACCGTCAACGTGAACCGCCGATTCGGCAACGGCTTCACGCTGGACTTCGGCTACACGCGGCTCAGCACCTGGGAGGCCACCGGTTACTCCAACAGCTTCAACGCGGAGCCGTATTGGCGTTTGAGCAATAACGGCCGGCCCACCCGCGTGGCCATCAGCGGCATTTACGAGTTCCCGCTCGGCAACGGCCGCAAGTACCTGCAGCATGGCGTTCCGAGTTATGTGCTGGGCGGTTGGAAACTCGCCGCCACCTATCAGTACCAACCCGGCCCGCTGATCACCTGGACCACCACCTCCATCTACAACGGCGACCCCAACAGCATCTGCAGCGGCGGCCACACCCTCAGCCAGTGGTTCAATACCAGTGGGTTTGTGACTTCCAGCGCGTTGCAGACCACCTCTTACCAGGCCCAGATATTTCCGTACGTGATTTCCGGCTGCCGTTCCGACAACACCAACCTGATCAACGGGTCGGTGATGCGCGATTTCAAGGTATTCCGCGAAGGCAAGGCCCTGCAAATCCGCCTGGACGCTTTGAACGCCACCAACCATCCGCAGTTCTCCGGACCGACCACCAGTCCGACCTCGAGCACTTTCGGCCAGGTGACATCGCAATCTTCGCAGATCAACCGCCTGATCGAGATCACCGCGCACCTTCGCTTCTGAAGGAGCCGCCGGCCATCAGCCGTCAGCCATCAGCTCATTTCGCGCGCAGCGCGGTCCCTGCGAGGCTTCGCACCGAAGCGCGAACCGAACTTACCGCGACGCGCCGTAAGAGCTGATGGCTGATGGCGGATGGCTGATGGCATAATTGTGGTGAACTATATCAAGGGATATCGTGTTGACAACCAGACCTTGCCTTCTGCTCGCCTTGCTGGCAACCGCGTTGCCGCTTCGGCCCGCCGAGCCCGTCCGCGAACGCCGCAATTTCGATGACGCCTGGAAGTTCTACAAAGGAGACGCTCCGGGATCGGAACGGGCCGCCGCCGACGACAGCGCCTGGCGCAAGCTGGATCTTCCGCACGATTGGTCCATCGAAGGCCCTTACTGCGCCAGTAATGCCAGCGGAACCGGCTTCCTGCCGGGCGGCATCGGCTGGTATCGTAAGACCTTCCAACTCCCCGAATCGCTGCGCGGACGCAAAATCTTTCTGGCTTTCGATGGCGTCTACCGCGATAGCGACGTGTGGATCAACGGTTCTCTCCTCGGCCACCGGCCGTACGGGTACTCGTCGTTCGAATACGAGCTGACGTCCCACCTCAACTTCGGCAGCGCCCCGAATGTCGTGGCCGTCCGGGTGGACCACTCGGTGGCAGCCGATTCGCGATTCTACACCGGCAGCGGCATCTACCGGCATGTCTGGCTTACGGTCACTTCACCCGTCCACGTGGCTCACTGGGGCACCTATGTCTATACCCCCTTGATCGGCGACGCGCAGGCGCTGGTCTCCATCGAGACCACGGTGATCAACCAGTCCGCGGCCGATGCGGCGGCCAAGCTGACCACCGCCATCGAGGACGCCGCCGGCCACGAAGTCGCAAGCGTTTCCACCGAGGGCCGTCTGGCGGCGGGTGCGGACCGCGCTTTTGAGCAGCAGGCCGTGGTTCCCAAACCCAGGCTCTGGTCGCTGGACGAGCCCAACCTGTATGTCGCGGTAACTCGCGTCTTCGTCTCCGGAAACTTGGCCGACGAAACCCGCACGCCCTTCGGCGTCCGCGCCATCCGCTTCGACCCGAACCACGGCTTCTTTCTCAACGGCCAGCCGCTCAAGCTCAAAGGCGTGTGCCTGCACCACGATCTCGGCGCGCTGGGCGCGGCCTTTTCCGAAGCGGCCCTGGAGCGGCGCCTGAAGCTGCTGAAGGAACTCGGGGTCAACGCCATCCGCTGTTCCCACAACCCCATGGCGCCGGAGCAGTACGATCTCTGCGACCGCCTGGGCCTGCTGGTGATGGACGAGGCTTTCGACGAGTGGACCGCCGGCAAGCACAAATGGATCCAGGGCTGGAACGCCGGCACGCCCGGCACTCGCGGCTACCACGAGGTCTTCCAGGAATGGTCCGACCGCGACCTCGCCGACATGGTGTTGCGCGACCGCAACCACCCGTCCATCGTGCTGTGGAGCATCGGCAATGAGATCGATTACCCCGGCGATCCCTTTGGTCACCCCATGGGCCGCGATGGCCTCAAGCCCGGAATGCTCGACGCGGACGAACTGGTTCCCACGGCGCGCCGCCTGATCGCCGATGTCAAGCGTCTCGACGGCACGCGGCCCGTGACCCAGGCGCTGGCCGACACCCTGGCGTCCAACGCCACCGGCCTGGCCAGCCTGCTGGACGTGGCCGGCTACAACTACCTGGAACGGTACTACGCGGCCGACCACCGGACCTACCCGAATCGCATCCTCCTCGGCAGCGAGAACTCGCACTCCCCGGCCGCGTGGCGCGCCGTGGCGGCTAATGAGTACGTGGCCGGCCAGTTTCTGTGGACCGGCATCGACTATCTCGGCGAGTCCGACCGCTACCCGTCGCGCGGCAGCACGGCCGGCCTGCTGGATCTGTGTGGCTTCCGCAAACCCATGGCGTATTTGCGCGAGGCGCTGTGGAGCGATCGGCCGATGGTGTACATTGCCGCCCGTGAGCCCGCTCCCGCCGGAGCTTTTGCCAACCGCTCCGCGCCCGTGGTGGAACATTGGAACTGGGCCGGAGACTCGCGCAAGAGCATCCCCGTCGAGGTCTACACCAATTGCTCTTCCGCGGAGTTGTTCCTGAATGGCCGCTCGCTGGGCGAGAAGCCCGTGGCGGATCGCCTGGACCCGGTGCTGCACTGGGACGTCCCCAATGAACCCGGGGTCCTGCGCGCGATCGGCAAGCGGGATTCCCAGGAAGCCGCGCGCTTCGAGTTGGCCACTGCCGGCGAGCCGCACCACATCCAGATGACCGCCGACAAAGCCGCGCTGGCGTCTGGCGGACAGGACCTGTCGCACGTCGCCATCCAGGTGGTGGACGCCGAAGGCCGCCGCGCCTACCTGGCCGACGCCACGGTGGAAGTCCAGGTGAGCGGATCGGGTGAACTGGCGGCGCTGGATTCCGGCGACATCCGCGACGTGAGCCCGGTGCAGGCCAATCATCGCAAGGTTTACGAGGGCCACGCCCTGGCAATCGTGCGCGCGGGCGCCGCCGCCGGTAAGATTACGGTTCGCGCCTCGGCGCCGGGGTTGCAGTCCGCCGAAATGGTGCTGGCGGTGAGGTAGACAGGGCGGCACGAAGCCGGGCGGGACGGCGGGGCCGGCGGGTGGGCGGATGTGCCTCGGCTGCGCCGTTTTACCCGCAGGCCGGATCGAGACTCAGCGGATCAGCCGAACCAGCCCGTAACACACCAGGCAAATCCAGAAGTCGACCGCCAGTCCCCAATCGAGCTGGTAGATGTGATGTTGCGCGCGCGGCGGCAGGTATTGCTCGGTGCTGAAGTAAATGACATTCCCGGCCACAACGGCGATCAGGGACTGCCAGAAGGGGCGTTTCATGAGGCCCAGTTCTCCACTCGCGCGGCGGCCATGAAGCTCGCCGGCTCCAGAATACCATGTTGCCGGAAACGACCGCCGGGTGGTGCAGGGTGGTGCAGGTCTCGATTCGGTTGCGCCGGCGAGCGGCCGGCATCCCCGTGGCGGGCCGTCCCTACGCCCCCACCCGCGCCGCCAGCATCGACACCGACCCGCCGTCAATCCCTTCCACGGGGAACGCGATCTTGTCGTCGGATTGGCGCGTGGCCAGCACGTACAGTAGCGGCAGGTAATGATCGGGCGTGGGGATGGACAGCGCGGCGTCGCGGCCCAGCTTCCCATACTCCACCAGCGCCTGGAATTCGCCTGCCTGCATCATGGCGCGGGCCTCTCGCTCGAAGCGCGCCGCCCAATCGTAAGGGCCGCGCTGTTGACCGCGCCAGTCGTAGGTTCGCAAGTTATGCACCAGGTTGCCGCTGCCGGCGATCAGGACGCCTTCCTCGCGCAGCGAGGCCAGGCGACGGCCCAGGTCGAAATGAAACGACGCGGGCGCGCGCTGGTCGATACTCAGTTGCACCACCGGAATGTCCGCCGCCGGATAGACGTGGCGCAGAACCGACCACGTGCCGTGGTCCAGGCCCCAGCTCTCGTCCAGCTTCACAGGGAGCGGCGCCAGCAGATGCTGCACCCGCCGCGCCAGCTCCGGGTCGCCCGGCGCGGGATAGCGCACCCGGTACAGCTCCGGCGGAAAGCCTCCGAAATCGTGGATGGTGCGGGGCGCCGTCATAATGGTGACCCCGGTTTCCGGAACGAACCAGTGCGCCGAAATGGCGAGGACCGCTTTTGGCCGTGGAGACTCCTCGCCGATGCGCCGCCAGGCTTCGGTGTAGCCGTTGCTGGCGAGGGCGTTCATGGGATTGCCGTGGCCGAAAAACACGGCCGGAAAAGTCGCGGACATGGGATCTCCCGCGCGGCGGCCGGGCCGTCAGGCCTGGCGCACCGCTTCCAAATCGATGGATATCTTGATGTCTTCGCCCACCAGCACGCCGCCGGCCTCCAGCGCCACGTTCCAACCCAGGCCGAAGTCCTTGCGGTTGATCTTGGTGGTGGCCGTCACGCCGATGCGCTGGTTGCCCCAAGGGTCCTTGGCCTCGGGCGTCGGCCCTTCCACGTTCAGCGTAACTTCGCGCGTCACCCCGTGGATGGTCAGGTCGCCCTTCACTTTCAGCTCGCCGTCCTCCGCCCTGACTGCCTTGCTGCGAAAGGCGATTTCGGGATACTTCTCCACGTCGAAGAAGTCGGCGCTCTTCAAGTGGGCGTCGCGCTGGGCTTCGTTGGTGTTGATGGAAGCCGTGTCGATGAGCGCTTCCACGCTGGAATTTTGCGGGTTCTCCGCGTCGATCTTCACCGTGCCGGAAACCTTGGTGAACTCGCCGCGAACGTTGGAAATCATCATGTGCCGGACGCTGAAATGCGCCGCCGAATGAGCCGGATCGATCTGGTAGGTAACTTGTGACATCGTCACTCCTCCTGGAACGGGCAGTTGCTCGTTATCACAATAGATGTTATCACAAGATAAAAGTTTCGGCAATCACCTCCCGCCGGTGAACTGCACTTCGATGCGCGTGGACGCCCCCACCTTGTCGAGCGTCAGACGAGGCTCGGCGGGCGGCGCCACGCTCCGTCCGTCAATCCGCACCGTGACGATCCGCGCGCCGTCGGGCAATGGAAAGCGCGCCACCACGTCCACGGGCGTCTTGGGCGGGTCGAATTCCAGCAACATATGCCCTTCCGCCGGGTACGTCAGGCGCAGCGATACCGCGCCACCAAGTGTGGTAGGGGCATTTCGCAGCTCGATTTCCTGTCCCGGAGCGATCCAGTCGGCCGGCACGCCGGGCAGGAGCTTGAGCGCGCCTTTGTCTTCCAGCAAGAGCATGTCGCGGACCAGGTTTACCAGGTTGGCGTTGCCCCATGCCTCGGGCATGTCGCCGGTGCCCATACCGTTGTCGAGGTCCCGGCTGGACGTGCTATTGGGGCAGGCCCGCGGCAGCGTCTTATCTACGCGAATCTCCTCGCGCCAGACGTTGGTGGTGTAGGAGTGGTTCAGGGTGGCCACCAACATGGCCGCGGCCTTGGCAACCTCGCCGCGGCGCAGGTAGATCTCGGCCACGTTCAGCGACTCGCCCGGCCACACTCCGCCGGCGCCCAGCCACGCCATGTTGACCGGCAAGCCCTCCAGCGCGGTGCGCTCCATGCGCGTCAGCAGGCCGCCCACCAGCGGGTCCTCCGGCGCGTACAGCTCGCCCGGGTAGACCGCGACGAAGCTCTGCGACACACCTCCCTCCGGATAGGTCGGCATGGCCGGCAAATACGGAGGCCCATCCTTCTCGAGCTTCAGCGCCCGCTCGATGGAGGTCAGGATGGCCTGGCGATAATCGGCGTAATCCTGGGCGAGCGACGCCGCATCGTCATTGTGCCCCAACGCCAGGGCCGCCTTGCGCGCGCATTCGACGGCGTACAGAGCGAAGAAATTGTGGGGAAACGAGTGGCCCTCGGGAAGGCCGCTATCGCCGTAGCTCCAGGGCAACAGGCCCGACCAGTAGGGCTTCTCCCCGGGCTGGAGCGGCGGGTGAGTCTCCGTGCGGCAACTCCAGGGAATCTGCCGCCGCGTGGATTTCGCGCCGTCCGGCGTGTTCTCGCCCTCCACGTCGCTCTCCTCGCGATGGTACTCGATCCAGCGCGCGGCGGCCAAAAGATGGGGATACGCCCGCTCCAGAAACGCCCGGTCGCCGGTGAACAGGTAGTAGTCCCACACGCCCGCCGCGTTGCCCCCGGTGTTGTCCCACGACGGCCAGCCGCTGATGGGCGGCCCGTCCCATTCGCCATCGTCCATCTGAATGTGGATGGCGTGCTCCAGCGACTGCCTGGCCAGATCGGAGCGGTTGGTGAGGTTGAGCGCGCGCGCCTGGAAATACTCGCCGCGGCCCCAGAACTGCCGGTATCCCGCGGGACCGTCGAGAATCCAGAAATCGCCGGCCGCGTCGTACTCGGTGAGGATCAGAATGTCCGCCAACGACGAATAAAAGAAGTCCTCCAGTTCGCGATTCGGAAGGTGGAGCTGCGGCGCCCTGGCCCACAACGCCTGCCAGGAATCTTGCGCCTGGCGCAGCAGCGCTTCCCCGTCGGCGCTGCGCACGGAGGCGTCGTTCGCGGCTTGCAGATCGTAAGGAGCTTTCAGCCAGAGCCGCCCGGTGGACCTTGCCGGGACGGTCCAGCGGACCGCCAGCACCAGCCCGTCCTGCCTGGAAACCACCTGCGCGCCGGGCGACTGCGCCAGCACCACCTCGAATCCGTCGCGCGTGATCAGCGCGCTTTCGCGAACGTGCCCCGGCAGGTTGTACCGCTTCCCGCTGAATTGCGTCTCGAGCGTGATGGCGGCGGCCGACCGGTTGGTGCAGACCAGGCGGACCGCGTCCAGTCCCTGGCTCCCCACCTCCACGGGAAATGCCAGTTCTTCGAGGTCGAACCCGTCGCCATGGAACGGCGTCACCACAAATGGATAGCGGCCCTGCAACAGGCTTTGCGTTCCGGCCTTGAGGGCCGCTTCCCTGCCGCCGTCCACGCGCAGTGTTCTGATTTCCACCGCGCCGTCGAGTTGCCCGCTGAACCCGAAGGGCGAATCGAGCGGCTTCCGTTTGAGGCTCCATTGCGACCAGCGGAGGTTGCCATCCATTTCGACGATGGTCTTATGGCTGCCCGACGGCAATCCGATCGCGCTGTGCGCGTTCTTGTTGGCAAACTGGTGCGTGATGTGAAATGGCTCCGCGGCCAACGCGCAAACCAGCGGGACGAACAGGCTAATCGCAGTTTTCATCGACTGCCATTGTAATCCTTGGTAAGGCACGCTTCACTCGCTGGTGGCTGCATCCTCGACCAGCACGCCAATCAATTCACCTGCTGCGATGGCGCCCGGCCCCGCGATTGCGGAGAAAGGGTCCGCGGGCCGAAGCGCGCGGGCACGCTCGGCGCCGTCTCTCCGCCATCCGGCGTCTTCTCGGGCTCCGTCTGGCCGCCGAACAGGTTCTTCAAACCATACAGCGCCATGTCCAGGCGGTCGTTCATGCCGAGTTTCTTGAACAATTTATAAAGATAGACTTTGACCGTCCCTTCGGTAATCCCGAGCATGCCGGCGATGGCTTTGTTTTTGAAACCCTGTGCCACCAGCGAAACGATCTGCCCTTCCCGTTTGGTCAGCGAGACGCGCTTCTGCAACAGCACCGTCTCCACGAATTCTCTTTCGAAGCACAACAGGCCGCGATGGACATTCTGCAAAGCCGTCAGTAAGCCGTCCACCGGGGTCGTGCTCGGGAGAATGCTGCGCACCCCCAGTTCCATGGCTTGAAAGGCAAACTCGCCCCCGATGGCCTCGCCCCAGAGGACGATCCGCGACTGGACCCCGGCCGACCGCAACTCGCCCAGTTCTCCCAGGCCGATCCGCGACGTCAGATGAACCAGCACGATGTCGGGGTTGGCGGACTGCAGCCACTTGATCGCGGCCGCGGGACCGTCGCAGCATCCGATGAGTTCAAACCCCTCGGCGGAGCCCAAAACCGAGTCCACCCCCACGGCGACGAAGGGTTGTTGCGTGCACAGCAGCACCTGAATTCCGGTCTTCGCTTCCAATTTCAAATCTCCCTGCCAATAGATCGGCGACACCGCCGCCGAGCATTAGAGCCGGAAGAAGCCGCCGCGCGCCATATTTACTACCTGCTGGGCAATTCGGCGACGAAATTCCGCCGCGAATTTCGTCCCCAGTCGCCGAATTGGGAACTAAACCTTCGATCCTTTCCCGCCGATAGTCTTCTCATGCAACGCGTCGTACGTTGGCGGAGCGGCCGGACGGCATGCCGCCTGATCCTGGCAGCCGGCATCGGCCTGCTTTCGCCCCATCCGGCCCGCGGACAAAACCCCGGCGCTCCGGCCGGCGACGCCGCACCTGTCCCCGGCCGCGACCTCGTCCTCACCGTTGGCAAGTCCCTGAGCATCGACAGCCCGCTCGCCATCAAACGCGTCGCCGCCGCCAATGAAAGCGTGGCGGAGTTCATCGTCATAGGTCCCAAAGAGCTCCTGGTCAACGGCAAGGCTCCGGGCGAGACCTCGATCGTCATCTGGCAGGAAAACGATGCCCGCGTGACGTACGGCCTCACCGTGCGGCCGAGCCCGTCCCGCTTGAATGCCGTGCGCAGCCAGATTGCGCGCGAGTTCGGCAGCTCCGATATCGAGGTCACCTCCGACAACGACACGGCCTTTGTTCGCGGCACTGTGAAGGACGTCGTTTCCGCCGATCGCGTCATATCCATCGTTTCCACGCTGGGAAAGACCGTCAACTTGTTGCGCGTCTCGGTTCCCCCGGAGGAGCCTCAGGTTCTGCTGATGGTGCGCTTCGCCAGCGTCGACCGCTCCACCAGCCTGAATCTGGGCGTGAATTTCGCCAGCGGCGCGTTCAACCAATCGACGGCTATCGGGACCGGTTCGGTGGTCAGCCAGGATGGGGCCAAGACCTTCACGCTCAGCCAGGCGGTCAACATCCTGTTGTTCCGCAAGGACCTCAACATACTGGCTGCCATTCAGGCCCTGGAAAGCAAGAACCTGCTCGAAATGCTGGCCGAGCCCAACCTGTTGGTGATTAATGGCACGCAGGCCCACTTTGTCGCCGGCGGAGAATTCCCGTACCCCATGGTGCAGCCCGGGGCCGGCAACAACTCAATTTCCATCGCCTTCAAAGAGTACGGCATCCGTCTCGGCTTTCTGCCGGTAATCACGCCGCGAGGCACCGTCCGGCTGCAGGTATCGCCGGAAGTGAGCTCGTTGGACTATACCAATTCGGTGACGATCGCCGGCACCACCATTCCCGGCACGTCGACGCGCCGCGTGCAGACCGAGGTGGAGCTCGAAAGCGGGCAGAGCTTCGTGATTGCCGGGCTCCTCGACAAGCAGACCACCGACAGTTTCTCCAAAATCCCCGGCATCGGCAGCCTGCCGGTGTTGGGCAAGCTGTTCCAAAGCAAGTCGGTCGCGCGCAGCAACAGCGAACTGTTGATTCTGATTACGCCGGAGATCGTGCGCCCCATTCCCGCCGGGCAACCCCTCCCCGACATCGACAACCGGGAACTGCGTGGATCCGCCGGCGCTAATTCGTCTGTTCGCCAGCCGGGAATCGACAAGACCGGACCGGTACCCGTGCATGCTCCGCCGGTCAGCCTTCCGATCGAGACGCTCACCGCACCGCAGAAGAAAACGCAGCCGGCCCCCGTCGCTCCGCCTTCCGGAACGGGCAATTAGGCCGCCGCCCTTGGCCGCTTCCTCCGCGCGCGCATCACCGCGAGAGGTGCGCAGTGACGAAGCCTCGGCACTTGCTTCGGCAGATGACGAGCGACCGACATCGAAAGCGTTGGAAGACCAAGGGGTTCGGCTGGAACCCGAAGTGCACTCCTCCATACCGTTTGGTGCATAGGAAAGATAGACATGTGGATCGTGTGGGTGGTGTTGTGCCTGGCAGGTCTGGTCGGCATCTGTCTGCTGTTGTCGACCGTGGACGCGCCGCGACAAGGGCGAGGAACGCAAGCGGATCGGAGAAGGTGAAGTGCGGTACTGGAGTGCGATTCTGTGGATGAGCGCCGCTGCGGGTTCGGCCGCCGCGGGGCCCCCGAATGCCGAGCCGGTGGTGCAATGGGAGAACGATGGCCGGTCCCTCTTTCTGGCTTGCGAGTTCAAACAGGCCGCACTCGCTTTCGAAAAGGCCCTGGCCGGGCAGCCCGATCGCGCCGCGCTGCACTACTGGCTGGGCAAGTCGTACGCCCGGTTGGCCGAAATCTCGGGTCCGCTAACCGCCCCGAAAGCTGCGCGTAAGGCGCGCCGCAGTCTGGAACAAGCTGTCAAAATCGATCCGCAAAACCACCAGTATTGGCAGGAGCTGTTCGACTTTTACCTGGATTCTCCGGAATGGTTCGGCGGAGGCTTGAAGCAAGCCGCGGCGCTCCTGGAACGGCCTAACCCCAGGGAATCCGGCGCGGAGCCGCAATGGAAACAACTCGCCGATTCGCGGCAAGAGCATAGCGGCGGAGGTTGGTGGATGCGGTGGGCCATCCTGAGGACGTCGGGCGCCATCGGAGTCCTGGTCCCGCAACCATAGCCATGAGCCACATTATCGCTAATGCCGCGCTGGCGCTGCTGTTTTCGAGATTCTGCCTGGCCGAATCCTTGACGCCGGCGGAGGCGCTGGACCGGTACCTGGCCAATTCGCGAGACCGGCAGCCGGCATGCTCCGGCTTGGGGTTCGCCGGCCAACCGCGCTTCGATAGCCGAGAACTCGCGGATATGAAGGCGGAGTGTCAAAAGCACTGTTTCTCCACTCTGAACCACAACCTGTCGTATTGCTACAACGCCTCCCGCGCCATCCGCTGGGTTCTCAAACAAGCGGCCCACGGATTCCAGGGAACCAACGGCGGTTTTGAGGATTGAGCCATGCCGCTGGCCGGCACTTGCCAACGTCGATTGCCGCTCCCGATACCGCCTGATAGCATCGTGCATGTGGGATCTCCGGATACGGTAATCTACAAGGCGCTGTTCGATCTTTCCCAGTCGATTGCCGGCCACAGCGATCTGGAGACTCTCTGCAACTCCCTGGCAGGCTCGCTGCGCCGCGTGGTCTCGTTCGATTTTCTGGGGCTGGTGCTCCACGATCCGGTTCACGACATGCTGCGTTTGCATGCCATCAGCGCGAACCGGCAGCACAAAGAACAGCAGGCCGCTTTTCCGTCGGACGGCGACCATATCGGCGCAGTGGTTTGGCGCGAACAGAAGCCGCTGGTGTTATCGCCACTCGAGAATGAGACGCGGTGGAGCGACATGATCCAGGAAGCGCTGAATGAGGGCATTCACGCTTTGACCCTGGTTCCTCTTTCGAACGGCAGTCGCCGGCTCGGGATACTTGGTTTCGGATTCACCGCGCCTTTCCAACCCGACGAGGAAGCCTTGCGATTCCTGTCCCGGGTCGCGTCGGAATTTGCGGTCGCCGTGGACGGATATCTCACCCGGCAGGCGCTCCTGCACGAACGCGACCGCATGCGGGTGTTGTTCGAGATCACCAACGCCCTGGTTTCGAAGCTCCCCATGGAGGAACTCTTTGCGGCGGTCTCCGAACAGCTCAATCGCGTGGTGGCGCACGATTTCGCGGTGGTGACGCTGCTCGACAAAGCCACCGGAGAAATCCGCCTGAACGCCCTGCACTCGCGGGGGGACGTGCAGTTCGCGCCCGAAGAGACCTGCGGCCGGCCGGAAGGCCTTCCCTGCGGCGAGGCGCTGGCCACCGGGAAGCCGGTGGTGACTACCGGAATCGACGTCGAACGCTTTCCGTCTCCGCTCTATCGCAAATATGCCGGTATGGGATTCCAGTCGGGCTGTTCCATTCCGCTGGCTGGCGCCAACGGAATCTCGGGCGCCCTCGATCTCGCCCGGATGAGCGGCGAGCCCTTCACCGAAGACGAAGTGGATCTGCTGGTCCAGGTGGCGCGCCAAATTGCCATCGCCACCGAAAACTCGCTGGCTTACCGCGAGCTGTCGGAGATCAAGGACAAGCTGGCCACCGAGAAGCTGTACCTCGAAGACGAGATCCGCTTCGATCAGAACATGGGAAGCATGATCGGAGACAGCCCGGCGTTCCAAGCCGTGCTGCGCGGCATCCAGGTGGTGGCGCCCACCGATGCCACGGTGCTCATCCAGGGCGAAACCGGGACCGGCAAGGAACTGGTGGCGCGCGCGCTGCACGACCTGAGCGGGCGCAGCCAACGGTCCTTCATCAAGGTCAATTGCGCCGCCATTCCGGCGACTCTGCTGGAAAGCGAGTTATTCGGCCACGAGAAGGGTTCGTTTACCGGCGCATTCGCGCAGAAGATCGGCCGCTTCGAGCTGGCCCACCAGGGCACTTTGTTCCTGGACGAGGTCGGCGAGATCCCGCTGGAGCTGCAATCCAAGCTGCTACGCGCCATCCAGGAGCAGGAACTGGAGCGTCTGGGCGGCAACCGGACCATTCGGGTGGATGTCCGATTCGTCGCCGCCACCAACCGCAATCTCAAGCAAATGGTGGACGAAGGCAAGTTCCGCAGCGATCTCTACTACCGCCTGCACGTGTTTCCCTTGACCGTTCCGCCCTTACGGGAACGCCGGGAAGACATCCCGTTGCTCATCCGCTATTTCACGCAGAAACACGCCAAGCGGATGAACCGTCTCATCGAGTCGATTCCTTCCGCCGCCATTGAAGCCCTGACCCACTACGAATGGCCGGGCAACATTCGCGAGTTGCAGAACGTGATTGAACGGTCCGTCATCCTGAGCCCTGGCCGGACGCTGCAGATCGCGCTTCCGGAAATTGCGAAATCCGCTCCTGCCGCGCCCAGATCGCCCCGCGTGGAAGAATCCGCCGAGCGCGAACGGATTCTCGAAGCGCTGCAGGAGTGCGACGGGATCGTCGCCGGCCCCCAAGGCGCCGCGGCCCGCCTGGGCCTGCGACGGACCACCCTGCAATCGCGCATGAAGAAGCTCCATATCGAACGTCAGTACCGGTGATTTCGGCAGTTGCTTGGCAGATGCCGAAGCGAGTCCCGCGGTCCTCGGCACTTCTCCCGTAACTGATTCATTCTACAGTCCCATATCGTGGCGATCCGGTTGCGTTTCCGCATGTCGATGAGGAAACGTGAGCTGTTCCAAGATCGATCGTTATCGAAGTTTCTTCCGGCGCTCCTGTTGGTTGCGGAAGCGTGTGCGCAGACTGCCGTTCCGCCGCCGGGCCTGACGCTGGCACAGGCCGTCGACCAGGCGCTCAAGAATAACTTACAGGCGAAACTGGCCCAGGAGCGAACCATCGAGTCGCGCGCGCAGCAAGGGATCGGGCTTTCCGCGCTGCTGCCGAATATCGGCGGCGCCGCGTACCAGATGAACCTCACCGCCAATCTTGCGGCGGAAGGGCTATCGGGTTCCACCTTCCCCGGCATCCCGGCCTTTATCGGCCCATACAACTGTTTCGACGCTCGCATCCGGATGGTGCAGAGCCTCTTCAACTTGGCGTCGATCCGCCGCTATCAGGCGTCGCGATACGGGGTGCAACTCGCCGAGAAGCAGCGGCGGCTGGCGGAGCAACAGGTCACCGCGGCCGTTTCCCTGGCTTATATCGGGGTGCTGGAAACCGGGCAATCGGTGGCGGCCGCGGAGGCCAATGTGCAACTGGCGCGGAGCCTTCTCGATCTGGCCGTGAACCAACGCAACGCCGGCATTGCCACCGGGCTCGACGTGGCCCGCGCGGAGACCCGCCTGGCGAGCCAGGAGGTGCGGCTCGCGCAGGCCAAAACCAATCTGGATACGGTCCGGTTGGACCTGCTGCGTACGATCGGTGCGCCGCTGGGCGCGGAGTTATCGCCCGCCGATACCATGCGCTTCGACCCGCAGCCGCTGCCCGCGCCCGGCGACGCCATACGGCAGGCGCTCGACGAGCGGCTGGATCTGCGCGTGGCTTCCGAACAATTGCGCATCGCGGAGACGGAGCGCAAGGCGGCGCTGGGGGGATATGCGCCAACCGTCGCGGCATTCGGGGACTATGGCGGCAACGGGTTGAAGCCCAACCAGACGGATCTGCCGACGCGCAGCATCGGCGTCCGCATCGACGTCCCGATTTTCAACGGGGGACGCACGCGGTCGGAAGTCGAGGCCGCAACCAGCCAGGTCCGCCAAGCCGAGATGCAGTTGTCCGACCTGAAAGCCGCGGTGGAAAAAGACGTGCGGCAGGCGCTCGATAACCTGGCCACCCGCGAGGACCAGATGCGCGCGGCGCAAAAGAACCTGGACCTGGCCCAACGCGAGCTCTCCCTGGCGCGGGATCGGTTCTGCAACGGAGTGGCGGACAACATCGAGGTGACCACGGCCCAGACCGAGCTCGAAAACGCCCGCCAAATTGTGGTATCCAGTCTGGCCCAGTTCAACATAGCGCGCCTGAACTTGTATTCCGCCCTGGGGCGCGCCGGGGACTTCACTTTCTAGAGGGCATATCCGGAGAAGAAGATGGCTAACGAGACTCCTATCGACAATAATGCGCAAGCCAAGCAGCCACGCAAAAGCGCGGCCCAGCTGGCGGGTATCGGATTGGCGGTAATCGCCGCCGTGGCCGGGGGCCTGTACTACCTTCATTCGCGGCATTACGAATCCACCGACAACGCATTCATAGAGGGAGACGTGATTCAGGTGAGTCCGCGGATTTCCGGCCAGGTGCTTCACGTGTACGTGCGGGACAACCAGCACGTGAACCGCGGCGACCCGATCGCGGAGATCGACGATCGCGATTACCAGGCGCGCGCGGCCGAAGCGCGTGCCCACTTAGCCGATACTGCCGCGAAGGCGGACGGCGCGGAGTCGAATCTGCGGCTGACTTCGGCCGTGACCGACGCGGTATTGACGGAGGCCGGCGCGGCGGCGGGCGCGGCTGGCGAGCAGGTGAAGATCCTACAGGCGCGCGTGGCGGAGGATGCCGCCGCAATTCGAGCAGCCGAGGCGGCAATGCGACAAGCCGAAGCGCAGCAATCCGCCGCCCAGGCGGAAGCCGGCCGTGCCGCCGAGGATGCGGTCCGCTATCGGGCGCTGTACGCCAGAGACGAGGTCTCCAAGCAGCAGTTGGACCGCGTGGACACGCTGGCCAGGTCCACCGCGGCGGCACAAGAGGCAGCCAGCCAGGCCAGCGAAGTCGCCCGGGCACATCTTTCGCAAGCCCGGGCGGCGGAGGTATCCACACAGGCCGCCTTGCGCCAGGCTGAGAAGCAGGTGGTGCAGGCGCAAGGCCGGGTGAGCGAGGCGGAATCGGCGCCGCAGCAGATGGAAGTGCGCCACGCCGATGTCACTTCCCTTCGCGCGCAGGTGGAACAGCAGCGCGCCTCGGTGCGGCAGGCGGAATTGGCGGTTTCCTACACCCGGATTTACGCCCCCGAATCGGGATACATCACGCGCAAGTCGATTGAGCCGGGCGACTTTGTGCAACCCGGCCAGCCGTTGGTGGCGCTGGTATCGGATCGGCTGTGGGTGGTGGCCAACTTCAAAGAGACTCAATTGACGCGCATGCGGCCGGGACAGCCGGTGACGCTGAAGCTGGATGCGTTCCCGCAACTCCGGCTGCGAGGCCACGTGGAGAGCTTCCAGAGTGGAACCGGCGCGTACTTCAGCCTGTTACCCGCCGAGAACGCCACGGGCAACTACGTCAAGGTGGTGCAGCGAGTGCCCGTCAAGATTGTGCTGGACGAGCCGCCACCGGCCGGATACCGGATCGGGCCGGGCATGTCGGTGGAACCCGAGGTCAAGGTCCAATGAATACGCCCTCCACCCAGGTCGGCGCGGCCGAATGGCATCCCAGCTTCAATCCGTGGCTGATCGCCATGGCGGTCATGCTGGCGACGTTCATGGAGGTACTGGACACCACGATTGTCTCGGTGGCGCTACCCAACATGGCGGGCAGCATGGCGTCCACCAACGACGAGGCCACCTGGGTCCTGACCAGTTACCTGGTCGCCAACGCCATTGTGCTGCCGGCCAGCGGCTGGTTCGCCCTGCGGTTCGGGCGGAAGCGTTTCTTACTGGCGTGCACCGGGCTCTTTACCTTCGCGTCGTTCCTGTGCGCGTTGGCGCCATCCATGCCCATTCTCATCCTGGCTCGCATCCTGCAGGGCGCGGGGGGCGGGGCTTTGCAGCCGCTCTCGCAGGCGATTCTTCTGGAGAGTTTCCCACGGGAGAAACAGGGAATGGCGATGGCGATGTTCGGTCTGGGCGTGGTGGGCGCTCCCATCATCGGCCCGTTTCTGGGCGGATGGTTGACCGACAATTACTCCTGGCGCTGGGTATTCGACATCAACATCCCGATCGGGGTCCTCGCCATATTCTTGATGGCGCGGTATGTGGAAGACCCGCCCTATATCAGGAACGCGAGGCCGGGGACCATCGACGCAACCGGCTTCGGGCTGCTTACGCTGTGGCTGGCCACTCTGCAAATCGTCCTGGACAAGGGACAAGAAGCGGATTGGTTCGCGAGCGCCTGGATCGCCTGGTTCAGCGTGATTTCGGCCGGAGCGCTGTTGGCGCTGATCGTGCGTGAACTCCGGACGCCCGAACCGATCGTCGACCTGCGTGTCTTTCTGAACCGGAATTTCTGGGTGGGCACCAGCATGACGGCGATTCTCATGGGCGCAATGTACAGTGCTCTGACCATGCTCCCGCTGTTCCTGCAGACGCTGCTGGGCTACACTTCCCAGAGCGCCGGTCTGGCCACGGCGCCACGCGGCATCGGCGCGATGATCGCCATGCCGATCGTCGGCATCCTGATGTCCTATGTGGATGGCAGGTGGCTGATGTCGATGGGCGTAGCCTGTGTCGCGGCATCCACCTTGATGCTCGGGAACCTGACGCTTGACGTGTCCATGGCGAGCATCGTATGGCCCAACGTTTTGCAAGGCATCGGCATGGGACTTGTCATGGTTCCTCTGATGGCCATTTCGGTGGGTACGCTTCCCAAGGAGAAGATCGGCAACGGCAGCGGCATATTCAACCTGATGCGCAACCTGGGCGGCAGTATCGGGATATCGGTTTCCACGACATTCCTGGCTCGCATGACGCAGACCCACCAGGCAAATCTGGCAAGTCATATGACGCCCTACGATCCGGTGTTTCGGCAGCGGCTCTCGGGATTTGCCGCCGGCTTGGGCCGATATTCCGCGCCACCGCAGGCCCGCATGCAGGCTTATGGGCTGCTTCGCGGCATCCTGATGCAGCAAGCCAACTTGAAAGCCTACGTGGATATGTTCTGCTGGACGGCGCTGATCATCGCCCTGTGCCTGCCGGGCGTGTGGCTGCTGAAAAAGGTGGGTGTGAAAGGGAGCGTGGCGCTGCACTAATTCCACCGGCGGAGTTCCCCATAGCCAGCGCTCACCATCACATGATCGGCTGAGAGGGACTGGACAGTACATCTCGAACCTTTGCCGCCAGTTGATCCGGGCTGAACGGCTTATGCAGGAACGCGATGCCGGGAGCGATTACGCCGCGGTCGGCAATCACATCCGCCGTGTAGCCGGATGCGAAGAGCACCTTCAGATTGGGGAGCAATAGCCTTAGCCGCCCGGATAACTCCTTGCCGTTCATTCCCGGCAACACGACATCCGTGAGCAACAAGTGAATCTCCCCCGAATATCGTACGGTAACGGCAATTGCCTCCTCGCCATCGCCTGCTTCGATGACGCGATAGCCATACTGCTTCAATGCCGCCTTGGTGAAGGATCGGACGGCCTCTTGATCTTCGACCACGAGAATCGTCTCGCTGCCCCCCGCGGCTGGGGTATCGATGGCGTTCGCTTCCGCCACCAGAGCCTCATCTATGCGGGGAAGATATATCTTGAACGCCGTTCCGGCGCCCAGTTCGCTGCACACATCTATCCAGCCGCCGCTCTGCCGTACGATGCCGTAGACTGTCGACAACCCCAGCCCGGTTCCTTTGCCGGTTTCTTTGGTGGTGAAGAACGGCTCGAAGATATGCCGGCGGGTGGCCGCGTCCATGCCATGTCCGGTGTCCGTCACCGTCATCAGAATGTAACTCCCCGGAATTATGTCGGGATGAATGGCGGTGCCGCCTTTTCCGTCGAGCTCGACGTTCCTCGTCTCAATCCGAAGTTTTCCGCCGTCCGGCATTGCGTCACGCGCGTTCACCGCGAGGTTCATGATCACCTGGTGAATCTGGTCGGGGTCCGCCTTGACACGCCCCAAGAAACCGTCCAGATGTATCTCCAGTGCGACGTCCTCGCCGATCAAGCGCTGCAGCATGGGCGCAGACTCGCGGATTGTCGTGTTCAGGTCTAAAACCCTTGGTTGGATCATCTGCTTGCGGCTGAATGCCAGCAATTGCCTGGTCAGACTTACGGCACGCTCCCCGGCCTTCCTGATTGGCTCGACATAGGACCGCAGCGGATCGGGAGCTTTCACTTCCTCGATGAGTAAGTCGCTGTAGCCGTTGATTACCGTAAGAAGGTTGTTAAAATCGTGCGCCACGCCGCCCGCCAGTCTTCCGATACTCTCCAGTTTTTGAGCCTGGCGCAGTTCTTCTTCGAGTGCGGCATTCTCCGTCTCCTTGCGGCGCATTTCTTCTTCCGCCAGTTTGCGGTCGGTAATGTCGATGGTCGCCGCAATCGCACACCGCTTGCCCTCCAGTTCAATCAATTCCGCCGAGATCAAGCCAGTGCCGACGTAGCCATTCTTCCTGCGGAAGTGGTACTCGAAGTTGCGAAGCCCGCCAGCGGCTCGGAATTGCTTGGTGGCTTCGTCATATTCACCAGGGTCGGCCCACAGCCCAAGTTCCTTCGAGGTGCGCCCAATGGCTTC
>Ga0326728_10007844_pt1 | contig 26987 bp, 18 predicted proteins | sample MB3enrmetagenome_FD_207602 | JGI IMG/M metagenome (GOLD analysis project Ga0326728, IMG submission 207602) | Lab enriched peat soil microbial communities from McLean, Ithaca, NY, United States - MB31MN | ecosystem: Environmental > Terrestrial > Soil > Wetlands > Peat | place: USA: New York...
CGGTATGTCCCGGCAAGAAATCCGGCGATCAGGTTCGCACGGCGGTGCATGATTTCGAAGGGGACCAAACATATAGCGAAAAGCCGGGCCACAACTTCACACTTAATGCAACTTTCGATGACGTAACGGCGGAAGCATACGATGCTCTCGTCATCCCCGGGGGGAGGGCCCCTGAGTACATTCGGCTGAACGAAAAGGTTTTGGGCATCGTACGGCATTTTGCCAAAGCAGACAAACCCATTGCCGCTATCTGCCATGCGGCGCAACTGCTTGCGGCAGCCGGAGTGCTCGAAGGCAAGGCTTGCAGTGCTTACCCCGCGGTGGGGCCCGATGTCAGTCGAGCCGGCGGCAAGTATGTCGATATCGCAGTCGATCAGGCACATGTGGACGGGAAGCTTGTAACCGCCCCGGCATGGCCTGCGCATCCCGATTGGCTGGCGAAGTTCCTGGTGGTCCTCGGGACCAAAATAGTGCCTTGATTCGTGCAGGACTGCAGGCAATGCTGACAGTCCGGTCGCCTTGATCGCGATTTAGTCGAATTTGCTCACGCCCGGACAATAACGCAGCAGCAAACCTTCGTGAGCTGATTTCCGTCCGGATTGTCTGAGGTCTGATAAGGTCCTTCCCACCCCGGCGGCGTCATTGCGAAGAGCCAAAGTGATCGTGAGCACAAGATTCTGTAATTTTCTATAAAAAGATCCCCCACACTGACCAGTGCTAAAGGCGGTGTGGGGGGCGCAGCTTACCACGGTGAAGATGCCTTTAGGGCAATGGCCATTAACTATGATCTCGTCATGTCTGAGCGATCCGGGCATATGGCGCTCTCAGCTTTTCAGTAAGCCAGATCAGTACCAATTTAAAACGTTCTCTCCTCTGTACGTAACAAAATAGGTTTTTGACCCCGGAATGATCTGGGGGCATTATCTGCCTGTTATTTCTGGTGAAAAACAGAAAGGAGGCGGAAAATGGCCCCGGAACTTTTTTCAGAAGAGATAAAACCGCGTCGATTTCAACCCACCCCTTTAAAGATCGATTTTCCATTCCGAAGGATAGTCCGCAACCCTGCCAGGGAAGTTTTCGATAAGCTTTCAGCAAAGCTCAAAGGACAGCATCTTCCCGGAGTTGAATTAGCTGAGAAATACCTTTGTCATCTGTATAGCAGGAACCGGTGCGCCAGCACCCTGGAACGCAATTACACATCCATAAGGTTTTTTTTGGAGTTTCTAAAAACAAAAGGGATCACCTGCATAGAGGCGGTAAGCAGGAAAGACATCCTGGCATTCGTTGAACACGAGCAGGACCGTGGAATGAAGCCCGTTTCTGTTCATGGACGGCTTAGTTCTGTGAAGGCATTCCTCCGGTATTTAATCGAAGATGGTGTGGTTCGCTACGAGGTTTTAACAAAAAGCATTTCTGTGAAGGTCCCAGATGCCCTGCCCAAGGCAATTGATCCGGAGGATGTGAAGGTACTTCTATCAGTAATTGACGGTATTAGAAGCATCAGAAATCGGGCCATGATACTCATGCTCCTAAGAACGGGCATGAGAATAGGAGAGCTTCTTGCCCTCAGGATGGAGGACATCGACCTCAAAGAGCAGAAAGTATTCATCTATGAGGCGAGAAAGACAGGAGCGGGAAGGGTTGTCTACTTCAGTGCCGATGCAAAGGAAGCTCTGGTCGCATGGCTTAAAAAGAAGGATCCACGGGAGGACGTGCTTTTTTACGGAACAGCCCATGAGTGTCTGACTTACGCCGGTGCGCGGGCCATGTTCGTCGAATACCTGGAAAAAGCCGGACTTCTTCACAAGGGGTATACGCTGCATTGTCTACGCCACACTTTTGCAAGCGAACTTCTGAATGCCGGCATGAGGCTCGAGTGTCTGCAGCCGCTCCTTGGCCATACAAGCGTTGAAGTCACAAGGAGATATGCCAGGCTCACGGATAAGACCAGGGAAGAGGAATACTTCAGGGCAATGGCTTTGATCGAAAAGGGGGGAATCCATGGGAATTACCGATTCGATCATAGGCTTTAGGCAGTCGCTGAAAAGGAAGAACTACTCCCGATGCACAATCAGGGACTACATGAGCACGATCAGGCAGTTTGTAATCTGGGTCGATTGTCCCATTGAAAAGGTTGATCGCAGGAAGATCCTCTCGTTTATCGACAGCCTTCTCGACAGGCGGCTGCATCCTAAGACGATCAACTGCTATCTCGACAGCATCAGGTACTTCTACAAATATCTGAAGGAAGAAGAGGATATCGAGATTGAAAATCCGGTAAAAAGCGGCTATTTGCTCCGGCTGCCAAAGCCGCTGCCTCGGTTTCTTCCGGACGAGGAGGTCGCAAAACTATTCAAGGTCATAATGGGTGCAAGAGACAGGGCCATCTTTTACCTCATGCTCAGATGCGGGCTTCGAGTGGAAGAAACGGCCGGGCTCCTGCTCGATGATCTCGATCTTCGCCGGGGCACGATCATCGTAAAAAGCGGCAAAGGCGCGAAGGGCAGAATGGTCTACATGAGCAGCGACGCGCACAGCGCTATCAAGGAGTACCTTCGTGTAAGGCACCCTGTCAGGACAAAAGTCCTGTTTCTTGTGGACAAGGGAGCACTCAAAGGCAAGCCGATCTCGGTTCGTGGCATCCAAAAAAGGCTGGAACTCTACGCTAGGGAATCAGGCTTGAGAGTCTCCTGCCATGAACTCCGGCATACAATGGCGACGCAACTGCTCAATGCCGGCGCCGATCTGACGGTTATACAGGACCTTCTCGGACACAGCCGTGTTGCCACAACCCAGAGGTACTGCAGAGTCTCGAACCTGAAAGTGCAGAATGACTATTACAAGGCGATGGACCTGGTGGTGAAAAGGACTTCACCGGTCCACGCCGACCCGGCGCCGGATAGTCCATAGCACGACTTCACGTTTGGGTTTATCGCTTTGGGGAACTCAAGAGGGCCAGGATGGTGATCTGGAACTGGACGACAAAATAGATTTAAAGCTGAGCTCTGCGGATTGGGCGGCTGCCTGGCCGCTCCGGGGTGCCGGACCCGCTCCGGCCCGCCTCCGACGAGTCACGGTTGGACCCATTCTCGGCGGCCCTCCGCGACTCCGGCGCCCCTCCGCTGGGTTGGCTGTTTTGTGCAGGCTCAAAAAAACACTGACAACCTATTGCCTGCTCCATTTTGCGGGACAATATTATCGAACAGAACCATCATTGGTTATTTATTCAGTTGACAAGAACAGAAGGATAGAGGAAAAGGGAGACAGAATCGCTAAGTAGCTATAACAACCTAGACTCACACAGAAAAACAGGCTTTGTTACGTACAGCTCTCCTGAACCTTAATAAATGAACCTCTAAAATGCTCACTATTCCCATTTCATACATTAATATTATGTTAAATCAACAAGTTGAAGATATGGCAACTTTCCAAGGGGCCGGCATAAGCCGATTTCCGGGGTTTACTACGTACAGTGGCAGAGATTGTCGAAAAAGCCTATTTATACCCCTCTCATGAAAATCAAAGTCAGTAAAGTCAAAGCTTGCAAGGGTCAAAAACCTCTATTTGGAGTTTTTCGACAGTCTCGCAAGCTATCTAAATAGAACCCGATCAGCCAAACCGAAAGGTGTGAAGCAAAATCGATTGCAAAAGGAATGGCCGCTCAAGGGAAAGCAACGTCCCGCGAAGGTCCGAAGTTGACGCGTTATTTGAGGTCGGAAACACTTCATTCCACACTTATTACATATTAAACTGCTAAACGGGATGCTCCGGTGGGTATATTAATACCCACTTTCTCCCCTCTAAAATCCCTCTTGATTTCTCTAAAATCTTATTGCATAAGAATATTTGTAATCCACGAGACCATATCATGTATCCGCGTAACTTGAGATAAGCAGAAGCTTTAAAGGGCTTGCGGTTGTTCCGGAAGTTTTAGGGGAAGCACCCGAAATAATGCCGCACTTTGGCTTGCCACAAAAGGGGTAAGCGATGTCAAAAAATGCCAATCTCATTCTAATCCTTGGTTCTGCTCTGGTTTGCCTTTCACTTTGCTTAACGGAAGGAAAGGCGGATCAAACGTTTACATTAAGCGCCATGCTAAAGGGTACCGGTCATGGAACGGTAACGAGCAGCCCTGCAGGGATCCACTGCGGTGCCTCATGCAGTGCAGTTTTCAATTCAGACCGGAAAGTTACCCTCACCGCAAAGGCCGATTCGAAGTCATATTTTGCCGGTTGGTCCGGAGGAACCTGTTCGGGCAAAGGGAGTTGCATTGTAACTATGGACTCCGATGTTAGCGTCACAGCGGATTTTGAGGTGCAAACCCCCTCCATTTCAATCTTTCCGGATTTCCTGGACTTCGGTGATGTGGAAATTGGGGAAAAGGCCTCCCACGTCTTGCAGGTCGGCAACACCGGGACCGGGCCCCTAAAGGTGACCGTTTCGGTCCAGGAAGATACTGAATTTAGAGTCAACATGCGCACCTTCACCGTTAATCCTCAGAAGAGCCGAAATATCAAGTTTACGTTTAAACCGACCGATGCGGGGGTGGAGAAAGCACTGGAAACCGGAAGCATGTGGCTTTCGCCGATTGATAGAACCGGTCTGGAAGATGGAAGCACGGCGCCCTGGCCACTCGATGAGGCAGCCGAGCAGTAAACGCTCAGGCGAGCATTGCCAGTAATGATTCTGCAAACCCGGATTTGATTGTACCGCTCACGGCCCTGGTGCGGTATCCTGCCAAGACGTGTACACTGGTAATCACATACAGACTCCAGTACAACGAGCAGAGCGTGCAGTGGACGTATAACGAAGACGGCTCAATCCCCCTTACCGTTGCCGACCATAAAAAGCCCGGCCATCCGTCTTATTGGGTTGTAGATTGCAATAACACCGCTAATTACTTGGGTTGGAACTGCAACGGCGATTCGACGTGGACCGCCAGCGGCACGATCACCTATCCTCCGGACGCCCCCTGTCAACAGTGCACATGGTCCGGTAATGGGAGTAATAACTTCGACCTGACCGGTATGATGCAGAATGGCCAAATTTCCCTGGCCTTGAATCCAACCAATCCACCGGGACAAACTAATGTAAATTGCTGTGGCGTTGGGGCAATATGGCCTCTTCCCTCTATAGTGTCTGGCAAAAGGACGGTCGAAATTCCTTTCAGACCCGGGGGGTGCCTGTCGAAAAATGTTAACAGTGACGGATTGACAGGGACGATGTCGTGGTGCCTGCAATTCTGACAGTCCCTTTGAAACAGCAGCGCAAAAGATGCATCGTATCCAGCAACACCCAAAAGCCCAAAAGGGTCGGGCCTAATGCCGTTGAAATGGTTGGATAGAAGGATATTAGGATTAAATCGCAACGCGCTTAAACACCAATGGACCGCCTATGAAATCCCTTCAGGGGAAGGACTGGTTCTTGTTGGCGTCAACACCCCAAGGTGGTGCTCCGCTTACCTTGGGTTATTATTTGCGGCCCTTCGGGCCATAAATCCTGCATTTGGGGTCGGGCCGCAACAAGAGCTTGCATCTATGCAAGAATTGTCAAATTTTCCCATTCTTTAGGGCTTAGAATGCTATCTGAGGCATCGAAAAGACCAGTTTAAGGCGGTCTTGATTCTCGAAAGTTACTCCAAAGATGCCAATGTGCCTCTATGCCGGCTCGAAAAGGAAAACTCCACAGCTCTCCTCGTTGTTGAGAAATGATGTGCCAAGATCTTCGCCGTTTTCGAATCATTTGTTTACCAATAGCCGCAAACTGGACTCTTTCAAAATTAGCAAGTAGCTGTGTTGATGTGGTCATTGTATAACCAAGAATCAATATCTCTTTAGAAGGAGGTGCCCGTGCTCCCCGGAAAGTACCAGGCCTTTTATCTAAAGATCAAAAATTCAGTTTCACCGGAACGATTAATTACCGACCCTCTGCGGACCATAACCTTTGGCACGGACGCCAGTTTCTACCGTCTGATCCCCAAGATCGTCATCAACGTGGAAAGCGAACAGGAGGTGCAGCGTATCCTGCGGGAAGCCGGTAAACTTCAGTTGCCGATCACCTTCCGGGCAGCGGGCACCAGCCTTTCCGGCCAGGCCATCACTGATTCCATCCTGGTCCGGTTGGGGCCGGGCTGGAACCGCTACCGGGTTTTTGATAATGCCGGCAAGATCCAACTGCAACCGGGAGTCATCGGGGGGCATGCCAACCGCATTCTTGCCGAGTTCGATCGCAAGATCGGCCCTGATCCGGCCTCGATCGACAGCGCCAAGATCGGTGGCATCCTTGCCAATAACGCCAGCGGCATGTGTTGTGGGGTCGAGCAGAACAGCTACCGGACCATTGATTCCATGCGCATCATCCTTGTTGACGGCACCATCGTCGACACCGGCGACGACAAGAGCAGGGCCGCCTTCCGCCGCAGCCATGGCCATCTCCTGGCCGGATTGGCCGGCCTGCGCGACCGGGTGCTGGCGGACGAGGTCCTGACAGAAAGGATCCGCTCCAAATTCAAGATCAAGAATACCACCGGCTATAGCCTCAACGCCCTGGTCGATTGCACCGATCCTTTTGATATCATGCAGCACCTGATGATCGGTTCTGAAGGGACCCTGGGGTTCATTGCCGAGGCCGTATATCGGACCGTGGTGGAGCATCGCCACAAGGCCAGTGCCCTGCTCTTCTACCCCGATATCCGGACCGCCTGCGAGGCGGTTCTCCTGCTGCAGCAGCAACCGGTGGCCGCCGCCGAACTGATCGACCGCGCCAGTCTCGCCTCAGTAGCCGGCAAACCCGGCATTCCCTCGTTTCTGGAGGGGCTGGACCCGGCAGTGACCGCCCTTTTGATTGAAACCAGGGCCGAATCCTCAGAAGAACTGCAGCAGCAGATCGAACGGATCAAGGAGGGTTTGTGCCGGCTTATCACGGTGCGGCCTATCGAATTCACCGCTGTTCCTGAAGAATTCAACCTGTTGTGGAAGATCCGTAAGGGGCTTTTCCCGGCGGTCGGTGCGGTCCGCCGCACCGGCACCACGGTCATTATCGAGGACGTGGCCTTCCCTATCGAGCATCTAGCCAACGCCACTCTCGATCTGCAGGAGCTGCTCCGCCGATACGGCTATAACGAAGCCATCATCTTCGGCCACGCCCTGGCCGGCAATCTCCATTTCGTCTTCACCCAGGATTTCTCCATCCAGGCAGAGGTGGTGCGCTACCGGGACTTCATGGCCGAGGTGGTCCGCCTGGTGCTCGAAAAATATGACGGCTCCCTCAAAGCGGAGCACGGGACCGGCCGCAACATGGCCCCCTTTGTTGAGAAGGAATGGGGCGAAGCGGCCTTCGGCTTGATGCGAACCATCAAGGACCTTTTTGATCCGCTGGGGCTGCTCAATCCGGGCGTGATCCTCAACAGCGATCTCGAGGCCCACATTAAAAATCTCAAACCCCTGCCGCCGGTCCATGAACTGGTCGACAAATGTATTGAATGCGGCTTCTGCGAGTCGATCTGTCCGTCTAAAAACCTGACTTTCACCCCTCGGCAGCGTATCGTCGGGCGGCGGGAGATCAGCCGGAGGATGGCGGCCAAAGGCGGGGCCGCAGAGGTGAAACGGTTGGTCAAGAGCTACCGCTATCCCGGCATGGACACCTGCGCCGCCGACGGCCTGTGTGCAACCCAGTGCCCGGTGGCGATCGATACCGGCAAGATGATCAAAGCACTGCGCGAAGAGGCCCATGGCCCGCTGGCCACAGCGGTTGCCGGTTGGGTGGGCGGTCATTTCGGTGGTATCACCCGGACGGCGAGCGGCCTGCTCGACACAGTAGACACCCTGCACAAGATCACCAACACGCGGTGCATGGAATTGATTACCCGGGCGGCCCGCAAAGCAACGTTCGGAATGATGCCGCAATGGAACCGGGAGATGCCGGCGGGAGTACCGGCCATCGAGGCCGCCCCGGTCAATGCGTCCCGTCCCTTGCGGGTGGTCTATTTCCCGAGCTGCGCCAGTCGTGCCATGGGTGGACCGCCACGGGGGGAAACCCATCGGCAGCCTCTGCCTCAACAGGCCCTCTCTCTGCTGCAAAAAGGCGGGTATACGGTGATCCTCCCGGATTCTCTTTCGAGTCTTTGCTGCGGACAAGCCTTTGAAAGCAAAGGGTTCAGACAACAGGCCAACCACAAGGCCGGCGAATTGAACGAGGCCCTGCTCCGGGCTTCGGGCGACGGTGTGCTCCCCATTCTCTGCGACACCAGCCCGTGCCTGATGCAAATGCGCACCACCCTGGACAAGCGTCTGCAGCTCTATGAGCCGATAGAATTTGTCCTGCAGTTTCTCAAAGACCGCCTCAGCTTCAATCGCAAGACGGTCAAAATCGCCCTGCATGCCACCTGCAGCACCCGGAAGATGGGGCTTGACGCCAAACTCAAGGAACTCGCCCTGCTCTGCGCCACCGAGGTGGTCATGCCGGAGGATATCTTCTGCTGCGGCTTTGCCGGGGACCGTGGGTTAAATTTCCCGGAGTTGACCCAGTCCGCGCTGCGGGGATTGGAAGATCAGGTCTACGGTTGCGAGGCGGGGTACTCGACCAGCAAGACCTGCGAGATCGGCCTGGCCTTGCACGGCGGCATCCCCTACCGCTCGATTCTCGCCCTGGTGGACGAGGTCACGGTGCCGCTGGTAGAATAAAAAGGTGGTCTGATACCGATTTGCGTTCGAGATGCTATTAAATTGACATGGTGATGGGTTGCGCTTCGCTTCACCCACCCTGGCTACGAACTACCAACTACGAACTGGGACATTCAATTCGGCTGTAGGATGGGTGCAGCGGAGCGCAACCCATCGCTCCACGTGTGGTATACCGCACCCAATGTGGCACTCCAAAATCATCTTGAACACAACTTGGTCTGAGAACCGCTGTACTCAACAGCGTGGAACAAACGTTTCGGGATGCCAGTCCTGTAACGTTTGTTCTAATTGGAGAGATGGGGTGAGAGCATGCGAAGGCCGCAATCCCCGGACCGGCGGAGTGCTCAAAATTCCGGCGTCAAAAGTTGTCAAATTCAAAGCAGGCGAGACTCTCAGCGAAAAAGTCAAATAGCAGAATTTAATCCTTTCTCATCAAGATGATCTGAAGGGACTGCTCGCGAGAATGAATTGGCGGCCAGTCCTTTTCATTTTTCCTGTCAAGATTCCGGCAATCCGGCCCCATAAGTGACAATACCTCAAAGCTCACTATTCTTGCCCTCAAGTTGAAGCTTCTCAAGCTGTATTGTCAGGCAGCGAGTGGCCATTGTGGAGAGGATCTTTGCACATCTCATTTTGTCGATCATCAAGAACCTACGATTGGCTGCAAAAACACTTCAATGGGTGAATAATCCTGGGTCTTCCGGCAAATGAGTACCTGTGGTTCGGATTTTTGCCCCGAGGGGCTGCATATAATAGCCCAGGGTAAGAGGAGCGCCACCCTGGGGTTGTGACGCCAACAAGAACCAGTTCTTACCCCAAGGGGTTGCAAAGCCGGCCCTTTGATGTTCGAGCACCCTGTGATTTAATCCGAATACTCTTTTTATGTAACCCTTTCAGGGTATTACAACTAATTTGTGGCCCTGTTCTCCCCAGGGTGGCGCGGTTCTCAAATACCCTGGGCTACCCTATGCAGCCCTTTCAGGGCAAGAAACTCAAAATCCCCCACAGGGCGAGTTCACGGCAGACAGATGCTGCCCTTTCTCGTCTGCAGGTACTCGGTAGCCGGGTGGACCATAATCCTTCCGAACGCTCCTAGGCTGAGTTTTTTGCGGTCACCTTTACCCAAAGCCTAATTTTCTCAATCCATGCTCCAAAAAGATTCAGGGGACGGGATTTTCCCGAGATACAGTCCGGAAGATCCGCCAGTCTTCATGAAGTCCATTTGGGAAGTAACCTTTGAGAAACCTTCTTATGATATAAGTCAATCATACATTATTAAGGGCTTCTGTCTGGAGTAAGCCATGAAGTGGACTTTCCCCAAAATGCAAATGTGAAGCCTCCAAAGGGAATTTCAGGTATCCCTTTGGAGGCCCTCTCGCCTTTTTCCTCCATAGAACTTTTCTCTAAGTGAAAGTGCGCATTTCCGGATCATAGTTCTCAAATAATTTTTGGGACTTATGAGAAAAGGGGAGGAAAATTCCCATGAGAACGATCAATAAGTGGATTAATCCGGTCTCCGGCAAGCGTGAACCCAAACACATCGGCCACTCTTCATGGATCGAATGGGTTGTGAAGGCGTCAGCGGCATGCCGTGAAGACCCGTACCTCAAGAGCTGAAAGGAGGACGACGATGACAGCAGACACGATGACGGCAGAAAAGATCGAGTTGGTCATTGAGGCGATTGAGTCCGGTAATCTATATCTTGCTTTGAATATGGCGAGATCGACCTTGGAAACAATGAACCAAGACGGCGAGGTCAAGGAATTTATCAGCGATTACCCGCTGTTGGAATCAAGGCTGAATTGGAACGGTCCTTAAAGTGCCTGGCAGGTTCCGGAGTTATGGGGACACAACACTGAGGGTCTCAGGATTCCGGGCGATGGCAAGAAAAACCTTTTCCGGCGAGGAGTCTCATATGAGTTTCGAAGAGATTAAAGATACGATTATGAGTATGGATACAGGCGAACAGAAGCGCTTGATCATGGAGGTGGTCCCGCAGGTGTGGGGGAGAGTCTCTGATGACGCATCCTGCGCTCTCAAACTAAAGGAGCTGGTGGATAAAGACATTACCCGGCTCTACAGCGAAACGTTCACCTTATGAGAGCATGCATGTTGCCAGTGAGAAGCCTCCAAGGGGAATTTTAGCTACCCCTTTGGGGGCATCTCGCCTCTTTCCTCCATATTACTTTTCTCTAAGTGAGAGTGCACGTTTCCTGATCGTAACTTTCGAAGAATTCTTACGACTTAGGACAGTCGGTGAGCGGACTAATCGCCTCCCCCTATGCGATTAGACGGGACTATGGCTGCTTTAATATCATCGGCGTGGAGGATTCGGTCTTCACACTGAAGTTTCTGAATAATTGGGGGAAATAGGTTGGAAGCATCCAGTGAGAGAAGTTGATGGATGTGAGGAGGCCAGCATGGGAAGATATTTGGCTTACTTGACTGTATCCAACGGAGATCGTGGAGAGGCTCGGGCCGAGCTTGCCGCTCAGGAGGCTACTTGTCGCTCGCATGCTGAACGGAACGAGTCGTCTCTTTTCGCTCTCTTCATTGATGAAGGCGTGGGCGAGCGGTGCAGTTTGGAAAAGCGGCCCGCACTCCTGGAAGCGATCGGACATCTCGGCAGGGGCGATACTCTCCTCGTGCCTGCGCGGTATACCGCTGGTGGCGATCCCATTGAGGAGGCCGTCATCGAGAGTGCTGCCGCGAGAAAAGACGCCCTTATCATTCCAATGGCAGGTGATGAGACTGAAGAGAAGATGCCGTCCAAAGGTTTGAAGTGCCGGATATTAGACACCTGCGCGGAGTATGAACGCCTGGCAGCAGGAATGAAGACGGAGAAAGCCTTTCGAGCTAAACAGGACAGGGGCGAACTCATTGAGAGGAGAAAACGGCTGTGGCGGAATTCATGGAATTCCCTACTGGAAATGGTAGAGCGGCTGGATTGATGAGGGTAGCAGTTCACGCGGCATGGGCACATGGACCTGAGAGGCATCTATCAGAATTTTCAAGGAAGTTTCTCGCCGTCGGTCAGGGGAGGAACCTTTTCGTTTGAATTCCGGGGTCTCGGATTCTCCAACGGCATTTTTGCAGGTGACAGGATCGCCGAGTGTTGGTGGACCCAAGACATGCTGGGAGGACTGCGGCAGGTTGGGATAATCCCAGCTATTGAGCATGGGCGGAAACGAATCTGGCCTGTGTGACAGGGAGTAGATCATGAAACCTGAGACTCGACACGACTGTTTGACGCAGCATCCTTTTTCACTCGAGGAAAGCATTCCGACCGAAGCGGAATGCAGAGACCTTTGGCTTCGCTTCGGCGTCCCGGATGAGGTCATAGTTCATTCACGAATGGTGGCTGAACTCGCCCGCATCCTTGCCATCTATCTCAGGCGGGCTGGACTGAAGTTTAACATCGATTTGATTGTAGCCGGCGGCTATCTTCATGATCTTGTAAAGGGACAGCCGGATCACGCTGGAGCTGCAGTAAGAACGTTGCAACAGATGGGCTATGCTCGCGTATCCGAAATCGTAGCATCGCACATGCATCCTCTAGGACCAGATGGGGCACTCAATGAGGCTGATCTAATTTTTCTCGCCGAACAGGGTATTGAAAAAGACAGATCAGGCGCACTGACTGGGACATGCAAAGCACCACTCAACCTGCGTAAATGTCCGCCTGAGAATCTCGAAGAATACACCTGCAGGGTTAATCGCGCCGGGATTGTCAGAGACAGGGTTGAAAAACTTCTGGGGCTCTCATTGGAAACCATCATTCAAAACCATAGGAGGGGCGTCGTCGCAGTTTCGGTTCAGGGGATCAGGAACGTATATCTCCTGGTGCATGGAGCTGTAGGGTTTAAAACAGATGGCGAATACCTGACAGCACAGAAATTGCCGCTTTGCCCCGAAGGTATTCACCAAGCCCGAGCACTGAGAGAGGGGCTGCAAGATGTACCACTCTCAAACATTTATTCCAGTGATCTGAAGCCTGCCATTGAAACGGCGGCGATTATAGCTGAACCTCATGGGATTGAACCCAAGATACGAGCCGGACTGAGAGAAATCAGCCCTGGAGAGTGGGGTGAATCGACATCCGCAGAGGTCCATCAACTCTACTCAGGGCAATCTGGACACGACATGCTGCATTTCAGACCACTTGGAGGCGAGACCCTTTTCGAATGCACTACCAGGGTTATCCCGGCATTTTACGACATATTAAATTCGACATCTGAAAATATGGCCATTGTTGGGCACCCAGTCGTGAATCGGATCATACTTTGCCAGGTGTTGGGAGTTCCTCTGGAGAACTTATTCGAACTGGATCAGTGTTACGGCAGGGTTAGCCATATATATTGCGACGGACCCAATATGAGAATCAAGAGTATGAACGGTGACGGCCAGTCGCCTTAAAGGTAAGGGCCACTGACTTTTTCACGCTCAAAAGGAGGCTGGTTATGAAGGACCTGAGAGCGGAAACCATAATGGTGAAAGCCGTCTTCTTCACAAGAGAAAGCACCGCCGCAAAAGACATTTTACACGTGCTCCTCAGCGCTCAAATCACGGGAATGCCCGTAACGGATAGCGAGGACAACGTAGTGGGTGTGATTACTGAATTCGACCTGCTGAAGGCTTTGCGGAGCGGAGAGGACCTGTGGGGTAAAGCAGTCCGGGAATTGATGACCAAAGGGGCAATAACCGCGGATGTGAGTGCGACCGCAAGCGAGATCGTAAACATAATGACGGAGAAAAACATCCACCGATTGCCCATTACGAGAGAGGGAAAGCTGGTTGGAATAGTGGCAAGGCCGGACATCCTGAAAAGTCAGATGAATCCCTCAATATTCGTTCTATGAACGCTGATGCTCTATGACTATTTCGCAGTTATCCGGGAACTTGAGGCAGATGCGTTGAGCAATTAGCTGCCCCACTTTTGCCTTCTGTGAAGAAGTTGCTACAGTTCTCCTCCATATTAACCGGTGAGTTTCGGCCAATTTTATCAAGATTTGCAGATCAGATTTTGAACAAGACGCCCGCCCCGGGTTCGATTCCGGCCGGTTCCGGCATTGCAAAATCCGGTGGGAAAAATCCCCCTGTATCGCGTTAGAAAAGGGAAACTCCAAATCCCCGCCCCCAATCCTGCCAACGTGGTCCGAAACCCAGAAACCGTTCACAGCTCGGTAGTTTTTTTCTGTTCCTCGCGTGGCGATAGAACCGAGAGGAATTATTTTTTTTTTGTTTTTTTCTGTTCACTATTCACTGCCCCTTTGAGATTGATCTCAGATTCGACATGTTGGCAAGACAAAGAAAGCGTAGGACCCTTTGGTCCATGGGGTCTATGTTCAGCCATTGCCCTGAAGCCAAAGTCCGGCTAAGGATGCCCGGGTTTCCAGCGTGCGGCCTTCTAATCCTTCCAGGACTTTAAAGTTTCCCGCTAGTTTCTCGTTTGTTAGAATAAAAACTTCCATAACGCAAATAGCCGAGACATGGACAGTTCCGCGGGAACTACCCCTACGGGAACTACCTTGGGGCCTGTGGACGCTAACCGGAGACGACGACAAACCATGACGAGGACCTCTTCAAAGATTGGATTCACCAGGGGAGTTTCATTTCCCATAAAAATTGTGACCGTTTACTTCATGCTTGGAGTGCTCTGGGTGTTGTTCTCAGATAAGGTCCTGGGGATACTCTTACTCGATCCAAAGGTACTGACCAATGTGTTCATCGTCAAAGGCTGCTTCTATGTTTCGGTGACAGCTTTGATGCTCTATGTGCTGATCAGCCGCGGTGTATCACAGATCGAGCAATCGGAAAAAGAAGCTCGCTTAAGTGATGCCAAATACAGGGAACTCGTTGAGAGTGCAAACAGCATTATTATGAGGCGGGACATTACCGGACATATCACATTCTTCAATGAGTTCGCGCAAGATTTCTTCGGTTACAGTAAGGACGAGATCCTCGGAAGAAATGTTATTGGGACCATTGTCCCTGAGGTGGACAGATCAGGGCGCGATCTAAAAGAGATGATCGAGGATATCGGAAAGCACCCGGAACGATATACAAGCAACGAAAACGAAAATATGCGGGCAAATGGCGAGCGGGTCTGGATTGCCTGGACCAACAAGCCGATCCGGGATGAGCATGGCCGTGTTACTGAAATCTTATGCGTTGGTAACGATATTACCGAGCGCAAGCAGGCAGAAAAGACCCTGATGGATAGTGAAACCCGATTGCGCGCCATCACTGACTCGGCCCGGGATGCAATTCTGATGATGGATCCGGAGGGCATGATTACCTATTGGAATCAGGCTGCGGAGCGTATTTTGGGCTATACGAGAGAAGAGGCCGACGGCCAAAATCTGCACCGGCTCATCGCGCCTCAGCGTTATCATGCCGCGCATCATGGGGCCTTCCTCAAGTTTGTGGAGACAGGACGGGGTGAGGCTACCGGGAAGACACTCGAACTGGTGGCTCGTCGAAAGGACGGTGAGGAAATCCCCGTCGAGCTTTCCCTTTCCGCTATTTTCATGAACGGCTGGCATTCGGTGGGCTTGTTGCGGGACATCACCGAGCGCAAAATGGCGGAAGCTGCCTTAGCCGAAAGCGAGCAGCGCTTCTCCCTGGCCATGGAAGCCACCAAGGACGGACTCTGGGACTGGAATCTGCTCACCGACGAGGTCTATTACAGTCCGGGCTATCTAGCCATGCTTGGCTACGCGGTCGGCGAAGTCCCATCGGAGGTCAGCACCTGGGCAGATCGTATCCACCCCGAGGACAAAGACGCCGCGCTCAAGGCAAATATTGACTGTATCGAGAATCGCCGCCATGATTTCGAGGTCGAGTTTCGCATGCAGGCCAAGAACGGAGAGTGGCGCTGGATCATGGGACGTGGTAGCGCGGCCGGCCGCGACGAAAAAGGACAGGCTATCAGGATGGTCGGCACCCATACAGACATCACAGAGCGCAAGCGGGTGCAGGACGAACTGTTCAACTCGCGTCAGATGCTCCGGTCAGTATTGGACAATATCCCGCAACGGGTGTTCTGGAAGGATCGAAACTCAGCCTTTGTCGGCTTCAACAAACCCTTCGTTCTCGATTGCGGCTATGAGGACCCAAGTGAGCTTGTGGGCAAGAACTCTTACGAGACTCCCTCCGCAACAATTGCTGACGTGTATGATGCCGATGATCGTGAGGTGATGGAGAGCGGCAGACCCAAGATCAACTATGAAGAACCGCAAATCAGGGCGGATGGTACTCATGCCTGGCTGATGACCAGCAAGGTACCCATGTATGACCAGGACGGCCAGGTGATTGGTGTGCTGGGGACTTATTCGGACATTACGGAGCGTAAGTTGATGGAAGAGGCGTTGCGGGAGAGCGAGGCACAATTCCGAACGCTCGTAGAGAGTGCGCCTCAAGCAATCTTTATACAAAACCAGGGACACTTCGCTTATGTAAACCGAGAGACTCTCAGGCTGTTTGGTGCAAAATCTCAGGAATTATTGCTGGGCGAATCGGTTATTAAGAGGTTCCATCCGGATCACCATGCCGAAGTCTTGGAGCGCATCCGGCTGCTCATTGAGGAAAAAAAACCGGTTCCGTTACTGAAAGAAAAAATTTTGAAACTCGACGGGACGGCAATCGACGTGGAGGTCAACGCCGTTCCTTTTAGATACGGGGAGGAGAGCGGCGCCCTCTTTTTTGCCAGTGAGATCACAGATCGCATGCGGGCTGAGGGGGAAAGAAAGATACTTGAGGAACAGCTTTTCCAGGCCCATAAGATGGAATCAGTAGGGCGGCTGGCCGGCGGCGTGGCGCACGATTTCAACAACATGCTCGGCGTGATTATCGGCCGGGCGGAAGTGGCTCTCGACCAAGTCGGGAAAACAGACCCGCATTATGAGAACCTTCAGGAGATCCTTAAAGCCGCCCATCGCTCAGCGGACCTTACCCGGCAACTGCTCGCTTTTGCCCGCAAACAGACCGCCATCCCGAAGATACTGGATTTGAACGACACGATCTCAAGCATGCTCAAGATGTTGCGGCGGCTCATCGGCGAGGATATCGACCTGCACTGGGCCCCGGGACCCGATGTCTGGAAAATCAAAATCGATCCCTCCCAGGTCGACCAGATTCTGGCCAATCTTGTTGTCAATGCCCGTGATGCCATTTCCGGGGTGGGCGCCATCACCATGAGGACCGGAAACATTGCGATCGCTGATTCGACCCCGGCCGATCACCTGGAATTTATTCCTGGAGATTACGTCCAACTGACTGTGAGCGACACCGGCGAGGGTATGAGTCAGGAAGTCCGAGAGAATATCTTCGAGCCTTTTTTTACCACCAAAGAACTGGGCGAGGGAACCGGGCTGGGATTGTCCACTGTTTACGGCATCGTCAAACAAAACGACGGTTTTATTTATGTCGCCAGCGAACTTGGGAAAGGAACCACTTTTAATATCTACCTGCCGCGGTTCGCGACCGAAACCGCACAGATCCCCTCTGAAGAGGCGACCGGCCAACGCCCGACAGGTACGGAAACCATCCTGCTTGTCGAAGACGATGAAGCGATCCTGAACCTCAGCAAGATGATTCTCGAAAAGCTAAGTTACACGGTGCTTGCAGCACATACCCCGTTACACGCCATCCATCTTGTCGAGGAGCATCCCAGTGAGATCCACCTGCTGATTACCGACGTGGTGATGCCGCAGATGAACGGCCGAGAACTGGCAGAACAACTCATTGCCACCCGGCCGAACCTCAAGTGCCTTTATATGTCGGGCTATACCGCCGACTTGATAACCCACCGGGGCATTCTGGACGAAGGAGTGAATTTCATTCAGAAACCCTTCGGCACCAATGATCTCGCGGCAAAAGTCAGACGAGTGTTGGATCACTTGGAGTAGAAGGGTGAAAGAGATCGTGTCAGCAGGTGAAGAGTTGTGAACAGTGAGCAGAATCCCTGAATTCCTCAATCCTTCAATTCGCTTTCCTGTAAATTTGAATCGCATCACAGTCCCCTACCTTTTTGTCTTATTTCAACAGGTTGGCATTTTGCACTGAAGTAATGCTGTAACCTTCTTGAAACCCCGATCTGATAATAGATACCTAAGACAAGGCGGAGGCCCGATCGACCTCCCGCTCAGTTCCGGCCATATGACACTGTGTGCCCTTTCGGATGCAGAGCAGCAAGGGAATGGTCGCGAAAACCGAGTTATTACCTTGGCCCGACCCAACACGCTCTAAGATCGGCTTTGAGAGAACATCCTCAGTTACTCTACGTGCAAAGTCCGGCTAAGCGATTTATTATCTCCCCAGGTACTTCATTTCATCAGGCTCTCACCGTAAACACTGAAACTGTAAGGCGATTGACGCAAAATCTGCAGGTGTCGAGCAGGGAAATTGGAGGAAGTATGAAAAGATCGATCAGCATGAAATTAATGGTTGCTCTGGGGATTGGCCTTATCCTTACAGGGATGGCGGCCTCATACCAGGAGGTTCAAGCCCAGGCAGGCGTGCAGCGCGTCAAGTTTACGTCAGGTAACAATTATTTGATCATGGAGTTTCTAAACGATGACTTGGTGCACTTTGAACTGTCAGCGCTGGGACCCGGTCCTGACCCAAGCAGCCCGATTTTCAATACGCCCCAAGTTTTTAAGATAGATTATGCAGGACCGGGCAGCTTTGCTCAATCAGGACCCGGAGGCAATACTTTAGATACGGCAGACATGAACCTGGTGATCGATACCAGTACGTTGTGCGTCACCGTGACTGACAAGACCCAGAACCTGGTCTTGACCAGGATCTGCCCCCTGAATCTTGCGCAAGCCTGGAAAGGGCTGACCCTCACACCGGGCGCTATGCAGAATGTATATGGCCTCGGGGAGCAGTTCATTCAATGGGGCAATCCCAATGGCGACTGGACCGCCGGCGGGCGCCAGCAACGGACACCGGGTGATGATTTCGGGAACCAGAGGGTCGGTTTTGGCGGCGGGGCCGCCGGGAACGCGCAAATTCCGGTCATGTACGCGGTGGGTCCGAACAATGCCAATTATGCCCTGTTTCTCGATCAAGTCTACAAACAAAGCTGGGATTTCAGCGGGAGCTTGTGGAACGTCCAGATGTGGGGCGATCAGATCCGCGGGTACCTGATTACTGGAAAAGATCTGCCGGGTTTGCGGCAGGCCTATATGGATTTGACCGGCCACCCGCCGGTGCCGCCGAAGAAAATGTTTGGGCTGTGGGTATCGCAATATGGTTTTCACCAGTGGGCGGAGATTGACGACAAACTCAGCAAAGGCACCCCAAACCTGCGCGCCGACCAGTTTCCCATAGACGGTTTCGTGATGGACCTTGAGTGGTTTGGCGGGGTCCCCGCCACCGGTACCAACCCGAGCAGGATGGGCAGCCTGACGTGGGACCCGGTAAACTTCCCCAACGCAACGAGCAAGCTCGCCGACTATCAGAATAACGGCATCGGGATCATGACGATCGAGGAGTCGTATATCGACAAAGGCCTTCCGGAGTTCAATGACCTCCAAGGCCGAGAGTTCCTGGTAAAACAATGCCAGAAGGATCAGAATAATGCGTGCAATCCCACACCCACCTGTCCCGCCGCTCTCTGCCCCCCCGTCATCCTCAGCAGCAATCCCTGGTGGGGCACAGGCGGCATGCTTGACTGGACAAATGACGCGGCCGGCGACTATTGGCATGATCTGAAGCGGCAGCCATTGATCACCGCCGGTGTGATGGGCCATTGGATCGACCTGGGCGAACCGGAGCAGTACGGCGACCAACAGGGAGAGCCGGACTGGACAGTGGGCATACTCTCCGGCAAGCATGCCCATGCCGACTACCACAACCTCTACAACCTCAAGTGGGCCGAGAGCATTGCACGCGGTTACACGCGCAACGGCATCACGCGCCGGCCTTTCATGATGGCGCGCTCCGGTGCAGCCGGCATCCAGCGGTTTGGCGCCAGTATGTGGTCGAACGACATCGGCTCCCAGTTGGGCAACCTGGCGACACACGCGAATGCCCAGATGCACATGTCCATGTCCGGCATCGATTACTTCGGTGCGGACATTGGCGGGTTCGTACGCAGTGCACTGAACAGCGACCTGAACGATCTGTACACCCGATGGTTCGCCAACGGCATGATGTTTGACGTCCCGGGGCGGCCACATACCGACACTCATGCGTGCCCATACCCAACTCCGGCTCCGCCCCCGAGCTCCTGCAATGAGACGGCGCCGGACCGGATCGGCGACGTACCGAGCAACCTTGCGAATCTTCGACAGCGTTACGAGCTGAGCCCCTATATGTATTCGCTGGCGTATCGTGCTTACCTCTATGGCGAACCCGTAGTGCCGCCCATGGTCTACTACTACCAGAACGACCAAAACGTCCGTCAAACGGGTGATGAGAAGCTGCTGGGCCGCGATCTCCTGGTCGGAGTCGTCACTAATCCGGGTCCGCCGAATTCCAATCCCGAGACGCAGCGGGCCATGTACCTGCCGGCGGGTGCGTGGATCGACTACCATTCCAACCAGTGGTTCCATAGCACGGGCCAAAGCTTTCTCGCAATGCCGGAGTATATCAACGGAATTTTCCGTCTGCCGGCCTTCGCCCGGGCCGGCGCAATCATCCCGAAGATGTACGTTGACGGTCAAACGATGAATATCCTTGGTATGCGCACGGACGGCTCCGTCCGTAACGAGCTGATCGCCCGGGTATTCGCCTCCAGTGTGCCAAGCAGCTTCACACTCTACGAGGATGACGGCCAGACTATCGCCTACCAGAGTAACGCGTACACTACTACTCCCCTGTCACAGCAACTCTCCGGCACTTCTACCGCGACAGGCACCACAACCACTGAGACAGTCATCATCGGTGCCACGCTCGGGACCTATGCAGGTGCGCCATCCAGCAGGAATAATATCGTCGAGCTGGTGGCTGAGAATGCACAGGCCGGCGCCGTCACCCTTAACGGGAAGAGTTTGCCGCAGATTACCGACCAGGTGACGTTCGACGGGGCCGGCAGTGGCTGGTTCAACGCGGGGAACAACTTAATCCTGGCCAAGACCGGCAGCCTGGACGTTACCAATGACAAGACGCTCGTATTCACGCTGAAGACGGCCGGCAGCGGGCCAGTAGCGGAAATGTTCATCTGCAATAACGGCAACACCACCTGGGGCCAATCTGTGTATGTCACCGGCAACATCCCCGAGCTCGGGAACTGGGTGCCTGCTCAGGGGGTAAAACTTAATCCTGACGGTCCCTATCCCGCCTGGACCGGGACAATCCCCATGCCGGCGAATACCGCCATCCAATGGAAGTGCATCATGCGTCCCGAAAGCGCTGATAATCCCGTTGTCTGGCAGCCTGGCCCGAATAATGTGTTTAACTCTCCCGCTTCGGGCAGCGGTACGACAACCGGCGACTTCGCCGGTGGGAGCGTTGTGACAACGACAGAGCAATTTATCTGTGACAACGGCACCACCACATGGGGTCAGTCGGTATATGTGGCCGGGAGTATTCCCGCCCTCGGGAGCTGGGACCCCAATAGCGCAGTGAAGCTGGACCCGACCAATTACCCACGCTGGACCGGTGCAGTCTCCAACGTGCCGTCGAACACCGCCGTTCAATGGAAATGCATCAAGCAAGGGGCAGGGCCTGTTGTTTGGCAAGCCGATCCAAATAACAGCTTCGTCTCTTCCGGTCCAGGGCAGATTGGTACGGCAAATGGTGCTTTTTAGCAGCAATGGGCGCTCTACTTGCCCCTATATTTAGCGTGGGGAAAATACAGTCGTGCAGTATGCAAATGCCCTGTTTAACCTGATTTCAATTCAGGGAACCGGCTGATATTAAGGGACAAAAGAAGATGGACCCCCAAAATCAGAGGAGACAGTCGTGGAAAAGGGAAAACCTGTACGCTACATGGCTGTGGAGAATTCCGAAGAAGTAAGGCGCAACGTGTTTTGTCGAAAGTACGGTGACTGCCTCGACTACACCATTCGCAAAAGATGGCCCGGTTTTTCGTGCCAGGATTGCGAGAATTACGAACAGGAAATGCCCAATGAGCAGGAACTAAATGACGATTACGCCCGTTGCGTGGCCTTCGCTTTAGCCAGCGGCGCCATTGATCTCATGGCCCCGACGAGATTGCACGCTTAATGGCCGTTGAGAAGTAGCCTTTGAGAAACCTCTATATGATATGAGTGAATCATGCATTTTTAAGGGCTTCTGCCTGGAGTAAGCCATGATGATGAAGTGGACTTTCCTCAAAATGCAAATGTGAAGCCTCCAAGGGGAATTTCAGGTATCCCTTTGGGGGCCTTTCCTCCTCTTTCCTCCATAATACCTATCTCTAGTGGAAGTGCACATTTCCGCCGAACAGAAGTGTCGGTCCCGCAGATGTGGGAAAGAGTGTCTGATAGAGGCCGTCCGGGCAGGGCGACCGAACTATTTCCAGGAGTCGGCCAATCTTATCTCCGCTACAAACGGGACCGCCGGTATAATCTGCTTGAATTCCTCTTCCATTGATTTTTTCACAATCGACTGCACCTGATCCTCTATGCCGTCTCTGGCTTCGACTATTATCTCATCGTGTAAAAAAAAAGTATTCACAATACGTGCATCAACACCCTCCAGCCCACTAGAAATGAGGTACAGGGCCAGTTTGAAAGTGTCCGCTCCAGTTGTTTGGACCGGCAGACAGAAGAGTGAAGTATCGGTTGCATTGTCTGGGACCAAAATAATCCTGCCGATCTTTGTCCTGACCAGCTTGTTGGCTCTGGTATTTGCAACAGATGACTGTCTCCACTTGGCGATGCCGGCGAACTTGGAAAAATACGCGGCCACAAGTCTCTCCACCCAAGCAAGTTTCACCGGGAGGCCCAATTTGATCAGTTCTTGATGGAGGGAATAAGCTGATCTGCCATTGTTTAGACCAATCCCGCATGAAGGTGATTTATCTGGTAGGTGATCTTAGAATAGGTGAAGGGCGGCGTGACAATCCTTGGTCTATGTGAGCACGCAGGGATAGCGTTAGAGCCTTAACCAAGTACTCGGCGGAAGTAGCCACCAGATTCCGCTCACAGAGGCATTTCTCGATTGACGGCATCCAGGGAAAAATGCCACCCAAAACTCTCGAAAAGTGATTTCTCATCACCTGAAAGAGACGAGGCAATATGAACGAAACTATTAGAATTCTTCTTGAAAGAAGAAGCATCCGTAAATTCAAGCCGGAGCAGATCAAGCAAGAGGAGCTGAACGCTATTCTTGAGGCTGGAATGTACGCGCCCAGCGGTGGAAACCAGCAGGCAGTCATGCCGGGGGATAAACTGAATCAATTGGCAGTCAGTCAACGCAACCTACTGGAGAACGAGTACCTTATACAGAATGGAGTAGCGGAATGATCAGTGAGATCGTTGTTCTAGTGGCGGACGAATACTCGGCTTTTCAGAACCGCATTTTGGGATTTTTAGAAAACGAGGGTTTTAAGGTATCGGTGCTGTCGAACCCGAATGTGCGAGGCTCGGGTGCCTCTTCGGTTCAGAGGGCCGAGAGTCTTCTGCCGAGCGGTACGCGCGCAGATGGCGAGGACAAATTGAGACCCCTTGCTGGAAAAGGGAACCAACCGCTCACCTGCGTTATTTTTGCCAATGCCGGTGAAGCAATTGTCTCACTTGAGAGCGCATCGAGAACACGTGCCTCCGAACATCTTAAGAAGCACGTTGAATCAATCATTCGAGTGTTGATGAGAACCCCTGAACGGACGCTGACCCGATTTCAACCCCTTCCGTCCGATGAGGCCATTCGGAAGTATTGCCTCGGCGGTATGATCGGCAGAAGCCCCAAAATGCTGCAGATCTTCAATCTCATCGAACGGCTTGGCATAACCAGCCCCACTGTGCTCATCACGGGCGAAACGGGTGTCGGGAAAGAACTGGTCGCCAGGGCCATCCATTCCTTTGGACCGCGAAAAGAAGGGCCCTTTGTGGCGATCAATTGCGGTGCATTGGCTGAAACCCTGCTTGAATCCGAGCTTTTCGGCCATGAGAAAGGGGCCTTTACTGGAGCCATAAAGACGAAGCCCGGCAAATTCGAATGCGCCCATAAGGGAACGCTCTTTCTCGATGAGATCGGGGACATTTCAACCGCGATGCAAATAAAGCTATTGCGCGTCCTGCAGGAGAGGAAAGTGGTGAGGGTGGGCGGCAACGTTCCCATCGAAGTGGACGTCGGAATCATTGCAGCAACGAACCAGGACTTGAGGGAAAGTATCAGCGAGCACAAGTTCCGGCTCGATCTGTTCTACCGGCTCAACGTAATCTCGATTCACGTGCCTCCCCTGAGGGAGCGGGTCGAGGATATCCCTCTGCTGGCTTATTACGTTCTGGATCGGCTGAATCGGATCGGTTATCACGACCAGAAGGAAATTGCACCCTCAGCCATGCGGCAATTAATGGATTACAACTGGCCCGGCAACGTCCGTGAATTGGAAAATGCGATGGAAAGAGCCTTCATCACTACTGCTGGACCCATCATCGAACGGTTCGACTTCCCCAGTGCGTGCGGAAGTTCCGCGGCAGTTTTTCCCGAAATGACTGTCAGGATGGACATCCCCTTCAGTGATGCCAGATCAAAAGTGATCGAGCAATTTGAACGGACCTACCTGGCTGAAGCTTTGAGGCTGTGCGAAGGAAACGTTTCCAAGGTGGCCCGAATGACGGGGGTCAATCCCCGCACTTTATGGCGCAAAATAAAAGAGTTCTCCTTTGACAATCGAAATTTTAAAAAGCGCGAAAATCGGAGAAGCCTACCAAAATCTGAGGTAAGTGTCTGAATCTGAAATTAGTCACTTGACCGGTGTTGGTTGACTTTCTCGCCAGACCCGATACCTTACAACATCATGATGGACTGAGTGCGGGCTTTCTCTAAGAAAGTGGATTGAGAATATCTCGTCGATCACTTCCCGATGAGGCAGTTTTTTTCATGAGGGTTAAATCCAACAGACTTACAACCTAAGTAGCTTTCGGTTACGTGTCGTCGAGTTTCCTCTCCCCATTTTGGATAGTTTTGATGATTGACCGGGGTCAATATAGAGCTGTATGATCAAGGAAGCAGTCAAAACAGTTTTTCCTTAACATGACCACGATGTTGTCTCTCTTGAGTCTTGTGAATTACCATGCTTGCCTTTTTCGATTCGGAGGAACCAACCCGCGACCGGTCGGCGATCCCAAAATATGACGCGACCGCCGCATAATTCCTGCGAAGGAGGTCGACATCATGAAAGCGTTGGTTGCATATTCTACCCGTACAAAGAATACACTGAAGATTGGGGAACTTATCGCCGAAGGGATACGCTCTTCCGGTGTCGAAGTGGACACGGTCCCCGTCCGCGATATAGAAACGGCAGCGGACCTTGAACGCTATGATGCCTTGGCCTTCGGGTCGGCCACAGAAGGGGAAGATATCCAGTGGGGCATGGAGAAAATGCTTAAGCTGGCCGAAGAGGCAAATTTGAAAGGAAAAGTCGGGGGTGCCTTCGGTGCATATGGCTGGAGCGGAGAGGCCCCGGAGATAATTTATGCCATGATGAAGAATACCTTCGAGATGGACATGGTCGGGAGTTTTCTTAGACTGAAAGCCGAAGAGATAGAAGATCATAAGGAAGAGGCGCGGGCCTATGGTCGCGAAATTGCCCAAAAGATGACTAAATAAGGAAAAAAAGGCTCTTCGCGTAGGTGCGTACCTCACACCCTGACGGCATATAAATCAGTTGAGCGGCGGCCGGGCCCTGTAAATGAGGAACGCCAAAGGCGTAGTTTCCTTGACTGGTTTGCCTGCCGGCAATGAGATGAGTGACCTTCGGATGACGGATTCACTTCGAATTCGGTCCTGCAGCCCGTGGTGGCGCGACGGCCTCTACTGGCAGAAATGCCGGGGGGCCCGGAAAATGCTTCAAGTGAAGCAAGGAATCTGATATCCGATTGCGTAATCGATAGTATCGAACAGTTTCAATGAAGAGACATCCCTTTGATTTCCTGCACTAGTGTGACAGATTCCGGTAAGGGGCTACTCAAAGGAGGGTATACCCCATGAAGATCTGCTGCGAGAGTCTCGATTACCAGTTCGATCTCCCTGAACGACCGGAGCGTGTGATATGTTTGGTTTCTGCGGCTACGGAAGCCCTCTATGCTATGGGGCTGGGGCATCGAGTGGTTGGGGTGTCGCGCTACTGTGGCCGATACATCCGTGATCTAAACAAACCGGTCGCCGGCGATTACCTGAGAATTGACAAGCAGCGCTTTGCTGAACTTGACCCGGATCTCGTTCTTGTCACAACGGGCTTGCAACGTAAGCTGGGATTGAAGCTTGCCGGCAGAGGGCTGCCAGTTTACGCGTTGCCTCTCCCGAATAGTTTCTATGGCATTCTTGAAAATAATGTGGTCTTGGGAGCCTTGCTGAACGAGATAAGAGCGGGCCGGGAACTTTCTCTCCGAATGGAAGCGGAAGCGGCAGCCATTCGAGCCCGTAGTCCGCTGACTCGGCCCCGGGTTTATGTGGAACTCTGGTTTGGACGGCATATGCGCTCAATAGGAGGACTCACTTACATCAACGACCTGGTTTCCATTGCAGGTGGTGATGCGATCTTTGCCGACAAACGCCAGGGATATTTCATACCGGAATTTGAGGAAGTGGTGACCAAACGGCCCGATGTATTTCTGGTGTTCTCCGAGGAGGCGTACCCGGTTGATCCTCTCGATCTTATTGAGCAGCGTCGCTGGAAAGAGGCCCTGAGCGTAAGGATAGTGGAATCTACTGTGCAACGCGGGCAAAACCTCATTCAAGAGGGACCGTCGATTGTGGAAACGGCCTCATGGCTCCAAGCGCAGTTGCACCCGTGAACCGAAGCAGCACTTGTAGATAGTGCACTGCAGGGATGGAGGTACATCGATGATGGAGTCACGAATCTATCGGACCGGAATCCGTGGAGCGATTGCACTTGCCAACCGGCTCGCAAAGGCCAGGGACAAGGATGAGGCATTACGAATGGCCGTTTTTGAAGATGACCTTGAATGGGTGGAACGCCTCCTCGGTGAGGGCGCAGACATCAATGCAGCGAAAGGCGAGTACAAGACTACGGTTTTAATGGAGGCCGCGGTTCGGGGGAACCAGGGAGTCATGAGGCTGCTTTTGGAAAAGGGCGCTAATGTCAATATGGCTGACCAGGACGGCTGGACCGCTCTCATGGGCGCTACCGTGCAGGGACTCGTTGAACCGGTAAAACTGCT
>Ga0326728_10007845_pt1 | contig 26983 bp, 21 predicted proteins | sample MB3enrmetagenome_FD_207602 | JGI IMG/M metagenome (GOLD analysis project Ga0326728, IMG submission 207602) | Lab enriched peat soil microbial communities from McLean, Ithaca, NY, United States - MB31MN | ecosystem: Environmental > Terrestrial > Soil > Wetlands > Peat | place: USA: New York...
ACCCCTGGAACGTGTGACTATAGCATCGGGAGCTTCACGGCGACAGCTGGTGGAGCCATCCCGTCCTCCACCACTGTGACCATCACTTCAGATGCTTCGGCCGGAAGCTACTACATCGAAGCCTTCTACAACGGTGCTTCCGTGTCCAGCACTACGTTCGCGGTGACTCCCACGAGCACCAGCACGACGACAACAACCACCACGGTCACTTCACCAACGACGACCACTCAGACAGCTTCGACGACCTCCACAGCTACAGCCACCACCACCACGACCACCACCAGCCTTGCGTCCACTGTCAGCACCGCCACGTCCACCAGCTCTGCTACGTCCACCGCCAGCAGCACAACCACGATACTCAGCGGCATCTGTTATGATCCGGAGGTCACCATCACTTCTACTGCGACGTCCTTCGCACCGACGACCGTAACGACAACGACGACATACTACGCGACAGCCACGGGTACGCAGACGGTCACGGCGACTTCAACGGCGACATTCGCGACCACGATGGTCGTGCCGGTGACGACCACGATCACGGAAGTGTCGAGTACAACCGAGTGCTCGACTACGTCGACTACGACCTCTGCGACGACGACATCACCTACGACGACGACGACGACCTCATCCTCTTCAAGCACCGTCACCCCACCTCCTAGCGTCCCCGAGTTCCCGCTAGGCTCCAGTATGGTAGTAGCGGCCATCGGCATCTTGGCCTTGGCCGGATTCATGAGGGTCCGCGTTCCGCGCAAGCCTGTCCGGGCGTAGCACGGTACACTCAAAGCAACTCCTGCGAAGCTTGGCTTACACTCCGACCGCCACTCTGCGCATGCTGGCGGGTTTGGGCACAGAACGCGATAGTCCCAGGGTGACCTCACGGTAGCAGGTAGTATCCTAGACCGTGCCCAAACACGAAAGAGTCCCCCATGTCCAACCCTCACTTTAGGGGCTGCGCAGTTTGGGCAGTTCCGCAATCCTCCGTACTGCGGTCGAATGGGGTTCCAAATTCATATCGTCAGGGGCGGAATAAAGCCTCTTCTGGAAGTCGGGCCTAGATTCGAGCTTTCTTGGGTGGCGAGAGTGCAGCTCTGACGCTGTTTCGGCGGGCCTGGAGGGATTTGAACCTAAAGTGACACGCTCCCCCGGGGCAGATTCCAGCTTCCTTGGTAAATCGGGGTCAGATTCTAGCTCTTCTGAATGCGGCACAAGGCTGAGTTGAGGGTTCAAGCCCCTATGTGCCCGTCAAACTCAAACTCTTCCCTTTGGCAAGCGCCATTGCAGACCAGTCCTGATGTCAGCTCTCTGCAGCATTCGCGTCTCTCTTTGGGTTATCCGCTCAAGCCCAGCTTCGTCAGGTCAGTGCACACCATCTTGCCATTCCACTCGAACAGGAAGTGAGTTCCTCCGAGAGCGATGGCGCGGAAACTCGAGGATTCTTGCAGGGAGTGAGTCCACAGGAACTTCCCATTCGTGACGTTGAGGATGGCGAGGGCTACGGTGCTCTCCGGGAGACCGTTTACGACCATCAATCCCAGAGTATCAGAGAATATCCAGGGTCCATCTATCCACTCTGCCTGCATGGGGCCCGGGCCTCCGAGAGCCGAGGGCAGGTTTGCCGTCCAGAGCTTTTCCCCATTCAGGGAGTAAGCCACATCGCCATTCACCAAGAGTCTGGAGCCGGACACGAGATCGGCGTTGCCATATTCGGCCGACATGTTCAGCTGGACTCCACCTGTGTCCAAGGAGATTCCAATGAGCCGCGAGCTTGAGGGAACGATGTAGTACAGAGTGTCGTTGACTAGGCCGACGACTGTCACGCTCACCGTAGTCCCGGGTAGGTACCCGGGAATAGTTCCATTCCAGACAAGGTTTCCGTCCCCCGATCTGAGGGCGACTATGAGACCCCCGTCGTTGGTCGCACTCGCGCCAAGCACCACCACAACATAGCGTTGGGAGACGGCGACCTGGCCATACCCATCGCCCCAGCCCCCTCTATACGGAACTGACACGTTGGTCTGCCATCTCCCCTGCGCGCCGACCGTGCCGTTCTTCAGCTGGTCGTTGATGGGTTGAGAAGTGACGTTGAGGACGCCCTCCCCCGTTTGATACACGTACGACACATCGCCGTAGAACAACCTCCCGTTGTTGACTGCGGAGAAAGCGTCGGCGATGAAGGACTTCGAGATAGGATGGACCTCGGATTCCATCAGCGAACCGTTCCCGGAGTCGAATCCCAGGGTCAACTCTGAGTTCTCGCTGTTGGCAAAGCTCCTGGAGCCGAGGGAATAGTTCCCGGATATGAACGAGACCATGAACACGTCGTTGCCTAGGGCGTATAGCTTGGGGGTCGCCAGGAATTGAGAGAAGTTCAGGGAACTCAGGTCGTCGGGTTGAGGAAAGGCGCCGAAGAACTCAGAAAGCGAAATGACTGGGGATTGCCAACGGAGGCTGCCTGAAGTGAGGCCCACGGCGGAAACCTGGTAGGAGGCCCAGTTGGGCTTATCAACTACCGCACGACTGAGCCACGAGAGAGCGAAGAAAGACCCGCCACTCACAACTCCGGTGGTGGACTCTGTGCCGTTGAAGGTCCGCTGCCAAAGAACCGGATAGCCTGCGGCATACTGAGGCAATCCAATTGCCGAACCCAGGGGCGGATAGAGAATCCCGACCCCCACAACGCCTAGCGAGCCTGCGGCGAGGATCAGGAGAATGATTGCTAGGGTGGCGATTCTTGAGATGCCGCTCCTTCCGGCCCTCATTAAACAAGATTCACCTTTCGAATCTCTTAAACGCTTCCACACGCTTGTATTGCAGTCAGGAATTTGGTCGGGCGCCTACACTAGAAAGTCTCGGCCTAGGAATCTCAAGAGTCGAACGGGATTTGAACATCGTTTCCGATGCCCCAATCCCCCCCGGGGCAGCCTGTTCCGAGCTTCTCTGGGAAATCGGAGTTAGCGGTGTGCGCGCGAAAACCGTGTTCAGCGCGCGAAGAGGACGCGCGGAGGTCTACGGCGTGCAGTTCATGCATAACGGCGCTCGCCGGAATCGCACCTACTGAATACGGAAAGAAGAATGCCGGGTCTCCGGCGTCTCGCTGTCGCATTCCCAAACCTGGGAATCATGTGCCCCTCTTAAATCCCGAGTATGGCCGGGCCGCCTGCTTCATGAGAAACGTGGCGCCCAGCCAGAAGTTCGACGTTGCAGTTGTCGGAGGCGGGCCGTCGGGCCTGTCGTGCGCCTACACCCTAGCCAAGAAGGGCCTCAGAGTCGCGGTCATGGAGAGGGGAAGGACTCCGGGTGCGAAGAATCTCTTCGGAGGGAGGGTCTATTCATCTCCGCTGGAAAAGGTCTTTCCGAATTTCAGGAAAGAAGCGCCCATCGAGCGCTGGGTCAAACACGAGAAGATGAGCGTGGTCGCCGACGACGGGGCTCTGTCGCTGGACTACGACTCGAAAGGCTCGACGAGCTTCACGGCCTATCTGCCGAAGCTCGTGACCTGGATGGCCACCAAGGCAGAGGCCGAGGGCGCGGTGATGGTCAGTGACGTCTGCGTGGATGGCTTGGCGATGGACGGCCACAGGGTCGTGGGCGTCACAGCCGGCGGCGACAAAATCGACGCCGACGTCGTCGTCTTAGCGGAGGGAGTGAACAGGCTCCTCTGCGAAGGGATGAAGGTCGTTCCCCCACTCTCCGCGCATCAGGTCGCTCTTGGGGTAAGGCAGGTCGTAAGGCTCGGTTCGGACAAGATCAACGAGAGGTTCTGCCTCGCGGCGGATGAGGGGCTGGCTTGGTTCTTCCTCGGCAAGCCCTCTGACTACATGCCCGGCGGAGGATTCCTGTACACGAACTCCTCCACGGTGAGCATCGGTCTCGTGCTGTATCTGGAGAAGGGGATCCAGATGTCCGAGAAGAATGTGTATGACATCCTGGAGAGGTTCAGGACCTCGCCCCCTCTGGGCCAGCTATTGGCGGGCGGGAGCCTGGTCGAGTACGGCAGCCATCTAATCCCGGAGGCCGGCCTGAAGATGATGCCGGACAAGCTCTACGGCGACGGCTACGTCATAGTCGGCGACGCCGCGGGCCTGGTGCTCAACCTCGGATACACAGTCCGGGGCGTCGACTTCGCTGTCCACAGCGGCTTCCTGGCCGCCCAGGCCATCTCCGACGCACGCTCGTCGAATAGCTTTGGCGCCTCGAGCTTGGCGGCCTACGAGGAGAAGCTGAACCGGAGCTTCGTCGTGAAGGAGATGCGCAGGCACGGCGCCATACAGAAGATGATGCAGAAGAGGCAAGTCTTCGAGGCGTATCCTCGCATCATGGTTGACGCGGCAAGGAGGCTCTACGAGTTCGATGAAGTCTCGCCGAAGCTTCTCGAGGCCGGAAGGCGTTCGATGAAGGGGAGGCGCTCGACGATCGGCGTGCTCGGCGACCTGCTGGCGCTAGCAAGGGGGCCCTGAGCACGTCCCAGACCGGCCAGGCGCAGACACTGCCGCAGGCGCCACCCAGACCCTCGAGGACGAGCGTCGAGGACGCCCTGAACTCCGACGTATGGGACGTGGACGAGTCGCCTCACGTCGAGGTCGACGCGAAGAAGTGCGCCGTCTGCAAGACTCGCCCGTGCCTCTCCTTCTGCCCAGCCAACGCCTTCGCCCTCCTCGGCGAGAGGGTGCTCTACAGCTACGAGGGGTGCCTCGAATGCGGCACCTGCAGGGTTCTCTGCCCCGAAGGAGCGGTCACCTGGAAGTATCCCCTCAGCGGCAGAGGAGTGCAGTACAGGTTCTGATATGTATGGCGTCTCCTAATATCGTCGTTGGCGTGAAGTGGGTCCCGAATACAACCGTCGTCAACGTGGACCCCGTAACGGGGACCCTGATACGCGAAGGAGTGCCGAGCATCATAAACCCCCACGACCTCAACGCCGTCGAGCTGGCCCTCAGACTGAAGGAGAAGCACGGCGGGACGGTCACCGCCATGGCCATGTCTCCCCCTGCGGCCAAGAGCGGCCTAGAGTTCCTCATCGGAATGGGGGTCGACCGTGGCGTGCTAGTCACCGACCGCGTCTTCGCGGCCTCGGATACCTTCGCCACCTCCTTCGTGCTGGCCAAGGCCCTGGAGAAGCTGTTCCCTGTCGACGTAATCGTATTTGGCCAGGAGACCATAGACAGCTCAACCTCCCACATAGGGGCCCAGGTCGCCTCCTGGCTCGACCTGCCCTACATCTACTACGTGACCGAAGCCGAGATCCTGGAGGGAGGGCGCGTCCGGGTCAAGAGGAGCCTGGAGAGGCAGACCGACGTCTACGAGCTCCCGACGCCCTGCATCCTCGTCTCGATGATGAAGAGCAACACCCCCAGGCGCGTGAGAATGAGCAACAAGCTCCGGGCCAAGCTGGAGAAGCCCATCGAGGTCTGGACCAACGAGACCCTGAAGCTCGACAGCACCCGCACCGGCCTGAAAGGCTCGCCCACCGTCGTCTCGAAGAGTATACCCACGCCGTCTGTTCCCAGGAAGAAGCAGAGGTTCGACGGCAGGCAGGACCCCTCGGCCGCAGCCAAGTGGCTCTTGGACAACCTCGTCAAGGAGGGGGTCGCCTAGTTGTCCGGACCTACTCAGCCCGCAGCGTTGGAGCCCGCCAGGAATGAGGAGTGCAGAGGCGTGATGGTCTTCGCGGAGTGCTTCGGAGGGATCGTGAACGAGGAGTCTTTGCAACTGCTTACGCCCGCCAGGATGATCGCCGACAAGCTCCACATCGAAATAACGGTCGCGCTCTTCGGACACAAGGTTTCGCAGCTGGGACGGGAGCCATTCTTCTACGGGGCTGACAGGGTCGTCTTGGTCGACGACCCGAAGCTCGCGGCCTACTGCCCCAACGTATATGGCGGCGCCCTGGTGCAGCTCGCGAAGCTCGAGAAGCCCGAGCTGCTCCTGATAGGTGGCACCCTCAGGGGAAGGGAGTTGGCTCCCTACGTCGCCAACGTCCTCGGGACCGGCCTGACCGCTGACTGCACCGGCTTCGACGTCGACGAGGCGAGCGGGGATGTCTTGCAGATCAGGCCGCCGTTCGGCGCCACCATGCTGGCTTACATCAGGACACCAAAGCACAGGCCGCAGATGGCGACGGTTAGGCCCAACGTCTTCCAGCTACCGCCCATGGACGAGTCGAGGAGAGGGAAGATTGTCGATAGGAGCGGAGTTGAAATCCCGCAGCCCTCGATCGCGCTCGTGAGCTCCGAGGACGTCAAGAAGGACCAGGTAGCGATAGAGAAGGCTCAGGTCGTCGTGTCTGGGGGGAAGGGGATCGGGTCCAGGGAGGGGTTCGGCATGGTCGAGGGGCTCGCCTCCGAGTTCGGGGGGGTGGTTGCGGGCAGCAGGAAGGCCGTCGATGCGGGCTGGCTCGGCCACGAAAGGCAGGTCGGGCAGACCGGCAAGACGATCAAGCCCACGCTCTACATCGCGCTGGGCATCTCGGGGTCGGCCCAGCACCTTTTCGGGATCAGAGAGGCGAGGGTGGTGGTCGCGGTGAACGCCGACCCCGGCGCGCCGATATTCGAGAGCGCGGACTACGGCATCGTCGGCGACTACAGGTCGATTGTCCCCGCCATCATCGACCAAGTGAAGCGGGCAAGGTCGAAGACATAGGCACAATTCAGGGCGTCCTCGCATCTCTTGCCCCTTCAGACAGCCTCCCATCCCGCGCGCGCTCTCTAGAATCAAGCTTCTTTGGTGAATCAGGGTCGTATTCACGCTCTTCTACACCAGCAACACCTCCAGCGTGCGCGACAAACCTTTCTTCAGTGCATTGATTTCTATACGGCAAAAACGGTCAACCTGATTTCTTTTTCAAGTCTAGAATTCGCTGAGCATCTCCGTGAGGAGCCGTCGTTCGGCCTTCCTTCGGTGCGCGACGAAAGTCGATTTCACAAGGTTGAGTTTACGGGCCAGCTCCTCCGAACCAATCCTCCTCGGCAGGTCATAGTATCCCAGCTTGTAAGCGGTGATGAGAACCCTCCGCTGTTTTTCGGTCAGCCGGGCAAGGGGTGAGTTCGGTGAGAACCTAGCATCTGTGAGCGAGACGACCCTGTAGCGGCCCCGTGCTTGCCTTTCCAGATTCTCGAGGTGTTTCTTAATCTGCTTTGCGTTACCGAGAAATGCCACTTTTGCTTTGCCGTCCCTTAACTCGAACGGGGTGGAGAAGTAAGGCGGGGATTCGGACACGTCCAACTCTAACGTCTTGGGCGGATCCTTGGTCTTGACCCTAAGGAAGTAGACTGATGCTCTTTCGCTCTCCTGCTGAAGAAGCTCTGTCTCGACCTTTGCCTCTGGCCGCGCTGGGAAGAGGTCTTCAATCCTGCCGAATCGGTCCTTCATCTCTACCCTCACAATCGCTGCCGTTTCCCCTGGACCCATCTTGAGAATCTGGAGCATCTCGAAGGACTTCACTTTCGTCAGCAAAGATGCTGATTCCCCTTGGGATTTTGCCAGCTCATCCAGAGAAAACTCCACGACTAGCCTGCGCATCGGATATCCCCTCTCAAGATAGAGTTATAGTGCTTTCAGGCGAACAGGTGCGCTACAACACTAATCCGTCATGGGGTGTCTGGCTTAGAATCGAGCAGGTATTGACCAAAGCATCCGACGGATACGAGCAGGCCTTCGATAGCAGTTATGCGAACAGAGCGCTTGTGCTGCTGTCATTGGTTGCTTTTCTGATCATGTATGTCGACTACATGCTCACACCTGCGCTGCCCAAGATAGTGGTGGAGTACGGGGTAACCATCGCCCAGGCGAGCCTGTTGATCTCCCTATACACGGTCATGGGGGTCGCGGTCATCCCGATCTTCGGCAAGCTGGGAGACATCTACGGCAAGAAACGCGTCATGATGTGTATCTTGGTAGCCTACTTAGTCGCTGCGACAATGACTTCGTTTGCGCCGAACTTCAACCTGATCCTAATCTCGAGGTTCGTGCAGGGAGTGGGGCTCGGCGTCTTCGCGCTGTGCTTCAGTCTGGCGAGGGAGCAATTCCCTCGCCATCTGGTGCCTCGCGCCCAGGGAGTAATCAGCGCCGTTCAGCTCTCCGGTGCGGCACTCGGTCTTCTCGGCGGCGCAGTAATCACCAACAGCTTTGGGTGGCAGGGCAATTACCACATCGCCTTACCGTTCATCGCTGTGCTCACTGTGCTAATCTTCTTCATGATCAGGGAATCGACGGAGAGGAAACCGGGTGTCAGGCTCGACTACGTGGGTGCAGCTTGGCTGGGAGCCTCACTGACGGCCATTGTGTTGGGCCTGTCCGAGGGCACAAGCTGGGGATGGACGTCGACGCCCATCCTCGGGCTCGTGATAGGCGGTCCCGTGATGATAGTCCCGCTCGCCCTGTACGAGAGGAGACTCGCCGAGCCCGTCCTCGACCTGAAGCTCCTGGGCCAAAGAAACGTGATGGTCGCCAATCTACTCGTTGTGGCTGCCGGACTGGCGACTGGCATAGCCTTCCAAGTCCTCGTGTACGCCTTAGAACTCCCGACCCCCAGCGGGTTCGGATTCAGTGTTATCGAGGTCGGGCTACTCATTCTGCCGCTCGTCGTCATCGTACTTCCCGTCGCCCTGGGCGTCGGCAGAGCGATTCCAAAGCGCGGCGTGAAGCCGTTCCTCTACCTAGGTTCAATACTCGCCGCGGTGGGATTCCTCTTGCTCTCAACATATACGAGCCCGGTGCAGATTGAAGCGTATCTCGTGGTGTATGCGTTCGGCTCAGGAATGATAACCGTCGCATTCCAGAATCTCCTAGTGCTCTCCATTGCCAAGAGCGAGATGGCCCTCGGAACTTCCCTGAACACCGCGTTCAAGTACATCGGCCAGACGCTCGGAGCCCCGGTGGCCGGAGCGCTACTTTCGATCTTCGTCACGAATTACACCGTTAGCGGTCAAACGCTCACGCTGCCGACAAGAGCCGCATTCCACGATTGCTTTTACGTGGCGACGATCGCGTTCGTAGTCGTCGGATTGCTCTCGATATTAGCGCGGGAAGTAATGGGAAAGAGGGCTGACAGGCGAACGCCAGAGGAGCCAACGACTAGGTGATAACCCCGTGCTGAACAGAGTTCGTTTCAAGCCTGAGCGCGCGCGCTGATTGCGTCGCCACGGCTTGTTTGGGCACGAAGCTCTATGGTCCCACGGTCACTCCACGGTAGAGGCGAACGCCCTAGACTATGCCTGAACTCGAATGAACCCCAATCCTTACCTCTCAGTTCCAGGGCGTCGTAGTTTGGGCACAATGAACTACCATATGGTGGCCCGTATCCCCCCCGGGGCAGTCGTAGCCCTGCTTCCCATATCTCAATCCCCCTCGGGTGATGACACGAACTGATATTCCCACGCCAACCTTCGATTTCTGTTCGTCATCTAGTCAAGCGACCGAAATGGAAGTCTCTCCGGATATTCTGTAACCGACCCGCTCCTTCTTCGTGTCTAAGTAGTGAAAGAGCGCGAATCTCTCCACCTTTCTTTGGTTACAGAGGTCGCGGAGGTTGGAATAGAACACACTTCGGCTCTTCCTCCACCCCGCTTCTTCGGAAGAAAGTCCTGGTCGCTTGACGCAGTCGCTCTCCAGTTGAGGTCCAGTGTGAGACCCCCCTCTGCTGCGGATGACGGCAAGTATGCGGAGCTGATACGCGGTCAATCCGACTTCGGGTGTCTCAGGAACGACCGAGGCCAAGTCAATTGTGGATTGACCGTCGTCTCTATTAGGTCTTGTATGAATTCGGCTACAGCTTGCTTCGATAAGTGAACAGAACCCGGTTTGAACGGGCCGTCGGCACAGGCCCGAAAACTTGGTCTGGCAAGTTCTTTAGGCACGAGATTCAACGAGACCTCCGGCAGGGAGAACGAAACGGCGATGATACCGGAGGAGCAGGGTGTTTGAAGTGCCACTGCAACAACACGGTGACTCTTCGGGGTGAGAAGGGCGCAGTGTGCTCGTCCTGCGGTTGCAAATTTGCGGGGTCAATAGATGACGAGTCGCCGATGCTCATCAAGAAGGGTGGCGCTTGCTGGGCCCGACTCCCCCAACCAACTGACAAGCGGACGCAACCTTAGCCTCGTCTCCCATCCCAATCCCCCCTGGGACAGAATCCAGCCTCTCTGGTGAATCGGAGCAAAATTCGCGTTCTTCTGACGCCGCGAGCACTAAGATGCGACTCCGAATAGGTTCATGATCTAGTCCGGCTCGAGAGTCGGGCCTCTTGTCTCCTATGCCTTTCGCATGTAAGCCCGCAGGGTCAGGGGAGCGAATATGACTACCACCGCCATCGACACTATGAGTGACAGCCAAAAGTCATTGCCGATGGTGCCTTGGTTGAAGAGTTGCCGGGTAGCACTCACGATGTAGGTCAGCGGGTTAACGTTGACAAAGTCCTGCAGCCACAGGGGTAGGGTGTTGGTCGGCACGAAGGCGCCTGAGAGGAATGACAGTGGAAAAAGGATTGCAGCGGAAATCCCCTGGACCGTCTGCGCCGTCTTGAGGATGGCGCCAAGCAGCGCGAAGATCCAGCTGATGCACCACGAGCAAAAGACGACGAGGACGCCTCCCACCAGAGCTCCGTCGAGGCTGGCCCAGCGGAATCCTAGAAGATAACCCATGACAAACGTCAGACTGGTGGCAATCGCGTAGCGGACAATGTCAGCAAGCAGAGGTCCTGTGAGTGGGGCGATCCGTGCAGTGGGCATCGCCCTGAAACGATAGAACACGCCCTTGTCCATGTCCTCGCGGAGCTGGACTCCCGTCGCCATGGACGCCGTCAGGGCCGTCTGAGCTAGGATACCGGGGATGATTATCGGCAGGTAGCCGCTCACGCTGCCGGAGATCGCGCCGCCGAAGAGATACACGAACATCAGCGTGAAAAGAATGGGCTGAATCGTCACGTCGAAGAGCTGTTGAGGCGTCCGGCGGATCAGGAGCAGGTTGCGGTAAGCCATCGTCAGCGAGTTACTGATGGTCATCCGCAGGGTCACGCGGTTTTTGAGCTTGCGCTGAGCGCCGGGGACGATCTGAGCGGTCATGGCATGGTTACTCCTTTCTCAGCCTGCTTGCCATCGCCGGTCAACGCCAGGAAGACCTCGTCCAGGGTCGGTTCCTGCACGCTTACGGTGGCGAGGTGGATTCTTGCTTCACGCAGTGAGACGAGCAAATCAGTCACCCGTTCGGGGTCTGCCATAGGCGCCGTGACGAGCATGGGCTCGGGCGTAGAAGCTTTCACATTGAGCACAGTTTGGGTGATACGAATCGCCTCGGCGGTGTCCTTCCCCTCGGCGAGCTGCAGGTGCAGCGTCGCTCTTCCAACCGCCGCCTTCAACTCATGAGGCGTGCCCTCAGCCACCACGCGCCCGTGGTCGATCACGGCTATCCGGTCCGCAAGTTGGTCGGCCTCATCAAGGTACTGTGTGGTCAGGAGAATCGTCGACCCCGAGAAGACGAGCTGTCGAATAGTCTCCCACATCTGTATCCTCGTGCGCGGGTCGAGGCCGCTCGTTGGCTCGTCCAGGAAGATGAGCGGTGCTTGCACAATGAGACTACAGGCGAGGTCGAGCCTCCGCCGCATTCCGCCCGAGTACTTGTCGAGCGTCCTCTTGGCGGCGTCAGCCAGCCCGAATTCCTCAAGCAGCTCGGCGGCCCTCTTGTTCGCTTCAGACCTGTTGAGGCCGAGTAACAGTGCGAATATCCTCAGGTTCTCGGATGCGGACAGTCTCTCATCGACGGCGGCGCTCTGACCCGTCACGCTGATGAGCTGACGGACGACCTGGGCCTCGTGAACCACGTCGTGACCGAACACCCTGGCGTTCCCGTCGTCCGGCTTGAGAAGCGTATTCAGCATGTTGATTATGGTCGTCTTGCCCGCACCGTTTGGGCCGAGCAGGGCATAGATGCAGCCGCTCGGTATCGAAAGGTCTACGCCGTCAACGGCGCGGTTGTCCCCGAAGACCTTGACGAGCCCGCGGGCTTCGATGGCAGGGGTGCTCTGTTCAACACTTGAGTTCCCGTCCTGGATTTCTGGGTGCTGCATCGTCATGGACCGCTCCTAGATTGCAGCGCGCCGCTGAGGCGCTTCAGCCTCCTCCTCAGCTTCTCTATCCTGCCGCGCGCGCACAGTTTCCGCCGCCCGGCTAATCCGATTTAAGGTGTGTCCCGAAAACCGTTGTCTCCCGCCGATCGCTGATTCGTTAGCGCGTGCTCTGCCTAACCACCTAGGTCTCCTTCTTCCCTGATACCAGCATCACCGAGGTTGGGCTGATGCCATACTTCGACCGCAGTCTTTCAATCCTTTCGTGTTCCTCGCGTATCCTTGGTGGTTGGTCAGAGATGTAGAATGAGGGGACTTCGACAGGCGCATAGTCACGACCAAACCGCTTCCTGTCGGCTTCGACCTCTGAGAAACCTGCTACGTCCATCAATCTCTCCAGTTCGCTGCTGTCCGGTGGAATGACTTCCCATCCGATCTTGGCCCTGAGGCGGAAGTAAGCGACATACACCTCTTCTGCGGGAGACTCGGCCTCCATCGAGGACTCTGCCAGCAAGGCCTTCCCACCACTTGCAGTCGCTCTTCGCATTTCGGCAATGATTCCTTTTTGATCGGTGGGGTCCAAGATGTTCCTGATTGCGTGGATGCAGCTGACCACGGGGAATCTCTCTGACACAAGTGGGAGATTCGTGCCATCTGATCTTATCGCACTGACAACAGAGGCGAGGCCGAGTTTCTTGGAACTCTCTAAGAATACTCTCCACCATCCTGTCCTCGACGCACCGTCCATGATGTCAACTGCCGTAACTTCGGTGTTAAGACGGGCGCTGGCGAAGGCGAAGTATCCTCTGCCTGTCGCAATGTCGAGCAGGGAGGAGCCATCTCCCACGATCTCTCTTGCTATGGCACTCCTTTCCTGCCCAATTCCTGATTCGTCAAACACGTCCCATATTGAGACACCCTGCCTTGTGAAGAGCTCGTTCAGGATTCTCTCTCTTTCCCTGTTCAGAGAGGCCGAGTCTTCCTTCTTCATCCCAACAGGGAAAAGTTCCTCAGGCAGACTACACTCGACACCACGGCGGTCGCATAACCGTGGTATGGCTTGACAGGCCAACGGGAAAATGAATTCATCCATTAACCAGTAGCACCTCCCTTAGATGACCGAATGCAATATAATCTTTCGAGTGTACTGTGAGTATAGAATTCGTTCTCAACTTCAGCGCGCGTTTCCTCCAATGAATGATGTCTCCGGTTCTCTCGGATCATCCTGCCATTCTCCCTATTCGGTTTGATTCGCAATCGCTAGAAAGGGCTAAGGCCGTTCCTTCTGTGGCCGTTGCCCAGGTTCGGGAATTGGATTATGACAAGTGGTTGTTCCTTGTTTTTCAAGAGCTGATGCGGCCACATTACCCAAGGGAGAGGAGACTTGATTCGCGCCTCTCGTGATACCTGGGCTGTTTTCGTAATCACAACTCTCAACTCCGTAGGGTGGTCAGCCACAATACCTTTCCTAGCAGTCTACCTGAACTCTGTCAGAAGTGTCCCGCTCGCAACTATAGGGATCGTCTATCTGGTCGCAGGACTCCTGAGCCTGGCCAGTCAACTTGTGGGAGGGCGGTTGACTGATTCAATCGGGCCGAAGAGAGTGATGCTTGTGGGCTACATCTTCTCCATCGTCTCCGCGCTCATCCTGAGCTACCTCATTGGCGTCGGCGCGGACACTGGGTTCATACTCATAGCCTATCCAGCCTTCAACTTTCTCAGGGGTCTGTCACAGCCCGCGGCGTCGGCAATTGTTGCACACAATGAAATCAAGAATCTCCGAACAGGACTTTCTCTTCTGTCGATTGCTGGAAACCTCGGTTTTGCGATAGGCCCTGTTCTGGGGGGAATTCTAGCCCAAACGGTCGACTACTCGAGCGTCTTCCTTCTCAGCGCTGCCGTTCCGGCGGTCACTTCTGCGATCACGGTGGTATCCATCAGGGGTGGGTTGCTGTCTGAACCTGTAAAGGAAGGACAGCCTCGTGCCTCAGCGGCGCTACGCTGGTGTTCAGACAAGAACTTAATTCTGTTCATCATACTGACTCTGGGCGGATACCTTGCCATAGGCTACGAGATCGCCCCCATCTCTGTATATGTGCAGAACTTCCTCAATTTTTCGCCAGAACAAATAGGCTATCTCTTCGCGACCAACGGAGTCGTCATAGTTCTTCTGCAGCTGCCGCTGTCGGCGCTCTTCCTTCGAGCAAAGAAGCTTGCCTACCCAATAATCGCCTCGTGTGGTTTCGCAGCTCTTAGCTTCTTCATTGCGGGGCTTTCGTCAACCTTCTTGCAGTGGGAAGGAGTGATGGTCATCCTGACTTTGGGCGAGATTTTCCTGACCGTCCCTTCTCAGACAGTCATTACCCTGTTTTCAAGCGCCGAAAGCAGGGGGACCTTTCAGGGGTACTACTCTGCTGCTGCCATTGGAGGGAGGTCACTCGCAGCATTTGCCGGTCTCTACAGCTTTGAACTTTTTGCAGCAGATCCTAGACTTGGTTGGTATGCAATCGCCGGGTTCACGCTGCTCCTTGCCCTTGGATTCTACATGCTGGCCGAACCTCTTCAAAGGGACTACTCGGCAACTATGCAAGTGGAACACAGCGCTTGAACCGGTGGGGGTTGCGAGTGTGCGCTACCGCAACTCAGCAGGCGCGCCTAAGACATTACCTCGAATGGCCATTTCTATACTATATATTGGCACAATACTTGGTTGGAGAATAAAGAGAAGAGTAATAAATTCCGGCGTCCCTCTTACTTATCCGAAGATGAATATGAATATTAGAAAGAAAGAAATCAGCACAAATGACTCAACGAGCAAAAAGACCAATAATTTCGGTATCGTGATTCTGTCAGTCGCGATCATCGCGATGCTCGTGGGCAGCGCCGGAGTGGCCACGGTTGGTGCCTTCACACCCACCTACACCGCTGCGACCATAAATGCCGGCGGTTCGAGCTTCGTGGCTCCGCTTCAGCAAGTCTGGGCCCAGGCCTTTGCCAAAGTAACACCGGTAACGCTCAGCTACACCTCATCAAGCAGCGGCACGGGTCTAGCTAACCTGTACGACAGTGATGTAGGGTTCGCTGCCAGTGACGCACCCGTCTCTCCATTCAACCATCCAGTACCGGCAGCCGACAGCAGCGACGGCCCGCTTCTCCAGTTTCCAGACTCCCTCGGTGGAGTTGCGATCTTCTACAATATTCCGGGCGTGACGGTCAGCCTCAATCTCACTGGTACAGTACTCGCAGAGATCTACCTTGGAAATGTCACCTCGTGGGGCGACTCAGCCATAACCGCGTTGAACCCCGGTGTGATCCCAGCTGACTGCATCGCCAAGCCTTCGTTGTGTACGATCACACCAGTCTACCGGTCAGACGGCAGCGGAACATCGTACGCCCTGTCCAACTACCTTTCGAAAGTCAGCACCACCTGGAACTCCACATACGCAGCGTGGCAAGCTGCACCCTGCTCCGGTGCTCTTACACCATGTTTCACCACCAGCCTCTTCAACTTCTTGGGCGCAACCCTAGGGGCCAGCGGTACGGGTCAGCCCGGAAGCGGAGGAGTCGCGGCCTACGTCGAAGGTCACTCCTATGCGATCGGCTACGCCGACTCATTTTACGCCTTCTCCAATAGTCTGCTGGCTGCGTCCATACAGAATTCAGCTGGTAACTTTATCCAGCCGACCCAGTCCAGCATCTCCTCGGCCGCAGCTGACTTTGCGTCGACGGTGCTGGCCGATCCAACTTTCACAATCACGAACGCTCCGGGAGCAGGATCCTATCCCATATCGACTTTCACCTATGTCATGGTCTGGCAGGACCAGGACCTGGTTAGCAGCGTAACCGGCCTATCGAACATTGGTGTCGGTTCTGCGCAATACAACCAGGGTCTAGACGTCGCCCAGTACCTCTGGTGGATCGTGACACAGGGCCAATCATACGCCTTCACACTCGACTATGTGGCACTCCCACCAGCCCTCGTCACAGTCGATGAAGGAATCATCCAGCAAATCCAGTACGACAATGTCACATACATATCAGCCACTACGACCACGAACGCAACCTGCATCCTCAGCTCAGTGACCGCGGGTACATCGACCACCTGCACAGCAACGGTTGGTGGCCAGACCCCCACACCGACGGGCACCGTCACCTGGTCGCAAACAGGCAACGGGTCCGTTTCCTTCAACCAACCGACATGCACCCTCTCCTCGGGCAGCTGTGAAGTGACGATGCAGGGAACCTCAGTTGGATCCGTCAACATCACTGCGGCCTACTCTGGAGACAACTACGACGAGGCTAGCTCAGGGGCGACAAACGCGACCATAACCTCCATGATCCAGACGACCACGACGACCGCGGCCCCGCCTGGAACGACAACCGTGACCACTACACACACCTTAACTCCTCCAGCAACAACTTTCACCACGATCCAGACTACAACCTCAACAACACAGGTCTCTAGTGTTCCGACATGGGCCTATGCCGCCATGTTCGTGCTCGTGGTCATCGGACTTGTAGTGGGTTACGTCATCAAGAGACCATCGGTCAGCAAGTCGTAGGACGATCAGCTACACCAAGACACCCTATTTTTTGATTATTTGGCAGGGAACCCCCGTAGGTGCTGCCGACCCGCGGGGGCAGGTCTCTTGCTCGAGACAGACCGAAAGCCGGAAAGCCAACTAGGTAACCGACCCAAGAATCGAGGCCATTACAAGGCGCGAGGTGCAACCCGCCTGAATCGAAGAGGCCCGCTCAGCCGCGGCACGCCTCGATGCAACCAAGACGAAGGGTGTAAGGCGAAATGTCAGAAGATGGGGATGTTGATTCTCAGGACGAACGCGGGAATCAGGAGGCCGAGGCTGACGAGGGGCACGCTGATGTTGTCGTCAAGCCCGTCAATCCGTTCCACAGCTGTTGCCGCCACTCCCGCCAGTACCCCTGCGAGCCCCATCAGCGCACCGACGGGAATGCACACCAACAGCATGGCGAGGGAGCCTTCCCACGCCTTCGTGCGCTGCTTGTAGATCAGGTTCCTCACGACTCCGGTTATGCCGTCCCCCCAGGCCATGAAAAGAGTCGGAACAACCGCGAGCAAGAATGTCTTGTCGAACATCCAGGTCACCAAGACCGCCGCCCCCCACGTCAACGCAAAATAGGTCTCGGAGTAGTTGGACGGATCTTGGAACCAATAGAGTACGTGGTTGGTTCTATGGAGGGTGAAAGTGAGCACAGCCAGAAACATGGCGAAGGCAAAAGGGAAGTATGGCTCGTGGAACTCGAACGGAAGGAGGGCGGCCACCAGACCGGCCCCGAAGATGTGCACGAACTTCCGTCCCAGGTAAGTCCCTCTCTTTGGGTCCCAGCCCCTCTTCAGGACATAGTTGTAGAGCCACTTAGAGGCGACCAGTAGGACGAACCCCATCCAGACAAGCAGAACTAATGTAATAGGGAGGTCTGTGGCGATTGGGTTGGCTGCCAACGATAGAACCAGCAGTCACCGCTCACACTGGACTGACCATAAGGATATCGGGGTTGCGATCCTACGTCACGTGTCTCAGTCGCTCAGCTCACTCGACACTATCGGATGAAATCCCTGATGAAATCGGACTCGGAGCTGAAGGGAACTCGAGCAGGTTAAGGAGCCGTAATGGACAATTCCAATCCCGCTGGGGCAGGTCGCGCGAGCCATTCATCTCACATGGTATGCCTAGGCTCGTCCAAGCGCGATCCTCAAGGCGATGCTTCTGGTCTGCCGTGACTGATGAGGGTTATTCCCTCCTCCAATCAGGTTCTTTGCGAATCGAGTGTTATAAGAAGGGCCAAAGTCGAACGGACCCATTCAAGGAACTGATCCTCCAATGAGTATGGTAGTACTCTCAGACTTCGACGGCACGATGACCAACATCGACACAGGTGAATACGTGTTGTCGCACTTTGCCCGGGGTGACTGGCGGGTTTACGATACTCAGCTGGAAAGAGGAGAGATAACGCTGGAGACGTGCCTGACCAAGCAGTTTGTCATGGTGAAGGAGACTGAAGAGAGACTGCTAGAGAGAGTCGAGGGTGTGGTCTCGCTCAGGCCTGGTCTCGAAGAATTGCTAGACTACTGCGGGACGAAGGGGTTCCCATTTGTCGTCGTGAGCGGCGGACTGGATTTCATCATCAGGAAAGTGCTACGCGCCGAGCGCTTACTCGATAGAGTTGAAATCGTAGCACCGAGAGCCAGGGTCACCAAACGTGGGATAACGTTCCAATTCCCAAGATCAACCCAGGCTGGCTCTCTGAACTTCAAGGACGATCTCGTTAGATCGTACGCCATTCGTGGGATCAAGTCAGCTTACATCGGTGATGGGCTTTCAGATCTCACTGCGATCGCGAGAGCGGACATCCGGTTCGCCATCCACGGGTCGAGGCTAACCAAGTTGTGCGAGAGGGAAAACATCGTATTCCAGGAGGTAAATGACTTCAACGCTGTATTGAGGCACCTAAGAAATGTGCTTGCGTGATCGTCGGAGCAAGGGGCACGCGCACGGCGAACGGCGGCATTCAATCGGTTGTACCGTTTAGCTTGTGGACGATGAGCTTCAGCGTGGTTGTGAACCCGAATACAGATACTTTCTGTAATAGCGCGTGCATGGCAATGATGAAATAGGACACGGTGTCTACACCGCCAAGGCAGGAGAGGAAAACAGGATGTACGGCGAGACCCGAGCCAGACGAACAAGCGACTGAACTTCAATGTGAAGACGAGCGGGAGGCTGTTCTATCTAACCAGAATTCTCGCCGGGGCTAGACTCATGGTCCCTGAGCCGCGTTGCATGAATCGTGCGCCAGTTTACGCTTATATTCTCACAGAGCGTCCATTTAAGGGCGATCAGCATGAGTGGTGTTAACCCTATCAAGAAATACGCTGCTGAACTCGTCGGAACCATGGTTCTGGTGTTGATGGGCTGCGGAAGCGCCGTAATTGCAGGCAGAGATTTCTCGGGCCTAGGCGCTGACGGCACAGTAGGCATCGCTTTGGCTTTTGGTCTGGCCGTACTCGTGATGGTTTATTCGATTGGAAGTATTTCTGGCTGCCACATAAATCCGGCTATCTCTATCTCAATGCTGGCTGCCGGTAGACTGAGCGTCAAGGACACTGTAGGGTACGTGGTCTCTCAATGCATAGGTGCATTAGTCGGTGCGGGTCTGCTATACTCCATCGCCATCGGTAAACCGGGATACAGCCTGGCGAGTAACGGTCTGGGACAAAATGGGTACGGTACGGCCTCTCCGGATGGTTACTCGATGGCTGCCGTTTTCGTCGCCGAAATCGTGTTGACATTCATATTCCTCTTTGTCGTGTTCGGAGCAACGAGCGAGAACGCGCCGAAGGGATTCGCTGGAATAGCAATTGGGTTGTGCTTGACACTGATTCATCTGGTGGGGATACCGATAGACGGCACATCGGTCAACCCCGCGAGGAGTCTTGGTCCTGCTGTCATCGTCGGCGGCACCGCGCTTGGCCAACTTTGGCTGTTCTGGGTGGCTCCCGTGATAGGCGGGCTGCTCGCAGCATTAGTGTGGAAAATTCTCAATTAGCAGAATGGGTTTACTGCGGCAACTAGGATCTTCCGCCCGAACGCTCTTCCTGTCATGCGAATCTTGCCGCAGATTGATCTGCTGACGGAAGTTGGACTAGCTTGCATGGCAAGTATGACGCAATCCAGCAGACGAGTTCTTCCTTCTTGCTGCCAGGTCATGACTCCGTTTATCTTGGGGGTAGAGAGTTGCTATGGCGTTGTTCGGTTTACCACTGTGGCTCTTTCTCTTCGTCTTCATAGTCGCCATGATCCTCATTGGAATACTGCTTTGGTATCTCGAGAAGCTCGTGTGGTATCTCGTTGGACGAGCACAAGAATCAGAATTCGACAAGGCACGGGACGGTCGTGTAAAGTCCCGTGGTCTTCCATCAATTTGGGCGTTGTCGAGGCCTGGAAGCGAGTAGCACATCCGCTCTGACTCGGACTCTCCCAGCAGAGCCGTTGGGTTTGGTGCTAGGGTGCCAATCCTTCCCCCGCTTTAGGAGTGGACTCCCACAAATACCACCTCGCCGCCGGTATGAGAGATGACCGACGCTGCATGGGGAGTCCATTCTGGGGAGATGTTCACTTTCCCTGAATCACTGAAGGAGGGCGTGATCATCTCTAGGCCGAACAGGTTCATCATGGTTGTAAGAGCTGGCGGCCGCACGATTACGTGCCATTGTCCGACTACGGGCAGGCTGGGAGATGTCTCCCTCTCAGGGTTACAATGTCTGTACTCTGATTCGCACGAAGAGGGAAGGAAGACGGCCCACACTGTCGAGGCCATCTCCACAAGGGCACCAGGGACGGCGACTTCCTGGATCGGTATCAATCAGACCGCAGTCAACAGGTACGTCGAGTTCTTCATCAAGAGTGGTCAGTTTTCAAGGATGGCGAGTGGCCCTGTCAGAAGGGAGGTGAGACTGGGAGGCTCGCGCATCGACTTCTTGGTCGGGGAAACCTACGTGGAGGTGAAGACTCCGCTGATGAATATCCCTGCACCCAGGGGCGTGGAGAGAGTCATCCATGGCAGGTTCGATTCCTTTGACAGGATGATTCGGCACATGACAGAGCTGCGGAGGTCGCTGTCTCTTGAAAGAAGAGCGGTGATTGCTATGTGCTATCTCTATGACGCGAAGCCATTCAGACCTCCCAAGCCTGACAAGACCAATTCGAGGATTCTTGAAGCGGCTCGTCAGGCGGAGGAAAGCGGGGTGGAGACCTGGCAGGTGAACATGAGAGTGGACAGTAAAGGTGTCTGGGTGCTGCGCTACTTTAGGAACGAGATCTTCCTAGATCCTAAAGCCCCATAGCGACAAAACGCGCGAAGTGCAACCGAGGTGGGCGGGCGGTGGCGTGGCGTGTCCCGTGACCCGCGATGAAAAGCAGCGGTCGAGTACACCCGGCGCCCTCTCTTCCAGCAAATCGGCTGCGACATGGTGTCAGGCCGATTTGACTTCAGCGATTCTTTTCCAGCCTGAGAATCTCTTCTCAATCTGGAAATCGAGGCTGTATCGGGAAGGTCCGAAAGAAGCACTAACGACAAGAAAAAGAACGGAGGCTAGTGCGTAGATGATTCCAGTTCCGATATCCGTGGAGCCAGGCCCATAGGGGCCGCCAAAGCCTTCAGGAACTGACCAAATCAAGAGACCGACTATGAAAGAGGCTGTGAAGGCAAGTTTTCGCATTAGACCTAACACAAGGCACGTTCCGATCGCAATTTCGAGAACCCCAGTCGAGTAGACGAAGAAAGCGGTATTCGAGGAGATTGCCGACGCCCAGAAATTGAACCATCCAGCGAGCCACGCAGGCTGTCCGCTTGCCGTCACCGAGCCGGAAAAGACATCGATGAAACCGGGTTGGAACTTCAGTGCGCCATCTATGAGCCAGAATGCCCCGAAGAGTGTTCTCAGGACCGCTTTGAGCACGCTGGCGTTCTTGACAATCCAGTCATCCAGTCCAATTCGCAAAGATTGTGTCGCGACGCGCAGTGAGCGGGGACTTATTAGCCATAACGGGCGAGAATCATCCAGTTTCATGTTTCCTGCCCGCTCAACCCTGGGGAATGTGATGAGGAGGATGCTATGGGCTGTCGCCCGAGATGCAGGCCCACGGGAAATCACCCGTCAGCTTGCTAGAATACTTCTTCCGTCTCGGAACTCACGAAGCTCGCGCGAGTATTCTGTTTGAATTTGTTGAATACGATCGCGACTCGGAAACTCATTGGATAGGATACACTGGCCACGGGCCAACTTCTTCACTCCCCATACCTTCGCGCTCTACCCAGTTCGGCGCTTTGATATCCACACGGGGCTTTCCCAAGGTCAGGCTCCTGCACGAGTAGGAATTCGGATTGTGGCTCCATCATGCTTAGAAGGAATCGATACTGTTGGTGCCACTGATATGAGGAGTCTCGAAGCGCAGGCACGAGCTCGGCCCAGAGCGGACGCAGGCAACGCGGTATTGGCATCGAGCGCCGGGGCCTTTCCAGCGACTTTACAACGCTGCGCGATCCACGGGATCGAGATGGATTGTATGAAGGGGAACACCTACTTCTGCGCCCTCTGCTTGGGATTGTCCGACATGAAACAACCCGGGTCTGGTAACGGGCAAGGGCACAAGAAGGACACTCACTAGCAGCTGCTTGGGTAACTGGTTAGGTCCGGGTCCAACCAGTGTAGATCTCTCCGTAGAGAGCCTTGTTGAGAGCCAATTTCCGCCGTCCACTTCGTGCCCTGTCCGGGAGATGGCTGGGACAGGGAACAAATTGCGATTTGTGGCACGCTAGCCAAGGGAGGCTGGCAGACGCTCAAACTCCTGCCTGTTCGAGCACGGCGATCACGGCGGCCAAGGCGAGAATGATCAGGAGAACTTCGGCGGCGAACTTCGCTCGGTCGCGTCTGGTAAACTTCAACTCCACGTCTTCTCCAGAAGCTGTCTGATCGTGATCTCCTTCCCACAGCATTCAATGCTCGAGTCAGTTCTCCACCACCGTGAATCATCCGCCTGGGTAACGGATTCCTGCTTCGAGGCCTCCGATAGCGTACTGCCACTGGCGGACTGGGCCACCTCCCGCGTGTCATGCTGCGAGAGTCGTCGCTTGCGAAGCGCAAAGGTGCCAACGATGGCAACCAGAAGAACAACCACCGACAGGACTCCAATCCCCGCGTAGTTGTACCCGGAGGTTGAGGTGACCGTCGTGGGACCATCTACTGTGAACGAGGTGCTTGCGTCTGAGGAGTTGATTGCACCGCGCCACCCTTGGAAACTATCCCAAAATGCGACGCTGGAGGTCGCGAGATTCAACAGAGTTGAAGACGGGACGTACACCACTTCGGTCGCACCACCAGGGATCGCCCCCGAGACTGATTCATCTTTGTAGGAGACAGACATGGGGCCTGTTGCGTAGATTGTAACACCAGGATAGAACAATGCGGTCTCGCTGGCGGGCGTGTTTGGACCCACAGTCAGGTATAATGAGGTATTGGAGCCTGACGCTGAATCGGAACCGACTCCCTCCCAGTTCTCGAACTGCCAACCTGGAGAGGCGACGGCGTCGAGGCTCAGCTTGGACCCAGAGTCGTACCAGCCCGAAGCAGGAGACACGGATCCTCCGTAGGACGTGTTTGACATGATGCCGATGTAGAATTGGCGTACGTAGGTGAGAGAGACGACGAGATTCACAGACGAGGTCCCGGTCCATGTGCCGTTGGTCATCAGCCTGTCGCCGCTAGCTAGCGAGAGCGTCTGTCTTACAGAGTACAAGGAACCAGAATCGAGCCACTCCTCGTTCATTCCGAGCACCATGGTTGCGGAGTACGGTCTCCCCGCGACTGTCGAGCTAAGAGGAACACCGGGGAACAGCTGAGTGTTCCGGAACGAAATGTCAAACTCGACCTGGTACTGGTGATAGTAGGTTGCGTCAATCTGCCGCGAGGAGCTGATGTAACCATCCATGTTCGCACACCACCTTTCGTTCTGCTTTGAGCCAGCGAGCAGACTAGGATACTCGTATCTCGAGCCTGCGTCGGCCCAGACTCCTAGATCTGCGGGCGTCGTTTCGGACGACCCGAAGGAACTGTAGGCTATTGTGGGAGGCGAGAAGCCAGATCCGCCGCCTGAGACCAAGAATCCAAATGTGACGTAGTACTGATTGCGGTAGACGAACACCATCGTTAGAGAGGAGATGGCCAGAGCTGCGGTCGGCTGATCGGTCTCCCACCTCTCGCTAGAGTTGGACCCAGTCAACTGCGCCGTAACATTCCATTCGGTCCCGACGTCGACCTGGTAGACCGTCGGCGACTCATTCAGCTGGACCGTGTTCGACGTCCCATTTGAAACATAGGTGAATTCCGGGGAAGAGTAGCCAGTGCCACCGCCATCGACCGTGAATGAAAGCGTCAACGGGACTTTGGAAGAGGTTGGCCGTGTGGCGTTTGTCAGCGAGCCCGTGATGAACTCGTAGGCGTCGCTGTACTCGGTGGTCCCGTTGAAGGTGAATTCCTGCAGCTTAGCAGGCTTGCTGTAAGATACGGGCGCTGAAGTGTTGGCAGAGAAGATGCCCTGAAATGTGTTCGAGTTGAACTCGTCAATCCACATCCATGCCGAGGTCAGCTTGTAGCTGGGATTGGAGTAGATCACCTCCGCCTCGTTGGCGTAGTACGGCTCCCCGTGATACCACTCTGTCATCAAACCTGTGAAGAAACCGTTCTGGTCCGAGATGGAGTCTGGAAGGCCGACGAAGTAGGTGGCACCCATGCTCGGATAGACCTCAGACGCTACTGCTCCCGTATTCGTATCTTCTGCCAGCATCACCACGCTCTGGCTGGAGTTAGAGAAGTAAAGGTCGAGCAGGACTACGTCGCCGGCGTTGACCGGGCCCGAGAAGGCCAAGACTCCGCCCTGCCCGCCCGTCGGGAAGATCGAATTCCCCGATGTGTCGAAGACCTCGTAGCTCATGCCGAATCCCGTCCCTGGGTTCTCACCGGGCGCCCAATTCCATGATAGGCCGACCTGATACCAGTACCCTCCATCGGAGACACCGCTGAGCAGATAGGCTGGACCGTCGCCTAGGGTTGGGTCTGTCTGCTCAACTGCCGTGACATTATATTCCATCGAGGTGAAGCTCTGCGTGAACGTCAGACCGATCTGTTCGTCGTAGCTTGAGGAAGAGCTGGGAGGTCCACGCCCCCTAAACTGCATCGGCGCCGGAACCAAACCGGGAATGTGAGACGCGCAGGAACACATCACAGAAGGGACCACTGGGACCCCCGAAGCCCTGGCTTGGGACGCGTTTCCGGCAAGCGGCATTAACAGGAATGTCAAACACAGGGCGATTGCGACGCCGCCGGCAACCGTGATCCGGCCTTCGGAGGTACGCATGTACCCTTGATCCAGTCTCGGCTATTTAGTTTTGGACCTTGGCTGAAACGCCAAGTGGTTATGTTAATATAACATATGTTATGCCCGAGACATGTGGCTGACTTCGCCGAGACGCTCTTCTTCTCAGCCATCATGGGCCTCTCAATCTACGTATCCCTGCCGGTGATCTTCTACAGGAGGAGGGGTGAGAGAGCGACAAGGCTGCTCGTCGCGGTGGCCGTAGGCATCCTGATCTTCTTAATGGCGGATGTATTCTCAGACGCTGCATCCATCCTGTACAGTGCCAACAGCTTCTATGGCTATGGTTCCTCGCCATTCTACGACTTGACATTCATGGTTTCTCTCTCGGCGGGATTTCTCGCACTCTGTTACTTCGAGAACAGGTCCAAAGAGAGCCTGACCCCAGCGCGGTTGTCTCTCATCATTGCCCTAGGAATCGGGTTCCAGAATCTCACCGAAGGGCTGGTCTTCGGCGCACTCGGGGTGGCGCTCGGGCTCACCGGTGTGACGCTGGTTGTGCTAGTGGGGTTCACTTTCCAGAACATGACCGAAGGTTTCCCGATCGCCTCTCCCTTCCTTGGAAAGGTCGAAAGGAAGACCGGGGTCTTGCTGGGACTCTTCTTCGTCGGAGGCATCCCCACAGTACTTGGCGGGGCGGCGGGGTACTACTACAGCTCAACCGTCTTCGACGTGATTTTCGACGGCGCAGCCATCGGGAGCATCCTCTATGTGATTCTTCCCATGCTCAAGAACCTCTTCAAAGAGTCGGACGGGGCGAGCCAGAGAGCAGTCTACTTGGGAATCTTCCTTGGATTTGTGCTCGGCTCCCTGGTCAATCTGGTCTAGTGCGTTGTCACTTGGCGCGCGTTGCCTCCGACCGCGATGAAAGGGAGCAGATGACTGGCTGTGAAACCCAGCTCGTAACAGCATCCCGGAAGGCTGATTCCTTTAGCGTTTTTATCTGGGCAATTCTGCTCCTGGAGAGTGTGTACGCATTGAAGATGACTTGGCCCTGCGCCGAAAACTCGATAAGAGTCAATTGCCGTATTTTGTTCCGCGGGTGCCATGAGACTACATCGCAGGTACTGAACGCATCACGCAAGGCCTTGGCCTGTGTTTAGTATGCCCCTCCAAGAGAGCATGCTCTGGTTGCAGGAGTACCTGGACGCCGTGGATTCGCAGCTCGAGGAGATCAACCCCTCCACTCGATCGACGGCGATTGAGAGTGCTGTGACTGACGCGCTGTCGGGCGGTGGCAAGCGTGTACGAGCTACTCTCGCTCTGTTGTGGTGCGAGGTGTTCTCCGGGGACTACAGGTCAGCCGTTCCGCTGGCAGCCGCATACGAGCTGGCTCACGCAAGCGCCCTCGTACAGGACGACATCATTGATCAATCTGAAAAGCGGAGGGGGACCGGATCCATCGTCGCCAAGTATGGCCTCTCAAATGCGATACTCGCGTCGGACCTACTGCTCTTCAATGTACCCAAGATGGTCGCGAAGTATGGCAACATGGAGAGCAGCAAGCTGGCAAGGATCTTTGACCTGGTCGGCGAAGCCTGCAGAGCTACAACTTGGGGGGAGTTCCTCGACCTTGAAATGGCCCGCGGGGAGGGGAGCACGGAGCAGGACTACGAGGAAATGATAAGGCTGAAGACTTCCACCTTGCTCAGCGCCCCGTGCGCGAGCGGAGCGTTGGTCGGCGGAGCTTCAGAAGAGCAAATTGCTTTGGCAGACAAGTTCGGCGAGGCTCTTGGTATGGCGTACCAGGTGCAGGACGACGCTCTCGACCTGACTGGAGATGAATTGGCGCTGGGCAAGCCTGTCTTCACGGATCTGAGGGGAGGCAAGAAGAGCCTTGTATTGATTCATTGCGCAAGCCATAGCTCGAGGGACGACAGAAGCTTTGTCTCAAGTCTCCTGAATCGGTCCGGCCCCTACAGCAACGACGAGACTACAAGGTTGAGGAGATTAATCG